>WNGN01000961.1_pt1 | contig 36606 bp, 31 predicted proteins | sample 5400561 | NCBI WGS metagenome assembly WNGN01 (sample SAMN13153379, study PRJNA577476) | soil metagenome | isolation source: 115 cm soil or saprolite under Garry oak tree replicate 2 | place: USA:California | collected 2016-06-15 | reverse complement strand
CGGCGCCCTCTCCCAGAGGGAGAGGGTCAGTCTGCCAAACGGACGTCCACCAGGTTGTCGTAGAACGTGGCTCCCCCGCCAAGGTCGGTGACTTCTTCAGATGTTGTGCTGTTGGCATTACGTCCGCCCGGGACGAGTTTGTTCCACCAGATGGATGGTGCGCAAACGACGCCGGATCTTGTGCGATCCGTCACGACGGCTCGCGCGAGGAAACTGCCGCGGTTATTGAAGATTTGTACCGGAGAGCCATCGGCGATATGCCGGGCCGCAGCGTCCATCGCATTGATCTCGAGCCTCGGTCCCAATTCCTTTTCCTGAAAGAGATTCACGAACGTCGAATTAAGGAAGTGATGCGCGGGAGGCGAAATCAATACCAGAGGAAATTCCTGGGCGAGCGCGGGATTGGAGATCCGGTCCTCACGGGGAGGGATGTAAGTCGGCAGCGGATCAAGATCCTTGAGGCGTTCGGAATAGAATTCGCACTTGCCTGATGGTGTTGGAAAGTTGCCTTCGGCGAAGGGCGCATCGCCTATCCGAAGCGAGACCCAACCCTTCCGTCTTAATTCATCAAGAGTAACCCCACTCACTCCGGTCAAAGCCTGCCGCACTAGATCTTCATCGGAATCCTGGAAACATCGATCGTCAAAGCCCATGTGTTTCGCGAGAAGACGGAAAATCTCCGTATTGGGCTTGCTTTCGCCAAGAGGCCGGATGGCGGGGGTGTTCAGCATAGCGTACGTGTGTCCATAGGCACGGTGAATGTCGAGATGCTCGAGTTGTGTCGTCGCCGGCAAAAGAATGTCTGCATAATCCGCGGTGTCCGTCTGAAAATGCTCGAGAACAACTGTGAACAAGTCGTCGCGTTTGAAGCCCTCGAGTACGCGTTGCTGATTCGGTGCTATGGCTCCCGGATTGGTGTTGTAAACAACAATGGCCCGCACCGGCGGATTTGCATTCGTGAGTGCCTCGCCCAATCGGCTCATGTTGATTGTTCTGGGACGGCCCTGGATCAAATCCGGACGTTCGAGAGCCGCATAGTTGTATTTGAAAAACCCGCTCGTACTCAAAACTGCGCCGCCACCCGGATAGCGCCACGATCCGATCAAGGCCGGTAAGCAGAAAATATTTCGAACCGCCATACCGCCGCCGGCATGCCGTTGCAGGCCGTAGTTCACACGAATGAACCCCGGCGAATGCGTGGCATATTCGCGTGTGATGCGTTCGATGGTGGTTTCGGAAACTCCGGTGATCTCGCTGACGCGTGAAGGAGGATATTCCTCGACCCGCTGTTTCAAAGCATCGAAGCCGATGGTGTGGCGGTCGATGTAATCCTGATCCTGAAGGCCGTCGCGAATGATGACGTGCATCATCCCTAGCGCTAAGGCGCCATCAGTACCGGGCATGATCGGAATGTGTTCATCAGACTGGTCACCCGTTCTGGTGCGCAGCGGATCAATCGTGACAATCTTCGCCCCGCGCGAGCGCGCTTTCAGCATGTAACGCCACAGGTGAATATTCGAAGTGATGATGTTCGATCCCCAGATCAGGATGTACTTCGCCTGATCGACGGTTTCCGGGTTGGTCCCCACCGAAGCGCCCACGGTGTATCGCATGCCGAACATGCCTGCTGTCGAGCAGATCGTTCGATCCAGCAACGATGCTCCAAGCCGATGAAAGAATCGCCGATCCATACTTCCGCCCTGCAGGAGGCCCATGGTGCCTGCGTAGCTGTAGGGAAGAATGGACTGAGGATTTTGCTCCGTAATCGCCTTCAGCCTGGCGGTGATCGTTTCGAGCGCTTCGTCCCATGAGATGCGCTCGAATTTTCCTTTGCCTTTGCGGCCGGCGCGTTTCATTGGATAAAGCAGACGGTCTTTGTGATAGGTACGCTTCTCGTAGTGGGCGACCTTCACGCATAACCCGCCATGCGTGTAAGGATTTTCCGGATCTCCTTTGACACGAACGGCGCGTCCACTGGCGTCTAGTTCCACCAGCATGGCGCACGTATCGGGGCAATCGTGAGGGCAAACGGCTCGAATGATCTGGTTAGACATTTTTCAGCTTTCCAATTTTTAAGTGCGGGACTTTTCAGCAACGGCTTTCTTCATCGAACCGAGCAACTCGCCTCGCCGATGATAAAGTGCCTTTACATGTCTCGGTTTTCGTTTCGCAATCGCGTATGCCGTCAGTAGAGGCAAGCCGATCGTCGAGTCCACGTAACAGACGACGGCGTCGGGCAACCGCTCAGGATCCACTTTACCCCATGTGACGGCCTCTGCGGGGGTTGCTCCGGAGAGTCCCCCCGTGTCCACGCGCGCGTCCGTAAACTGCAGATAGTAATCATGACCTTTCTCATCAAGCCCAAGCACTTCCTGGATCTGCGGCTCGGTTTGAAGAACGAAATTTTTCGGTGAGCCGCCGCCGATGATGAGAATCGCGCTTTTTTGACCGCTCTTCTTTGCGCCGTAGACGATTGCGGCGGTTTCATTCACATCGGCATTCACATCAAATTGAAGTTTGTTGCCATCGAGAGCTTTTGCCGCCACATTCATTCCGATCGAACTGTCGCCGGGAGAAGACGTATAGATCGGGATGCCTAATTCATGCGCCGCTCCGAGGAGCGATTTGTTCTTCAGACCTAGCAGGCGGCTGCGTTCCAGAACGTATTTGCCTGCCAGGTAATGGAACTCCGCGGTGCTCATCGTTCGTTGAAATTCGGGAGCGCTGACCATCTCGCGAAAGAACTCGTCGGTTTTAAGAAGGACGTCATATTGAAAGAAAATATCGTAAATCCGGACGACGCCTTCTTCACGTAAAAGGCGGTCGTCCAAATCGTGCAACCCGCGCCGCATCTGAAGCCCTATCCCGAAATGCGTATCGTGATAAAGATTGGCGCCGGTGGAAACGATCCAATCGACAAACCCCGCCCGCATGAGAGGTATGATGGCTGCCATTCCGATTCCGGCCGGCGTCATTGCGCCTGAAAGACTCATAGCGACTGTCACATCGTCGGCCAGCATCCGTTCGGCGAAAAGCTGGCATGCTTCGCGAAAACGCGCGGCGTTATATGCGTTGAAGGTTTTGTCGATCAAGTCGACTATCGAAATATTCGCGTCGATGGCAGGGGGTTCAATAGGCTGGCCACGCAGGAACCGGCTTTTATTCTTCATCCCGACTACATTTTACCTGCATATAATGTGGCGATGGCAAACGAAGGACATATAGCGTCAATACAAGAGGCACTGCAACAGGACAAACTCGACGGGTGGTTGTTCTACAGCTTCAGGGGAAGCGATCCGATCGCAGAAAACATCTTGCGATTGGATCATGCAAAGTTCACGACGCGCCGCTGGTTTTACTTTGTTCCAGCAAGGGGCACACCCGGGAAGATAGTCCATGCCATAGAGACCGGTACGCTCGACAGTTTGCCGGGCGACAAACGCGTCTATCTGCCCTGGCAGCAACTGCATCAACATTTGCGTGAGACGCTTGGCAGCGCCAAAAAAATTGCGATGCAGTATTCGCCGCTAAACACGATCCCTTACATCTCGCGTGTTGATGCTGGAACAATCGAATTGGTCCGGAGCTTTGGTATCGAGGTCGTTTCATCCGCGGATCTCGTTCAGGTCTTCGAAGCGGTGTGGAGCGACGAGCAGTTGGAAAGCCATCTGTATGCCGCCAAACACATGCGCGAGATCGTCGACGAAATCACGAAAGAGGCGCGCAGACGCGTTCGGGACAACGCCGCCATCAATGAACTCGAGATTCAGGATTTCATACTCAAGCAGTTTGATCGCCGCGACCTGACCGCCGGACATCCTCCGATTGTGGCGATTAACGCCCACAGCGCGGATCCGCACTACGCACCGAATGCTGGTGACAATCTTCCAATGAAAAAAGGCGATTTTTTGCTGGTAGACATGTGGTCAAAGCGGCGGACACCGCATGCCGTCTATGACGACATCACATGGACGTTCTTCATTGGTGAGACGGTTCCTGCGGAACATCAGAAGATATTCAATGTCGTCCGTGATGGCCGCGACGCAGCAATAAAAGCCGTACTGTCCCGGTATTCGTCGGGCGAAGTTCTCTACGGGTGGCAAATTGACGAGGAGGCTCGACAGTCGATCACGAAGGCCGGGTATGGCGAGTATTTTCTGCATCGCACGGGCCATTCCATTCACGAGGAAGTCCACGGCAATGGAGCTAATATCGACAATCTCGAAACTCAGGACAACCGGCGCTTAATGGCGCGAACCTGCTTCTCCATCGAGCCAGGTGTGTATTTGAAAGGGACCTTTGGCGTGCGCAGCGAGGTGGATATGTACTTGTCCGACAAAGAAGCCATTGTGACGGGTCAACCGATACAATCCGAGGTGATCCCGATTCTGAAATAAGAGGTGTCCATGCGCGTTCTCCTAGCGGTTGTGTTCATTGTGATCTTTATTGTTCCCGCGGTGGCGATCGAGGACAAAATTGCCGATCGTCTTTGGGAATCTTCAAAAGTCGTCGACGAGCTGATCCAGGCTCCCGATTCCGAGATTCCCAAACCTCTTCTCAAACGAGCCGAGTGCGTGGCTGTGATTCCGGGTCTGAAGAAGGCGGCCCTAGGCTTCGGCGGGCAGCTTGGCCGTGGAGCCGTCTCGTGTAAGAAGAATGCGGGCAACGGCCCATTCGGACCTCCGGCCATGATTTCCATAACGGGCGGCAGTTTCGGATTTCAGATCGGCGGTCAAGAGACCGATGTCGTGATGCTGTTCATGACACCCGATAGTCTGAAGCACCTTCTGCGAGACAAGGTCACGCTAGGGGTTGACGCTTCCGCTGCTGCCGGGCCGAAAGGCAGGGATGCATCCGCCGATACGACTGCCACCATGCGGTCGGAGATTCTTGTTTATTCGCGAGCCCGCGGTGCCTTTGCCGGCATTTCTTTGCAGGGCGCGGTCCTGCGCCCCGATAAGGACGCGAATCAGAACCTTTACAGCCGGCAGGTGGACGTTCGAGAACTTGTGGAAAAGGGCGATTTGCCGATTCCCGAGCCAGCCCGCAAGTTCGTGCAATCCGTATCGCAGGCCACCTCAGGAAAGTAACTCCGGGAGCCTTTCTACAAACTTGGAACGCGGAATCACCTCAGTGGCACCGGCCTCTTCCGCTCTGCGTTTCAGGTCTACCTGAACGTGCGATACAAAGGCCACTATCGGAGCCGGATGTGTTCTTTTCAGTTTTTGGATTTCACTGACGGAGTCGAATGCAGTTGAGTTGAGATCCACGCAAATCCGTGCGACCTCCTGCGGTACGTCTTGAGCGGAGCGGCAAAACACAATTTGCGAACCCAACTGTTTGGCTGTCGCGGAAATCTTGGACGAAAAGAACAAGTCGTCGACAAGAGCTGCGATTTTCATCCCTATATAATAGAGAATAATGCTATCCGAATATTATCAAGCCGCCACACGGGCGGCGGCCCTCGCTGAGAAGGATTGGTTCGGCATCGTGAAGCTTACGGGTACCGAGCGTGTGCCGTGGCTGCAAGGGATGCTGACCAACGATGTCGAAAAACTTCCGTCCGGGTCCGGCTGCTATGCCGCGCATCTGACGCCTCAAGGAAAGATTGTGGCCCACATGCAAGTGCTCGTGGACGATGATGCGGTTTGGTTGTGCCTGGAGCGTGCAGTGGTTCCGAAGCTGCTTGCCGCTTTCGACAAGCTGCTCATCATGGAAGATGTGCAAATGTTCGACGTCTCGGACGAGTATTCTATTCTTGCGGTCATCGGGCCGAAGGCTGCCGCCGCGCTGGAATCATGGATCGATGAACCTCTGAAAATCGCCGGAAAATACGCTCATCGGAAAATTGATGACTCGCGGATTGTAGTGTCCGATCTCGGATATGACGTTTGGGTCCCTCGCGGGAGAGCGGACAAAGTCCTGCGATTTCTTGCCCAGAGTGGCGCAACCGCGATTGATCATGGTACCTGGGACGTGTTGCGGACCGAAGCGGGCATTCCTGTTTATGGCGTTGATATCGATGAGACCACAATGATGCCTGAAATCGGCGATGCTGGAATCAGCTATGAAAAAGGCTGCTACATTGGTCAAGAAGTTGTGGCTAAAGTGAAATACATCGGCCATGTCAACCGGCGGTTCGTCGGATTAACACTATCAGGAGGCGAGTTGCCTAAGCTGAAGAGTCCCATCCGCAAAGCGGGACGCGAAGTGGGTTATTTAACGACCACGTTGTTCTCGCCCGGACTCAACAAGCCGATCGCCCTCGGATTCGTTACCAGAACGGCATATGGTTCCGGCAGCGAGGTAGAAGTGGTCAGCAACGAGAAAGCCTTGCCGGCAGTGATTGTGGATTTGCCATTCAGACTTTAGAAGTTACCGTTCCGGGGCTTGAAATCCGACACGCGCGACAGTTCCTGGAACAATTTCTTCTCCGCATCCGTGAGTTCTTTTGGCACCACAATCTTCAAACGTACGTAGTGATCGCCGCGTCCGCCGCCGCGCAAATTTAAACCTTGGCCCCTCAGCCGGAGCCGTTGGCCCGATGCCACGCCGGGCGGAACGCGAATATCGGTCTTTCCGTCGAGTGTTGGAACTTGAATGGTGCTCCCCAAAGCGGCTTCCCAAGGTGTTATCGCGATCTCAGCTTCTGTGTCATCGCCATTCACCGTGAACTGCGAGTGCGGTTGCTGGCGCAAGCGTACGTAGAGATCGCCACCAGTTGGGCCGCCGCCCGGAATTCGAATCTTGCTGTCGTTGCGTGCCCCGGGAGGGATGCGGACATCGATTGTCTTTTCGGCGTTTCCGAGTCGAACCGTTAATTTGCGCAAGCTTCCGCGATGCATGTCTTCTAGAGGAAGAACGAGTTCGGTTTCAGCCTCACCTTTCGGCACGCGTGTGCCCCAACGTGAGCGTGTTCCCGTGCCCGGCCCGCCGCTAGTACCACCGAATCCGCCCATGCCTCCCATACCGCCAAATAACATTTCAAAGAAATCGCTGAACGCGCTGCTGCGTTGTTGTCCGGCACGGCTGAAGAGATCATCCATGTTGATGGTGCCTTGAAATCCGCCCCAATTTTGGGGGGGCGTGAAATCAGCGCCGTTCTTCCAATTCGCTCCGAGTTGGTCGTATTTTCGGCGCTTATCGGCGTCGCTTAGAACTTCGTAGGCCTCCTGAATCTCCTTGAACTTTTCTTCGGCCTGTTTGTTGTGAGGGTTCAAATCCGGGTGGTATTTGCGAGCGAGCTTCCGGTATGCCTTTTTGATTTCTTCTTCCTTCGCGGAACGCGGGACGCCAAGGCTCTCGTAATAATCGCGGAATTTTACTGCCATCTTTTTAGCGTCGGACGCCGAATTTTCCCCACGCCAGTTTACTACACACTGACCTCGAGACCTTCGCGCGCAGCAATCACGTTCGGATAGAGTTTGCTCGCGGCATCCAATATCTTTTCGACATCGGAATCTTCGTGGTATGGATCATGATGGTAGAGAGCAATACGCTTCACTTTGGCTTCGATTCCGATCTCGATGGCCTGTTGCCAACTGCCGTGGCCCCACCCGATGTGATCGGGCAATTCTTCAGGCGTGTACTGAGCATCGACGATGAAGAAATCGGAATCTTTTGCCAGCATCAAGATATTCCGGTCGCTCCACCCAACGCCGTGCTCCACATCAGTACAATATGAAATCACCTTGCCGTTCTGCATGATCCGGTAGCCGACACAACCCTGCGGATGATTTAACGGTAGGACGAGAATCCTGGTATCGGCGACGGTAAATGTTCCCTCCACCAGATCGACATATTCGCGAGAACACGGAAGCTTCGACATGTCGACAGGGAAATACGGATTTGCCATCATCCCCGCCAAGGCGTCCATCACGAGGTTCGCGTCGCGGCGGCCCGCGAAATAAAACGTGAAATGGTTTCGCGGATTGTAGAGCGGGCGAAAAAATGGAACTCCTTGAATGTGGTCGAGATGGAAATGGCTGAAGAAGATGTGTGCGTTGATCGGCTTGTCGCCGTGTTCTTGCTGAAGGTCATTGCCCAGGTTGCGGATGCCGGTTCCGCCGTCGAAAATCAAAATTTGATTTGTGTCGGTTCGGATTTCAATGCACGAGGTATTTCCACCATACCCCATATTTTCTTTTTGTGGTGTCGGAGTGGAGCCGCGAACTCCCCAAAACCGCACGCGCATCAGGCGCTCCTCCCAAGAACTCGGCAGTATAAATACGTGCCCAACTAAACTTCAAGAACCTTGGGAATTCCGACGAGGTTCTTGCATCCAGCCTTGGTCACAATGACCACGTCTTCTAAGCGGACGCCCCCCATTTCTTCATAATAGAGTCCCGGCTCCACGGTGACGACGTTTCCGCGGCGCAGGGCATTCTTGCTGCGCAACCCAAACGATGGCGCCTCGTGAATGTCCAGGCCAAGACCGTGGCCGGTGCCGTGGAAAAAGCCTTGCATTCGTCCCTTCATCGCACCTGTTTCAAAGCCTTCGGTTTTGAAGTAATTCAGGATTTCGTTATGAATATCGTAGGCATTGGCGCCATGCCGGATGCGCCGGAATGCGATCTGCTGTCCTTTCTCGACGCAGTGGTAGGCGTGTCTTAATCGGTCAGACGCCCGTCCGCGAACGACCGTACGTGTGATATCGCCGAAGTAGCCCGTCTTTTGTGAGCGAGGAAAAATATCCATAATAATCGAAGTGTTTGCGCGAATGGGTCCGGTGCCTTGATTGTGCGGGTCCACACATTGATCGCCAGAAGAGACTATGGTGTGACTCGGCACATATCCCTCGGCCATGATTGTCGTGTTGATAATCCGTTTGAGGATCTCCGAGGTCAAACGCGTTCCATCAAGATACAAGTACCCATTTTTTCGGATCTCGCTGCGCCGCACCGCATCAATTCCTGCTTCCATGCCCCGTTCCGCAGCTCTCAGCGATTCGCTGATAAAGCCGACTTCTTGTTCAGTTTTAATCTCTCGTTGCGGCCAGAATGGATCCGCCTTGGCATTGACCTTGATGCCCAAATTCCGGAGCCGATCGGCGAGGTCAAGCGGAAAAGTTGATGGAACTTCCACGGTTTGGATCTGCAGATCCTTGAATACCTCGACCAGCACTTCTGCTGCGGGCGGAAACTGGATTCCGCGCTGCTGCCATCGCCTGGCGTATTCGGAGTAAGACAGCACGTTGTTTACGCTTGCCTGGCTTTTGGCGCGATCGATTTCCAGGTCATTCATGACCAGATACGTCTTCCTACCCTTCTTGATGAAGATGAATGGATCAGGAGCAAAGAAGCGGGTGGCCCAAAGCATATTGGCGTCCGTTTCACTTGCGCTGTAGATAAGTTGTGCGTCAATTCGTGTCGGTTTAGGCATGCTATAGTTTGGCCGTGTCCAAAAGAGCAGGGATTATCGTTATCGGCAATGAAATCCTTTCGGGAAAAACGAAGGATGAAAATTCGCCGTACCTCACCCGCGAGTTACGGGATCTTGGAGTCGATGTCCGCAAGATTTCTGTGATCCCCGATGAACTGAACCTCATCTCAGATGAGGTCAAGCAGTTCTCGAGTTCCTATGATTACGTTTTTACCACAGGTGGGGTTGGCCCCACCCACGACGATTTGACCATGGACGGGATTGCGGCGGCTTTCGGGCGCCGTACTCAACGCCACCCGGAGCTGGAGTCGACGCTCCGCCAGTATTACTCCCGGGATTTGCTCGACGGTAATTTGAGAATGGCCGATGTGCCGGACGGCGCCCGGCTCGTCGGTGGCAAAGGAATGTGGTTCCCCGTTATTGCCGTCGAGAATGTTTATATCTTTCCGGGAGTTCCCGAGATTTTGCGGCGCAAGTTTGAACGCATCAAGGAGATGTTTCGAGAGGCACCATTTCATCTTCGCGAAATTTACCTGCGCGCCGACGAGGGACAGATCGCGGCTATCCTTCATCACGTTCTGGCGGATTTTCCGGATTTGATGCTGGGGTCCTATCCATATTTTGACAATCCGGTCTATTCGATCAAACTGACTCTCGAATCCAAGGATGCCAGCTATCTCGATCGCGCGCATCAACGCCTGATCAGTGAGCTTGGGAAGGCCAGGCTCAGCCCCATAAAGAACCCGTAGCCACAAAAAGGCACAAAATTCACATAGCCTTTCCTTTCGTGTTTTTTGTGCATTTTTGTGGCTAAAACAACATCGGCTGGGCCAGCGGGATATCGTCCAGCACGCGAATAAAACCGAGTTCTTGACAGAGTGGATTAAGCAGGCGCGTATCGCCGCGCCGGTAGCGCAATGCTTCTGACGAGACTTCAATTGGTACTTCGCAGCAGATGGTGGCGAGTCTCCGGCTGATCCTCACGTTTTCCATATTTTCCCGAATGCGCTTTAGTATTTCGTCGCGCCCACGAAACTTCAACTCCGCTGTCAATTCGGTACTCCCGAGTTCTTCGATGCTCCGGCAGACCGCCAGGATTTGTCGCGCCGTCTTTTCCCCCACACCTGCGACTCCGGGGATATTATCGATGTGATCGCCGTGCAGGGCGAGCAAATCGGGAATTTGGGAAGGCGCAACACCGAATTTCTCTCGAACGCCGCCCTCATCCAGCCACTGTTCCTTTGCAATGTCGTAAATGCGCACGCTATCGCAGACGAGCTGCGTCATGTCCTTGTCGCCCGTGACTACGACGACGGGATGGCCCAAGCCCGACATGCGCGCCGCAATAGTCCCAATGACATCGTCTGCTTCGTAGTCATCAACCTCAAAGCAGGCAACGCCGATAGCGTCAGTGATCTTTCGACAGTATTCAAATTGTGCTTCGAGGTCGGCGGGAGGTTGTTTCCGGTTCGCTTTATAACCCTCAAAGATACCATTCCGGAAGGAAGTATCTTTTTCGAAGACCGCAGCCATATATTCCGGTTTACGTTCTTTGATAATGCGAAGCAATGTCCGCAAATATCCCAGTACGGCATTCGCGAGCATACCGGAGGGCGAGACAATATTGTCCGGGAGCGCGTGATAAGCCCGGAAGATGTAATTCAGCGAGTCAATGATGTAAACAGGCTTTTTCATGATTGGACAGGAATTGGTTTTCCGTCGTCTCCGACCGCGACATAAATGACTTCGGCTTCCGTGACCCGGACGATTTCCTTCGTGCCTCCCAGGCCGAGACGTTCCACCTCAACTTCAACGCCGACTGTGATGGATGTGTGGCCGGTACGAATCGTTCGCGTGTAGAAGGTAACGAGATCTCCAAGATGGACCGGGGCGACAAAAACGACTTCGTGCATTGCCTTCGTTACGAATTTTTTCGGTGATCGGCGGCGGCATTCGATGCCGCCGGCCAGATCGATGTAACTGAGGATCACGCCTCCGAAGATGGTGCCGTGCGCGTTTGTGTCCCGCGGCAGCATGGTCACGCGGATCGCCGGAAATCGTTCAGTCATTCTGCAACCCGCGCTCATTTAAGAAACGGATTGTATCGCCTTTCGTGACCTATGGTTGTGGATTGGCCGTGGCCGGCGATAACGAGTGTATCGTCATCGAACGTCATGAGCTTTCTTTCGATAGATCGGATGATGTCCTGGTGCGAACCACCCCAGAGGTCGGTCCGGCCGATGCTTTGCATAAACAGGGTGTCACCCGTAAATAAAATATTGCGGTCACTCGCGAGGTGGAATGTGCTGCTTCCCGGCGTATGACCGGGCGTGTGAATGACACCCATTTCAACGCCATGGCAGGCAACAGCGTCACCATCTTGCACAAATTGATCGATAGCGCCGGGCTTGGGGACGGGAATTCCTGTCCATTGCGCCTGCACATCGAGTTTTTCAAACAGAAACAGGTCGGCTTTATGAATCGCAGCAGGCACACCCAATCGCTGTTGCAAATCCGCAATCGCGCCCACGTGGTCAATATGAGTATGTGTGCACACGAGCTGCTTGGCACTCAAACCATATTTAGCGAGCCGGGTGAGAATTTCCTGCGGATCATCGCCCGGATCGATGACAATCGCCTCTCGCGTCTGTTCGTCGCCCAGGATCGTGCAGTTGCACTGAAGAAGTCCGACCGGGAATGTTTCGATGATCATGTTACTCGACCGTTGTCGCTCCCACGATTTTCAGCTTGCCACGTTTGGCGGCTCCGCGGGTCTTAAAATCGACGCTTCCAATAAGTTTTTCATCGCCGGGTGGGAGCTTCTGCCGGATCGTCAGCTTGTCCATCTCGAGAGCGGTTCCCTCTTCGTCAAGGTAGGCGGCTTCTACCTGGATTTGATCGTAGGTGAACTTATCGCTGTTGTTGCGCAATCCTATGATCCAGGCGGGTCTTGCTCCGGGTAGTTCCGGCCGAAACTCCGCCCGAGTGATGACAATATCGCGGAGAGGATTAGGTCTTTTCAGCAGCGCGGCAAATTGGCCGCCGTACTGTCGAATTCCGAGAACGACGATAATGCCGATAAGCATCACACGCCGCGTAATGATCCATTCACGCGACCGCAGGAACTCGAACGTGGAGGCCATTATTGTCTGGGAGCTTCTTCCAGAGCTACCGGAACATCGGTCTTGCGGTTGCCGCGCAGAACCGTAACGGTCACCCTGTCACCGGCTTTATAGCGGTCGACCTCGCTCGCCAGTTCTTGAAGCGAGTTGATTGCCTTGCCCTGAAATTCCAGAAGGACATCTCCGCCCACGGGTAACCGTCTCCGGCCGATCCGGACTTCGTCGGTAGCGCCACGAAGGCCCGCTCGCGATGCAGGACTGTTCTGGTAGGTGTCGACGATCATGAGACCCCGTTCCGTGTTTAGCCGGAGGGCATTGGCGAGGCCCGGAAAGTCGGCGAGGTTTACCGTACTTCCAATCCCAAGCCACGGGTGGCGCACGTATCCGGTCGTCAGCAGGTCTGCCGTGATCCGCCGTACAGTGTCCGCCGGGATCGCGAATCCGATGCCGACACTTCCTGAGTTGGACGGCGAGTAGATGGCTGTATTGATCCCAATCATCTGCCCCTGGCTGTTTAATAGCGGTCCGCCTGAATTACCGGGATTGATGGCAGCATCGGTCTGAATGATGTCTTCAATAATTCTGCCGTTCTCTGCCTGAATGGACCGCCCGAGAGAACTGATGACTCCCGTGGTCAGTGTCCGTTCCAGACCATAAGGATTACCAATCGCCAAAACTTTTTGTCCGACCTGGAGACCCTTTGATGTTCCCAGTGGCACCGACGTGAGGCGTCCACGCGGCACGTTGATTTGAATGACGGCAATATCGTTGTTGGGATCGGCGCCTACGACGCGAGCTTCGTGTTTGCTCTTATCCGGCAGCGTCACTTCCAGCGTCTCGGCACCGCGGACGACGTGGAAATTCGTCACAATGTGACCTTGATCATCGATAACTGCACCGGATCCTGTGCCGGATTCCATCGGAACCGGGCGCAGAAAGAAGTCATAGCCGATCGTAGTGGTTGTGATGTTTACAACACCCGGGCTGTAACGCTGATAGATTTCAATATTATTTCGTTCTTCTTCACTCAACCCCGGGGGAGGAACGGCCGTCGATATCCCTGCAGGCGCCGAAGCCCAGCTGACTTCCGGGGGCTGCGAGAAGTCTGATCGAAGAGGTTTCCATTCCAGGATTACATAGACCATCGCGGCCGTGATGATTGAACTCAAGAACGCAACTTTGATTAAGTTCTTCATACATGCAACTCCAGGACGTCGCCATCGTCGATCACGAAATCGCGCGGCACCATAATTCCGTCTGTTTTCCCTTCGCCCCAAATTCGGGCGTATTTCAGATTCGCAACGAAGTCACGATGGACCTTTTCGGCAACATCCAAGACTGTACTTCCTCTGGCAACAACGTAGGGATCCGTGAAATCCGGCTTTTTCCCTGGCGCTTTCGTATACACTCGGACGACATTCAGGAAATCGTACACAACTCTCTTGAACTCTGCTATCTCCTCAGCGGACGCCGCAGCCGCTGAAATGGTTATCAATGGAAACCGGCCGTAACGCGTTTCCTTCACAACGGCAAGCCGGTCGTCAGCTCCGCGCGAATCCTTTTTGTTAGCCGCCACGAGCACTTTCATCGTTTGAATATCCACATGCGCCGCCGTCAAAACCGCACTCGTTTCCTCGAGTCTTTCAAGTACGTCGTCATCGGACAAGTCGACAATCCACAGTACAGCATCAGCGTTCCGGATAATCTGTGGAACCCACGGCTCGGTATATTCCCGCGAGATTGGTGGTAGATCGACCAACTGCAGTCGAACGTTTTCGTAGACCAGCATGCCCGGGATTGGAATCCGTGTGGTGTAGGGATATTCGGCCACTTCGGGACAGGCGTTGGTGAGCGCTCTTAGCAGACACGATTTCCCGGAATTCGGGGCTCCGACCATCGCAAGCTGTCGCGCCCCTTCACGCTCGACCAGAAAGGAGTCTCTCCGCCCGGATTTCTTCTGATGCTCGGTTTCCTTTCTTAAGGCCGACATCTTCTTTTTCAGATCGGCTTGCAGCTTTTCGGTTCCCTTGTGCTTGGGGATGGTCGCCATCATCTCTTCCAGGGCGGCGATCTTCTCCTCGACGGATCCGGCGTGCTTGAATCGCTTTTCGGCCTCGATATATTGAGGCGTAAGGTTGGCCGGCATAGGCCTAGGATAACACCCTCTCCTGGGAGAGGGTCTCAAGCTCTATCAGGTTCCTTCAGCCAGATACAGCAGATTGGAATCAGCAATGTCGCGAAGGCAGCAATTGCAGCAACTGCGGAGAAGCCTCGTCGGTCAAATGCAGGAGCAGCGACGGCGGCGATCGCCGCAATCCCGAGCTGCGAAAATGCATTGCGGAGGGCAATGTATTCGCCACGAATCTCGGGGACAACGATTTCGGTCGTCAGCGCGTGCAGCGGCGCTTGCCGGGCTGACGCCGCAATGCTGAGGGTCGCGATTCCCATCACAAGCCACACGCCTGACTCCGTTCTCGCGACAATTACGAAGAGCAGCGCGAGTACGATATTCGACCACACAATGACATTTCGTTTACCGGCGTGATCGGAAAGCCAGCCCGATACCGGAGAGGCGGCAATGGCAGCGGCGCCTGAAACCATGAATAACAGTCCGATTCGGTCGACGCCGATGTCATAGGTGGTTTTTAACCACGCGCCGGTGTATGTCAAAAACCCAACGATACCACCTGAGGTGAGTAAGGCCGCGATCATCCCCGCAAATCTGTCGGGCTTTCTAAAATGATCGAGTAATCCGGCCGGTCGCCATTCCGATGGGGCCGAGATCGGCCGCGAAGGAAGCTGGATGACCGCAATGGCAAACATTGCACCTGCTCCGGCTGATAGGCAAGCGAATACCCAATGCCATCCCAGGCGGGATGCAGCCAGAGCCCCTGCAGGTACACCAGCGACGAAAGCCACGAAATACCCCATCGATAAAATACCCATAGCTCGGCCACGTTCTTCGTACGGATAGTAATCGCCCGCAAAGGACAAGGCAGACGTGGACAAAGTGCCTGCAGCCAATCCCGTCAGCGCGCGTAGAATCACTAAGGCGCCAAACGTCGAAACGTGATATGTAAAGAAGGAAGCAAGGCTGAAAACAGCAAGGCCGGAGACCAAGACTTTCTTCCGGCCAACACGATCGGAAACGGGTCCAACAAACAACGCGAAGGCTGCGGCGGCGAGCGAGTAGGTCGTAACGATGATTCCGGCGTGCCCGGGTGTGATGCCAAGGTCCGACGCGATCAGTGGCAAAAGCGGAGCCACCAATTGCGTATCCGAAACTCCCAGAAAGAGTACGCCAAAGAGAATGAGCGCAACGGTCCACTGAAAACGTCTTTCGCCGGACACGCGCGGATCATAACAAATTTCGGATTGAGCCATGAAACGCGACTTGGAACAGCTTGATGACATCCAGCAAAAGATCCAAACCATTCCCGCACAACTGCCAATTCTGCCTGTCCGCGATGCGGTGATTTTTCCTAATGCGGTGATCCCGCTGACGGTTGGACGTGAAAGCTCGGTTCGGCTCATTAATGACGTTCAGCAAGGCGACGGTATGCTCGTCGTACTGACTCAGCGGGACAAACGCGTCGATGCGCCTGGACCAGGCGACCTCTACGACATCGGAACCGTGAGCATGGTGCATCGGGTAATGAAAACGCCCGAAGGGAATCTGTTCGTCATTATCATGGGTGTTTCACGGACCCACATCGATGAATTCGTCCAATTCGAGCCGTACCTGCGCGCAAACATCTCCGTACTTGGCGATGAAAAAGAAGATGAATCAGGCGTCGATTTCCAGGCGCTACGTCGAACGGTCGTGAGTCAATTCGAGCGCATCATCAAACTGTCACCACAACTACCGGACGATTTGCAAACTATCGTGATCAATATCGAAGACGCCGGCCGGCTTGCCGATTACATTGCGACGAATCTGCCGAACCTCTCGATTGTGTCGAAGCAATTCGTGCTCGAACAGATACAAGTAAGAAAACGTCTGGAATTTCTCAATACCGAGCTGGCAAAAGAACTCGAGGTGCTCGAACTGCGCAGCAAAATCCAGAACCAGGTACAGGAAGAGGTTGGGAAGAGCCAGCGCGAGTATTTCCTGCGCGAGCAGCTCCGTGCCATTCAGCGCGAGCTTGGCGAAGCCGACGACACACAGCGTGAAATCGAAGAGTTGCGGCAAAAAATCGAAGCAGCTGGAATGACGGAGGAGGCCAAAAAAGAAGCCGAGCGGGAATTGGGGCGTTTAGGCCGGATGTCGCCGGCGGCCGCCGAGTACACAGTCACACGAACGTATCTGGACTGGCTGGTCACGCTGCCTTGGAGTGTTCTGACAACGGAGAAAATCGATATTATCAAAGCCCGGGAAGTCCTCGATCGCGATCACTATGATCTGGAAAAAATTAAAGAGCGGATCCTCGAATACCTGGCCGTTCTCGAGCTGCGGCCGCAAGGTAAAGAGCCTATCCTGTGCTTCGTGGGACCGCCGGGTGTAGGGAAAACTTCCCTCGGTCGATCGATCGCCGGAGCCATGGGCCGCAAATTCGTCCGTATCTCGCTCGGCGGCATGCGCGATGAAGCCGAGATCCGTGGCCACCGGCGGACCTATATCGGGGCTCTGCCGGGACAGATCATTCAAAACATTCGCCGAGCGGGCTCGCGCGATCCCGTCTTCATGCTTGACGAGATCGACAAGCTTGGCGCGGATTTCCGCGGTGATCCGGCATCGGCACTTCTTGAAGTTCTCGATCCCGAACAAAACGTCGCCTTCCGTGACCACTACCTGGACGTGGCCTTCGATTTGTCTCGCGTCTTCTTCATTACAACAGCCAATGTGCTCGATACGGTTCCAAGCGCGCTACGTGACCGCATGGAAGTGATCGAACTGCCGGGATACACCGAGGAGGAGAAGGTTCAGATCGCGCGAAATTACCTGGTGCCCCGTGGTCGCGAAAACAGCGGATTGCAGCCGGATCAAATTGAGTTTCAAGATGAGACGATTCACTTCATCGTCAGACATTACACGCGCGAAACTGGCGTCCGAAATCTCGAACGCCAGATAACCAGTATCTGCCGCAAACACGCCCGCCGTCTTTTGGAAGGGAAGGAGCCGAAACTCCTCGTTACACCTCAAGTTGTTATGGAGCTGCTCGGGGCTCCGAAATATCAGCTCGAGGAAGAAGTCGAAGAGCGGGTGAAACGCCCCGGTGTCGTCATCGGCCTGGCATGGACACCTGTCGGCGGAGACATTCTCTTTGTCGAAGCGAATATTTCCAAGGGAGCGCGGCATCTGACGGTTACGGGCCAGGTTGGCGACGTCATGCAAGAGTCCACGAAGGCCGCTCTGACCTGGGTGCGGTCTTACGCTAGCGAGCTCGGCTTGGAAGCAGACTTCTATAAGGAAAAAGACGTTCACATCCACGTGCCTGCCGGCTCCATTCCAAAAGACGGCCCTTCAGCGGGAGTCACCATGGTCACGGCGCTGGTCTCGGCGCTGAGGACATCCAGCCGGAACTGCTACGGGAAATCAAAATCCATTACGTCAAGACGATTGAAGAAGTATTAAATCTGGCTTTTGAGAAGCCGGTTTTGCGGGTAGTACCTACGGAGCCCGTTCAGCAGGCGATATAAAATAACCACAAAGAGGCACAGGAATCACAGAACTTCTTTGGATTCTTGGTTTTTTTGTGCCTCTTTGTGGCAAATACTCTCTCTTATATTGCACCTCTCTCTTCAGTGCCATTGACCTATAGCCAGGCTGCCGATATCATAAACGACTCATTGGAATTCGCTGCGAGAGTACCTGCCCTTTGATCAGCTTTCAAACATGACGTTTCATGCGTGGTTCGAATGTTTTCGAGGATGTAATGTCCGCCACCGGCTTGACCAGATTGTTTATCGATGTGAGTTGTGCGGTGGTCTTCTCGAAGTTCGTCATGACGTCAAAGCGCTGAGACAAATTCCCCCGGCCGAATGGAAACGGCTGTTCGATTCGCGCCTTGGGCGCGCCAGTGGCGTTTGGTCCAAGAAAGAGGTGGTTCTTCCCGAGGTTGAGGAAAAAAACATCGTCTCCCTTGGCGAGGGGAATTCGCCATTGATCAAATCAGAGCGATTGGCAAAACATCTTGGGATCGATCAAATCCACATCAAACAGTGCGGCACTTCTCACACGGGTTCATTCAAAGATCTGGGGATGACCGTTCTGGTTTCTTCAGTGAATCAAATACGATCGCGCATTCGCGCAGTCGCTTGCGCATCGACTGGAGATACTTCTGCGGCCCTTTCGGCCTATTGTGCTGCCGCGGGGATTCCAGCCATTGTTTTCCTGCCGAAGGATAAGGTTTCTATTGCACAGCTTATTCAGCCTGTGGCGAATAACGCCATCACGATCTCCATCGATACCGACTTCGACGGATGCATGAGGATCGTCCAGGAAATCACTAAGGACAGCTCGATCTATCTGGCGAATTCCATGAATTCGCTTCGCGTGGAAGGCCAGAAGACAATCAGCTTCGAGATCGTTCAACAACTGGACTGGCAAGTACCGGATTTTGTGATTGTTCCCGGCGGAAATCTCGGCAACGTGTCGGCCATCGGAAACGGATTTCTACTGATGCGCGAGATGGGCATCATCGATCGCCTCCCGCGCATTGTCTGTGCACAAACCGACCGGGCGAATCCATTCTATCGATCGTTTCGGGAGGATTTCGTTACGTTCGAACCGGTCACCGCCGCCAACACGTACGCGACGGCTATCCGCATTGGAAATCCCATCAGTTTTGGAAAAGCAGTAAAGGCGCTTCGCGCAACTAACGGCATTGTCGAGCAAGCCACCGAAGCCGAGTTGGTTGCTGCCTGTGCCGAGGTCGACCGGTTCGGATTCTTTACCGATCCTCAAACGGGGGTAGCGCTGGCCGCGACGATAAAGCTCGTAAAAGCCAACGTGATTTCTCCCTCATCTCGTGTCATCGTGATCAGCACGGCTCATGGTCTGAAATTCGCGGAATTCAAGACGAAATTGCATCAGGGACAGCTTCCGGAGGCCGATCCCACGCTTCAGAACAATCTCATCCAGGTTCCTCCCGACGTCGCCGCCGTTCGCGCTGCCATTGATGGCAGGATACCTGCATGATTGGGAGGCCTGTTTTAAGGAGCGGCTGCGAAATCAGCCGCTTGCGGCGTCGCGACAGCATGCGTGTGATTAAACTCGACACACTATTACGCGCGGTTTACACACTGGGACTCCCCCTTATGTTGGCCCAGGCGACGTCCGCGCAGAGCGTGTTGAACTTCGCGAGGGCGACTGTCAATGATCGGCTGAACGGCGGATTCGCTGTCACCAATCCGACATCCAATTACGCGGATGTTCAATTTACTTTATTCGGATTGGATGGAAATCCGGTCTCGTCGGGTTTGGTGAACCCGGTTCGCTACCGTGTGGCACCAAAAGGCCAGATTTCGATGCTGGCCAGTGATCTCTTCGCATCGTCGAAAATCGACGGGTGGGTTCAAGTAACGAGTCCAACCTCCAATCTATCCGGATCCTACTTTTCGGGTGATTTCGCGACGATGCTAGGAGTAGCGGAATCATCACCGCCACTGGTGACACAGGTCATCCCGGTCATTCGCGATGATCAAACCACAAAAACAGAGATCGTCATTGTGAATCCCGCTGCGACCAATAGTACTGTTACACTCAGCTTATTCAACGCCGGCGGCGAACAATCGGGCACGACGCTTTCACAAACAATCTCCGGGCATGCTGCTCTGAGGCTTTCGACATCTGCTTTCACGGCGAGTCCAACAAGCGAAACTCTGTCGGCGAGGATTTCTGCAAATGTGCCCGTTGCCGCAACTGCAATTCTCAATCGTTCGGGTTCACTGATGTTCGTTCCAGGACAGCGGGTGGATCAATCGGCATCAATGCGGATTGCGGCTCACTTCACATCGGGGAATGGTTTTGATCCTGTCTTGGTTCTCACGAATCCGACCGCATCTCCAACAACGGTCACCGTTACTGCCTTCGGGGAAACAGGAGCGGCAGTCAGCGCCGGCCGCAGTTTTACGGTTCCGGGGAACGGCTCGATTTCGGCAGACACATCGACGATTACTCGGCAGCCTTTTGTGCCGACCGTGAATGGTTGGTTGCGGATCGAATCGCAGAACGTTCCACTGAATGGCGTTCTTATCCTTGACGGCAATCGAGCTCTAACTTCCATCCCACTCCAGGCCACGGCAGTGGATCGGATGCTCTACTCCCAAATTTTCCAGACATCCGATATATCTACAGGTCTGTTTGTCGTGAACACCTGGGCGATCGCGGCAACCCTCGATATTTCTTTGGTTCGTGGTGATGGCACGACATCCGCGCAAAAATCGATCGACCTGCCTTCGAATTCAAAAATGTCAACAGTAATGCGGGATGTCTTTCCGAACGCCGCGGATCAAACCAGCGGCTACGTTGTTATCCGCTCGTCGCTTCCCGTTTACGCGGTGGGAATATTGGCGGCCAACAGCGGCGCTTTTGCTTCAAGCATCGCGCCAAGCCGCCCGCCCGACACCTTTGCGCCTAACCCGACTGTTGCGCCACCGAAAATTACAATTATCGACCCACCCGCATATGTTCAGACGGGCACGACACTTGGCCTTTTGATTGAGAATCTAGCAGGAGATGCGACATTCCTTCTTGGTGATCAGGTTTTGCCCTCGCGTCAGTCGCCGTTCGGAATATTTTTGATCGACGTTCCGGCAATTGAGCCTGGTTTGGTGAATTTGCGGGTTCGAGGCGGCGGAATGGAATCGGATCCGGTGACGTTACGCGTAGCGCCCTCGGATAATCTGTTCGTCCAGAACATCTCAGGGCAAGCTTTCTACCAGAAAATCGACGTCACTGATGCGGGATTGGATCTTAACCATCCGGTGATGGTCCCAATTCGCAATGCGCGCATCGAAGTGTTAAGCCGTTCGTCGCAGTCGATCGTCAGCGTCTCCCAAACCGATCAAGCCGGTCATTTCGAAGTGCCAGTGTCCTTTGATGCGAATCTAACCGTGCGTGTTGTAAGCCGGTTGCGGACTGCCGGCCTGCGCGTCGCCGATAACACGAATCTCAATGCGATTTATCCGATTTCGATCGACATTGATGGGCGCCAACCTAATCTTGGTGTGGTGCTCGCTGATACTTCGCGAGTGTCGGGGGCGTTCAATATTCTCGAAATTGTCCAGCGCGCTAATGAAACAATCCGCGGGGCGGATCCTTCCATCGACCCTCCGCCGCTGACGATCTTTTGGAGCACAAAGAATACCAGGCGGACCGGTAACATTGCGCAAGGCTTTGTCGGCACGTCATTCTTCAATGTCGCCAACAATACGGCTTATATTTTGGGCGATCGTAATGACGACTCCGATGAGTTCGATGATTCAGTCATAGCTCACGAGTACGGACACATGATTGCCGCAAGGTTCTCGCGCGATGACTCCCCCGGCGGTGAGACGCATATCGGCGATGTTCTCGATCCGCGCGTTGCATGGTCCGAAGGCTGGGCCAACTTCTTCTCGGCCGTTGTCCGGAATGACTCGATTTGGCGTGACGACAGCGGTCCAAGTGGCGTTAATGTTTATCGCTTCGATCTCCGAGATAGAATTCCGGCGGGAGACAGACCAGGTTATTGGAGCGAAACCTCAGTCGGAACCCTGTTGTGGGAGCTCTACGAAGGAAGCGACTCGACCGGGAACGTTCGATATCCTTTTTCCCAGATTTGGACGGCATTCTCGGATCTACGAAACGACCGATTCGTTTACCTGCCTTATTTCCTGGAACATTTCGCAGTTCGTTATCCTGCCGCAATCGATGCGCTCCAGGCAGTGACGCAATTGCGCTCGATTGATTTCCGGGCGAATGTGAGACCAAGCGTTACAATGCCCTTTCCTCGCCCCATGGCCGGAAATACAGTCACCGGCTACGTGGACTCGGTCACGCCGCACCGAACAAACCTGATGCAGGCGTCACACTACTGGTCCTTCACCACGACGGGAGGTGCGGCGTCGATCCGCATGGATATCACCGGCCTCGGACCGGCAGGCAATCCCAATGCAAACGACCTGGATATTTTCCTGATGGACATGAATGGCCGTTTGCTCGACCGATCGGACCGCGGATTGAATGGACAATCCGAGTTGATCTCGATTCGGCTTCCTGCCGGAACATATGTGGTCGAAGTTCGAGGTTTCTATATCAAAGCCGAGACCGGTAATGTCGTATTCAACTCCGGCGACTATCGTTTAACGGTAGCAGTTCAATAGCTGTACAGCTAAAATAACCACAGTCCAATAACTTCCGCTCTGGATCTCGTCGACCGCACGGCGCAAGCCCGTGGAGTCCACGTTGATCTTTAGTGGGAATAGAATCCAGATCCCATCTTTTGGAGGTTCACATGAGTGGGACCTTTATGAGTTTGGTTGTTTTGGAAGCGGCATTGACAGCCCTCGCAGTGGTGATGTTTCTGTATCGCGGAATGCTCGATATGAAAGAGGAGGATCACCTCGTCCTCGACACCGCAGAGGCACACCTCGTACGGGAACAGGACTCGATTCGCCACAAAGTTAGTGCGCTGAGCCGTTACTTGAAAGTAATTGCCGTAGCTTGGGGCGTTCTGCTCTTCGCAATCTTCAGTCTCTGGATTGCCGAAGGGTTGAACATGATTTAAGTCTAGTCCCGCACGAGAGTGGTGTCGACTCCACGGCACGGCCCCGTGGAGTCGACATCGTCCTCAGCGGGACTTATTAAAGCGCGTATCGGTTGGACTCGACCAGGAATTCGGCGATTCGCTGACGCGTCCGGACCGTATCGATCGGCAGCCAGCGCAATAGCCTGCGAAGTGCAGCGAGCTGGGTGCGCAGTGCGTCGCCTTCCGCGACGGCGGCCAGTACCTGTCTCGCCGCATAGTCGATCCGGCTCATCGCATCATTGATAAACGTCCGGGCCACGTCCGCGTGCGGGTCCGCCAGGTCATTTTTCACGAGACGGTGGATCGTCGTGTCCATCGCATAGATTTCCATCACGATATTGCTGAGATGCATCAGCACTTCCTGCTCGTTCCGAATCGCATCGGCGAACTTCTGGACTGCCGCTCCAGCTGTTAACAGCAATGCTTTTTTCGCCTGGGCAATAGCAGCCAGTTCAGCTCCGAAAGGCCCAGAAGGCTCGGCAGGAAGTGAACTCGACATGACCTCGTCGACAACACGCCGCGCCGATTCGTAAAGGGGCAGATGGCCTGCGGCGGCCCGTTTCAGAAGCATACCGGTAATGAGCAGGCGATTGATCTCGTTTGTACCTTCGAAGATCCGGTTCACACGGGAATCCCGGTAGTAACGCTCGACCGGATACTCGGCGCTATAGCCATAGCCTCCGTAAACCTGCACGGCCTCATCCACAACGAAGTCGAGAACCTCACTGCAGAAGACTTTCAGGATTGAACATTCAACGGCGTATTCCTCGATCGCTTTCAACACTTGAGCGGCGTTATCCACATTGGCAGCTTCGAGGCTTTGATCCATAAGCCCGGCCGTTCTATAAACCATTCCTTCGGCGGCCCAAATTCGTATCGCCATTTCCGCCAGCTTCTGCTTGATGGCTCCGAAACTGGCGATCGGTTTGCCGAACGCGATCCGTTGCTTCGAATACAGGATGGCATCGTTCAGCGCGGTCTTTGCTCCACCCACAGCGCCCGCACCCAGTTTGGCGCGACCGATATTGAGAATATTGAATGCAACGTGATGACCCTTGCCGATTTCCCCAATGACGTTATCGATGGGGATCATTGCATTTTCGAGAACGAGTGTGCGTGTCGAGGAGCCTTTCAGTCCCATCTTTCTTTCTTCAGCGCCGGTCGATACTCCGGGATACTCTTTTTCGATAATGAAGCAACTGAACTGCTTAGTATCGACCTGCGCGAAGGTAACGAACATGTCGGCAAACGCGGCATTCGTTATCCACATCTTTTCGCCGTTGATGACCCAATGCGATCCGTCAGCGCTGCGAACCGCATTCGCTTTCGCGGCCAGCGCGTCGGAGCCGCTTCCGGCTTCCGAGAGTGCATACGCCGAAATCTTTTCAGCCTTACACAACAACGGTAGATACTTTCGTTTGTGTTCTTCTTTGCCGAAATAAACAATCGGCAGAGTACCGATGCCGCTGTGACCGCCATAGGAGACGGCAAAAGAAGCGACGCGGGCAAGTTTCTCCGCCACGATCATTGCTGAGACCTTATCAAGGTTCTCCCCGCCGTATTTTTCCGGAACCTCGATACCGAGCAAGCCTAGTTCTCCGCAACGGCGCAACAATGCGACCGTAACATCCCACTGTTGGTGTTCGATCTTTTCCACCTGCGGCAGGACCTCGTCTTCGACAAATTGCTCCGTCATGTCTCGGATCATCGTTTGCTCTTCTGTTAGATCTTCAGGTGTAAAGATGTCCGGTGCAACCGTTTCGTCGATTAGAAAACTGCCGCCTTTTTTTACTGTGGCTAACTCTTTTGTCATACGTTTTTATCTCGAATGCATTCCCCTCGTTGCAGTGGAGGGGAATTTCGCCTAGATCCTTTCGAAAATTCCAGCGGCTCCCATGCCGCCACCGACGCACATCGTGACCATACCGTATCGTGCTGCGCGCCGCTGCATTTCGTACAGCAATGTCGCAGTTAATTTAGATCCGGTGCAGCCCAGCGGATGTCCTAAAGCAATGGCTCCACCATTAACGTTTACTTTTGACGGGTCGAGACCCAATTCTCGAATGACGGCAATTGATTGGACAGCAAAAGCTTCATTGAGCTCGATCAAGTCAATGTCTTTCAGGTTCAAACCTGCCTGTTTCAGCACTTTCGGAATGGCTTCGATGGGACCAATGCCCATCACTTCGGGTCGCACGCCGGCCGTGGCGTAGCCAATAAATCGTGCAAGGGGCCGGAGTCCCATCGATTGAGCTTTCTGGCTCGACATAACAATGACCGCCGCAGCGCCATCGCTCATTTGAGACGCATTGCCTGCCGTGACCGTGCCGCCGCTTTTAAATGCAGGCTTCAGCTTGGCTAGAGCTTCCATCGAACTATCGCGCCGTGGCCCCTCATCCAGATCGAAAGTAGACTCGTGAGTGGCCTGCCGTCCCCCTTCGATCGCCACCTCACGTAAGGCCAATGGCGCGATTTCATCCTTAAATCTGCCGGCATCGATTGCGGCGAGCGCACGGCGGTGGCTTTCGAAGGCGAAGGCATCCTGGTCTTCACGGTGGATCCGAAATTCGGATGCGATATTCTCCGCGGTGAGTCCCATACTCAAATATGTGTCGGGGTTCGTTTCGATGAGAGCCGGGTTTGGAGATATCTTGTGGCCGCCCATCGGAATCATGCTCATCGATTCGGTACCGCCCGCCAATATGCAGTGGGCTGCCCCAGATGCGATCCGGTCGGCGGCGAAAGCGATGGATTGCAATCCGGATGAACAGAATCGATTCAACGTCATCGCGGGTACCGAATAAGGTATTCCTGCGCGGAACGCGGCGACACGGGCGACATTCATGCCTTGCTCGGCTTCCGGCATCGCGCAGCCGATGTAAATGTCGTCGATATCTTCTGCCCGGAGACCCGGCGTGCGTTCGATGGCAGCGCGCATCGTAGCCGCGGCCATGTCATCCGGCCGTGTTGCAGAAAGCTTCCCTCTGGGTGCCTTACCGACAGCGGTTCGAACTGCTGAGACGATTACCGGCAAACTCATGTTTGGTCCTTTTTAATTTCGCAACACTTTCCCCTTCTTCAACAGATGCTCCATCCGCGCGAGCGTCTTTCGCTCTCCGCAAAGGGATTTGAATGCCTCCCGCTCCAGATCCAGAAAGTACTGTTCAGGCGCAGTCGATGGCCGCGTGACACTCCCTCCGCACATCACGTATGCCAGTCTGCGCGCAATGTTGGCTTCGTGTTCGGTGATGTGTCCTGCCCTTTGCATGAGATAAATGCCGAGCTTCAGTTCAGCGCCAAGCGATTCGCCGAAGACTGGAATTTCAGTTGGAACGGGCGGACGATACCCGGTCGCGGCAAGCTCCAACACGACCGCCTTCGCATCGTGAATCAAGCGATCGGAATTCATCGTGATTCCATCCTCAGAACGTAAATAGGAAAGCCGCCGGGCGTCTTCTGCGCTCGTTGAAACCTTTGCAAGCCCGATGTTTTCGAAGACTTCGCGAATTCGTTGAGTCCCCCGTCCGGCAGCGCGCCTGAGCATTTCCGTAGTGCCTCCGCCCGCCGGAATGAGACCTGCTCCCGTTTCGACTAACCCCATATAGGTCTCGGCCGCGGCTTGCGCGCGCGCAGCGGCCATCGCGATCTCACAGCCGCCACCAAGGGTGAGGGCAAAAGGAGCCGTCACAATAGGCTTTGGATTGTACCGAATCGCTTGGGTCGCTAGTTGGAACGTGCGCACCATGTAGTCGATTTCGTCCCAATTGCCCTCGACGGCTTCCATCAGCAGCAGCATCAGGTTTGCTCCGGCGGAGAAATTGCGGCCTTCGTTGGCGATGACGAGACCCATGAATTGAGCGTTCACCTCTTCGAGCGATTCAAATAACGTAGAGATGATGTCGCCGCCGATGGTATTCATCTTCGAATGAAATTCGAGACACGCAACGCCGTCGCCGATATCCAGGAGAGAAGCGCCCGCATTCTGGCGGATCACGCGTTGTCGCTTCAGGAACGATGCGGGTTGGATTGCCTCGCCTTTAAGCGCGCGAGCCAATTCGAATGGGCCCATCTCCCATCCGAAGCCCCAGCGCATTGCTCGATCCACTGCGTCGGGATCGTCAGCAATTTCTGAAAAGCACAAAGCGGCGTAATCCGAGATCGAGGCTATCAGTTCGGACACAAAGGCCGCCTCCCGCCCTCCGGTTTTAAACAAAGCCTGCAACCGGGCGGGAAGACTCTCAATGCCCGCAGCCATCTCAAGGGAAGGAAAACTGGGATTGCGTCGCGGACGATATTGGAGCAAATCGATATCGAGCGCGAGAATATCGTCGCCTTCTTTTTTATAGAAACCAAGTCCTGTTTTGGCGCCAAGCATATTCCGTTCGGCCATGAAGCGCATGAATTGAGGCACCCGGAATATTTCGCGCTGCGGGTCGTGCGTTGCATTTTGGTAGATGTTATCGGCGACGTGGAGAAAGACGTCCAGCCCGACAATATCGATCGTGCGGAACGTCGCCGTGTTGGCTCGCCCAATGAGCGAACCCGTCAGGCGATCTATTTCTTCGATCGTGAATCCGTACCGCTGCATTAATTGAATTGTCTTGAGAGCGGCGAATAACCCGATGCGATTTGCGATGAAATTCGGTGTGTCTTTCGCCAGGACGACACCCTTACCTAGAACGATCTCCGCAAATTTTTCAAAGGCGGCGAGGACCGCTGGATCGGTATCGGCTGTCGGAATGACCTCCAGCAGCTTCATGTAGCGAGGTGGATTGAAGAAATGTGTTCCAAACCAGTGGCGGCGGAAATCCTCGGTTCGACCCGCCGCCAGTGCAGTAATTGAAAGACCCGACGTATTCGTCGTGATGAGCGATCCTGGCCGTCGCGCCTTGTCGACTTTCTCGAGAAGTTGCTTCTTGATATCAAGATTCTCGACGATTGCTTCAATTGTCCAGTCGGCTTGCCGAAGACGCCCGAGATCCTTATCGATGGTTCCGATATCGATTTGACGAATCTTTTCGGGCACAAAGAGAGCGGCAGGCGAGCTTTTCTCGAGACCTTTTAGTCCCGCTCTGGCCTGTTCCAGCGTTACATCGAGCAATAGGACCAATAAGCCGGCATTCGCAGCGTGCGCGGCGATCTGTGCTCCCATCGTGCCCGCGCCAAGGACTGCGACATTCCTAACCATTCACTATTAATTATGAAAAAATGGCCACAAAAAGGCACAAAAACCACAAAGACGAAATGTAATGGAAAATATTCTTGTGATTTTTGTGCCTCTTTCTGGCAATCCGCTTTTTGGAGTACTACCGCAATTTCCGGTGAAGAAAGGGCCTCGCGTCCTCGCCAGTATACGTCGCGACAATGTGCCCGTTACCGGTGAGTTGGTATTTATAAATCAGCAGACCTTCCACGCCTACAGGGCCGCGTGCGTGCGTCTTGTTGGTGCTGATGCCGACTTCGGCGCCGAAGCCGTATCGAAAACCGTCCGCAAAACGAGTGGAAGCGTTCCAGAAGACTCCGGCAGAATCCACTTCGTTCAAAAATCGCCGCGCATTAGATTCGTTTTCCGTCACGATGCAGTCCGTGTGTGCGGATCCGTACTTATGAATATGATCGATCGCTTCGTCGAGACTGTTAACGGTCTTCACATTCATGATCAGGTCTAGATATTCGGATCCAAAACCGGAATCGCGCAGTTCCACGCCTGCACTTTTTAATGCGGCTAGCACCTTTTCGCGCCCCCCAAATTTCGAATGCAAAAGCAAAGTTTCTGCGGCGTTGCAGACGCCCGGATACTGCGCTTTGGCGTCCACAGCGATTCGCGTGGCCTTATCGACGTCCGCGAATTCATCGATGTAAACGTGGCAGATGCCGTCGGCATGTCCCAGCACTGGAATCTTCGTGCTTTGCTGGATCATTCGCACCATTTCATTGGACCCGCGGGGAATCACGAGATCGATCAAATCATCCATTTTGAGCAGGTCTGCGATCTCTTCGCGTGTTGAAACCAACTGAACGGCGTCTTCAAGACCATGCCGTTGGAGGACCTGTTGAAATACGGTACCAATAGCTGCGTTTGTCTGGATTGCTTCGCGGCCGCCCTTCAAAAGAACGGCGTTTCCAGAACGAATGGCAAGCGCGGCAATCTGCGGGCCTGCATCGGGACGGGATTCGTAAATGACTGCCAAGACGCCAATAGGGGTTTGAACTTTTCGAAGGATCAGGCCTTCGTCCAACTGTCTTTCTTCAAGTACCCGTCCAACGGGATCTTCCATTTCCGAGATCTGCTCGATTCCGGCAATAACGTCGCGCAGTTTTGACTCGTTCAGGACAAGCCGCTTGTAGAGGGGTTCCGCAATCTTACCTCTTGCTTCAGCGAGATCCTTAGCGTTTGCATCGAAAATATAAGTGGCATTCTGCTTGAGCGCCACGGATACTTCCTTCAAGATGGCCGTGCGGTCCGCGACAGCCGATAATTTCAAAAACGCCTTTCGCGCGCGCTCCGCTTGCTGTCGTGTTTCGGTCATCGGTATTCCGTCAGAAATGCGATGTTGTTCCGTGTAATGAAAGCATCGTAGTTTTTCGACGTCGCGAGCCGTGCGATATCATCGGAATGTTTACCGATCAGTTTGGATGCGTCGTCGCTCGAATAATTCACGATGCCGCGGGCGACCTCTTCGCCATTCGGACCGATGATGGCCACGACGTCGCCGTTTGCGAATTGATTTTCTATACGGGTGATGCCTGCATAGAGGAGGCTTGCATTCTTCTTCGTGATCGCATCCAGCGCACCCTCGTTAATGTGGATACGTCCGGAGACGGACGAAGCAAACGCAATCCACCGGCGCTTCTCCCCGAGTGATCCGGCCTTTCCGACAAACAACGTGCCTTCTTCTTCACCTGATAGAACCCGGGTGAGAATGTGAGGTTTCAAACCGTTGGCGATAATGGCCATTCCGCCCGAATTGATCGCAATACGCGCCGCTTGAAGTTTGGTTTCCATGCCTCCGCGTCCCCGGCCCGATTTGCGGCCGGCGAGTGCTTCAATATCCGCGGTGATTGCTCGGACCTCGCGGATGAATTGAGCATCCGGATTCTCGCGAGGATCCTCGGTGAAAAGGCCGTCCACATCGGAGAGCAAGACCAACAGCGTGGCTTCGAGTTTGCTCATCACTAACGCGCTGAGCTTGTCGTTGTCACCGAAACTGCGGCTGCGATCCGTGATTTCCAGCTCGCTCGTCGAGACCGTATCGTTTTCATTGATGACGGGAATCACGCCCATCTCCAGCAGTGTCATCAACGTGTGCCGTAGATTCAGATAGCGCTTACGGCTCGCAAAATCGTCCTCGGTGAGAAGAACTTGAGCGGGGGTTAGCCCGTACTTCGCAAACCCCTGCTCGTACAAATTCATCAGGCGGCTTTGACCGACGGCAGCAAGCGCTTGTTTTTGTCGAAGCGACGCGGTCGATGATTTCATCTTCAAAGCGTCGGCGCCGAGCGCGACCGCCCCAGAAGAGACAACAATCATCTGCCGTCCAGCCAACCTGGCGGCCCCAATTTCTTCAATAAAGGAAAAAATACGGCCAAGGGCGATCACACCCGCTTCGTTGAAAAACAAGTTCGAGCCAAGCTTAACGACAACGCGCTTGGCGTCGCGAATCCGCTCACGCATAAGGTGTAGGGGCGGTCTATGACCGTCCAAACGTCGGCGGTCATAGACCGCCGCTACAGAATACATTAATTCATCATTGCGCGAATGCGCCGGAGGTCTTTGAGATGATTTTCGATTTCTTCGCGGTCGTTCGCTCCAGCCGAATGACGCAGGTAATGTTCGAGATCGCGAACCGCTCCGGCAAATTGCCGAAGCTGGAGACGAAGCAGGCCGCGGTCGCGAAATTGAGGGATTTCTTCCGGGTCCACCATCAGCATCATGTCTACAATTGCGAGCCCTTTGTCGAACGCATGGGCTTTCAAATAAATCTCTTTCAGGTTGTTGAGCATACGCCAGAGAATTTGCCGGTTGGTCACGCGCGAGAGAAGACGTTCGTTGAACTCAATGGAGTTGCCGTATCGCTCAAAGAGTCGATTGCGGCAGTCGTCACGCGTCAAGATCTCACCCCGGTTGAACGGATCGAGAAAAAATTCATCCTGCCGGTCCGAGTATTTCACAATGAAGTGGCCGGGCATTCCCACGCCGACGATAGGAAAATTGAGGCGTCGCGCAACCTCCATATAAACCGCGGACAATGTGATAGGAATACCGACGCGGCGATCCAGCACGTCGTTGAAGAAGCTGTTTCGCGGATCGTAATAGTCCTCGGTTGCTCCGCGAAACCCGAAAGTTTCAAACAATACAGTGTTGATTTTTCCTACCCGCTCAACCGGCGAATCGGCCGGATCGAACCTTTGCTGCGCGATACCGGCTATATTGTCTAGCATGTCCAGATAGGGACTGATCTCGAGCTGCGGATATTCCTCACAAGCCAAAATCAGCGCCGCTTCAGCCAAGGGGATGGCGCTGTCGGGCAGAGTCACGAGTTGTTGGAACGTCTGTCGCGACCGCGTGCTCACTTCGAAACTTCCTTCTCCAGCCAGGATACAAAATCGGCAATGGAATCAATCACCCATTCCGGACCCGCGCTTCGAAGCCGCTCAGGACCGTATGAGTGCGCAATCGCAAGGCATCGCATGCCTGCCCGGTGCGCGGATTGGATTCCGCCCACAGAATCTTCAACGGCCACGCAATCCGAGAGTGCCAATGAGTGATCTCTTTCCCTTAGTCTCTCATGGGCGCGCAAAAATGGCTCGGGATGAGGCTTTCCAAACTGGACATCTTCGGCTGCGATAATCGCGCTGAAGCAGCCTTGAAGCCCGCCGTGCATCAAAATATGCCGGATTTCTTCAGCGCGCGCACCGGACGCGATTGCCAGCGGACACCGCAGGGCTGCGGCCTTTACCGCCGCTGCCGCTTCAGAGAACAATACGGTTTTATCGGCGATCGCTTGGAAATAGTAAACGCTTTTACGCCGGATTAGATCATCGAGCTTGCTGTCGGTCAAAGGCCGCGCGTGTGTTGCGAACAAAGTTTTGAAACAATCCCGATCGTTCAGAGGCAGATACGCGTCGAGATACTCCTCGTCCGTGAACGACAATCCTTCCAGTTTTGCCACCTCTCTGAAGGCTTCCATGTGAATCGGGTCGTCATTAGCGAGGACTCCGTTGAAATCGAAGATCAGCGCGCGAATCATGCAAAGCTCTAGACTAACACAGGTAAAATTCGGGCTCAGACGGGTGGGGGAATTCGGGGACGCACCCCGAATTTGCCGCTGAATTGGGGGTGCGTCCCCGAAATTACCCCGTCCGACTCCGAATTATGCATGACGTGATCGTGATTGGCGGCGGTGTCATCGGGCTTTCTATCGCACGCGAGCTCGCCAGCAGCAAATCCGTGCTGCTTTTGGATCGTGGCCCCACAGGGCAGGGAACATCCCACGCGGCTGCTGGTATGTTGACACCGCTCAGCGAGGCGGACGATCAAGGACCATTTTTCCAACTTTGCCGGACCAGCCTCGCGATGTATGACCGGTTCGTGGAGGAACTTCAACAAGAATCGAGTTTGGATGTGGCCTATTCGAAAGAAGGTTTGCTGTCGCTCGCTTCCTCGGAAGAATCGGCTGCAACCCTCCTTCGGCGGTATGAGTGGCAGCACCAGGCAGGCTTCGAAGTTGAACTGCTGCCGCCGGGCGAAGTGAGGAAAATGGAACCGCTCGTTACCGTGCCAGTAATTCACGCGCTTTTTATGCCGGGCGAGCGATCGGTCGCACCGCGCCGGTTGTTGAATGCGATTCGGGAATCATGTTTCGTGCGTGGTGTAGAAATCCGCACCGGAGTACATGTCGATGCAGTTTCCCCCAATACGGTCCATTTCGGACACATGACGATGCAGGCGGCGTCAATCGTCATCGCTTCCGGCGTCTGGAGCGCGGAGCTCAACGGGCTCAACCCACGTATTCCGCTCTCCCCGCGGAAAGGACAGATTCTCTCGCTCGCCATGGCGCCGGGCGCATTTCGCCGCATGATTCGATGGGGCCATTCCTATTTGGTTCCGCGGCCGACCGGTGAACTTATCGTTGGCGCTACCAACGAGGATGCGGGATTCGATTCGTCTGTAACGCCAGCAGGGCTGGGCCGATTGTTGATGGACGCCCAGGCGATCTCTTCTTATCTGGGTTCATATCCGATTGTGGAAACGTGGACCGGTTTACGTCCCGCCACGCCGGATGAGTTTCCGATCTTAGGTTCGACCGCGGTCCACGGCGTGTATTACGCCACGGGACATTATCGCAACGGAGTACTGCTTGCCCCGATTACTGCGACAATTGTTGCGGATCTGATCGAAGGCCATAAACCTCGCGTCGATCTCGAGCCTTACTCCCCGTCACGATTCGAGAGCAACTAATGAGCCGCAAAGTGGCGTGAGAAAATAGCCAAGGCTTCGGGGCTATTTTCTTCTGCCGCGTCGCAGCTCATTCTGAATGTATAATTCGGCCAATGTCGATTGCAGAGAAAGTCTATCGTGGTGAGCGTCTGTCATTTGATGAGGGCGTCGAAGTGTATCGCATGAACGATATTGTAGCCGTGGGCCGTCTAGCGAATCACGTCCGCGAGAGGCTGAACGAGAATTTCACTTACTACAACGTCAACCGGCATATCAATTACACGAACGTTTGTGTCATCGACTGCCAACTTTGCCAGGGTGCTTATGCTCGCAGGCCTGGAGAGGACGGCGGCTATACGATGCTGCTCGAGCAAGTGTTTCGGCTTGCCGAGAAGGAACACTCGGATGCATTGACCGAGTTTCATATCGTAGGTGGATTAAATCCTGATCTGCCATTTGGCTACTATCTGGACTTGCTTCGCGGCCTCAAGAGCCGATTTCCGTCTGTCCACCTCAAAGCCTTCACGATGGTCGAGATCGATTTCTTCACCAAGATCACACGCAAGCCGCTCGAATGGGTCATCAATCAACTACGCGAGGCGGGTCTGGGAAGCTGTCCCGGCGGCGGAGCCGAAATCTTTGCCGAACGAGCGCGTCCGTTGATTGCCGGGCACAAAATTTCGGGCGCGCGATGGCTCGAGGTCGCGCGGACGGTGCATCGAATGGGTATTCGCTCGAACGCGACGATGTTGTACGGCCACATCGAGACGCTGGAGGAACGTGTCGATCATATGATCCGGTTGCGGGAATTGCAGGACGAGACTGGTGGTTTCAACTGTTTTATCCCGCTCGCCTTTCACCCGGAACATACAGTCTATGCTCACTTACCCACGACAACCGGCATGGACGATCTGAAAACGATTGCGGTCTCCCGCCTCATGCTCGATAACTTTCCGCATATCAAGGCCTATTGGGTGACGCTGACGCCTGCGCTGGCGCAAATTGCTTTGCGTTTTGGCGCAGACGATCTCGATGGCACGATTATTGAAGAAAGAATCATTCACGGCGCCGGAACGCCGACAACTCCTGGGTTAACTCGAGCGCAAATAGAAAAACTCATTCGAGATGCCGGCCGCATACCCGTTGAGCGCGACACGCTTTATGACCCTCTGGCTCTGGGAGAGGACGGCGCGAAGCCCCGGGTGAGGGCCACAGGTCTTCTCCCATCCTGATACCCTCACCTTTTTGAGCCTTCACCCCATCGGGAATTCATCGGTACTCCACATTTCTTATTAAAGCCGCAGGCCGATTGTTCCGATAAGTCGGAAGTATTCAACAGGAGGCCGTTGTGGCCCGACAAGGGCGTAGTCTCGATAAGAGTGAGATCGAGTCGATAGTCGATTTGCTCCGCTCGACAGATTTACCGATCGCTGCAATCGCGGAACGCATGGGGTGTAGCCGGAGCGTCGTTGTCACGATCAATCGCAAATACCAGGTTCGCGATTATCGCGGTCGCCGCAGCACGTGGTACACGAGTGGAACCGAAGGGACTGATCGAAGAATGACTACTCGGGAGTGATTAATGTCTTCTCGGTGACCTCGGAACGGCAGTTCGGGCACCGGCCCGCCCGATACATCAGGTACTCGGTTCGAGTGGGATCGCAACCCGTCAGCTCATCCAAAACGTAATCAAAAGAAATCTCGGCGTCTCTATTGCAGTGCTCGCAACCTGAAATCAAAGACTCCGCTTCAATGAGCGTTCGGCCATCGACAAGCACAACGTTCGTCTCTTGTAGGGGAACAGTGAACAACTTCATTGCGGCCTCGGGTTTTGCCGGGCTGTCGAACGGGAAGTTCTGGTTCATATGAGTCAGACCTCGGTTCCTCTTACGTGCAATTCCCGCTCCAAGCGGGTACGCCGTTGAGCTTACGTGGCTAACGTCATTCTTTATCTGGAGGTTAGAGGCGTTGCGGCCCAGAACCCTACTGTTCGCCACCGTGTAAACGGGTTCCGTTTTTGGGGTAAAAACTAGCCCGTTAGGACGAAAAAACGATTTACAAAAAAACATGCGAATCCTGTAATGACGACTAAGGAGGACGAGATTCAATGCCATTCAACGTCGGAGACGTTGTCCGTATCAAAAACAATAATGCACTTCGCTCGGGAACAGCGCGCGTTCAACGGGTATTGCCGCGTACGATGTCTGTGCAGGATTTTCAGGAGTACGTCGTTGAGTTCATCAACTGCCGTTCAGAAACGTTTCGCTTCGGATTGTGCCGAGAATTCGAGATGAAGAGGGACGCGGATAAGGATGATGATCCCTCATAATCCAACTTATCCTCTACGGAACTTTGGCACTTGCGAGAAATGACTCCGTTCGGCCGAGCTCGAGTCGGATCCCAAATGGGTCATCCTTCGCGAGCGTCAAGGCCCCGGAGCCGTTGTTCGACATTGTGAATCAATTCCTTCGCCGCGTTTCGATCCAGAACAGGTTCCTCTCGCTCGTGTGACTTAAAAGCAGATGCTACAGTGTTCTCGCAGATCTTTTCGACATTTTCCATTTCCTTTTCGAAGACCTGAGACGTCAGAGCCCAGGCTCGAAAAGACTCGCCGGTGTGGTACCAGACATAGTTGAAAAAGTAGAAAGACAAAAACTGCCGGATAAAAGTAGATCTCTTTTCGTGATCCAAGAATTGCTTCAATCGCGTTTTGATCTGCGCCCCGTTGAGGCCGGTTTCAAAATTAACAGAATAGAAGAGAACTTCTTGGACCGATTTCAACAACAAATCGCGCTCAATTCCGCTCGCGTGTTCGATTAGATTTTCTGCGATTTGTCGAATGGGATCGGGAGCAGTTGCACGTGCGATCAGCTTACGTCGTAACGGACTCTCAGCTTCCCCGGCATGTATGGATCTGGTCCACTCATCC
>WNGN01000226.1_pt1 | contig 36820 bp, 34 predicted proteins | sample 5400561 | NCBI WGS metagenome assembly WNGN01 (sample SAMN13153379, study PRJNA577476) | soil metagenome | isolation source: 115 cm soil or saprolite under Garry oak tree replicate 2 | place: USA:California | collected 2016-06-15 | reverse complement strand
ACGAAACGGCCTTGCCCGAGGTTCTTCCACAGCTGGTTGGTGCCCAGCTGGGTCACAAAATAGAGATCGGGCAGACCATCGCCGTCCACGTCCGCCGCGCACAGTCCGTTTCCGTGGTCGTAGTGCGCGAGCTTGTATCTCTTGCCCGCGTCGTCCACCACGCGATTCTCGAACGTGATGCCGCTCTCCTGCCAGCGATCGGTGAAGCGGAAATCGTGCTGTACCGGGGAACGCGCGGCCAACTCGGCTTCCTGACGAGCCCGCTCGGCCAGCCACGCCGGTGTGCGGGAAGAGCGACACGTGCAAAGGAGCAGCACGAGGGCTCCGAGGAGTACGGCGCGCTTGGGTCGGTACGTCCCGGGGACGGGCGTAGGCACGCCTTGGCTCCTAGTAGCGGCGGTCGGACTCGAACCGACGACCCGCGGATTATGATTCCGCTGCTCTAACCAGCTGAGCTACGCCGCCGTAAGTGCAGCAGAACAACCTAGCGTAGCACACGCGGCGGCGGCAGGGCCGGCCTGTCCCAGCACAAATTGCGCTTGCTCCATCCAAGTGCCCGACGCGCTTGACGTTAGGCGACCGCGTGATGCGCCACACAGCCCCCCAGGCCAGTCTGCGCGAACTTCATCGTGCCGGGTGGTTCTAGGGAAATACGCACCACTTGGCTGTTCGCTGAGGGCGCAGCGCCCCTCCTCAGCCCTACTGAGCTAGGAGAGACACTGTGAACCGAGTATTCGTGGTCCTTCTCGCCTTGGTCGCCGCGCCGCTGGTCGCGGGCGTGGCCCAGGATCGACCCACGCGCCAGATCAAGCCAAAGAGCGGCGCAAACCGCGCTTCCGGGTCGCTCGACAATCCGGGTCTGGGTCACGACGCGGCGCACTGCGCGATGCGTGCGGAGCTGCACCCGGGCGAAACCATCAACAAGTGTCCTGATCCCGTAACGGACCCGGGGACGCTGCCGCCGCCCCCGCCCCCGCCCCTGCCTCCGCCCCCCACGTCAGCGTGCGGGAGCGCTCCGGCGGGCGGTGGAACGGTGTCGATCGATGGCCAGGTGTACCAAGACTTCGCGCCATGGAGTGGCCTCCAGGGCTGGTGCATCCAGCTCAGCGGCACGGTGTCGGGCTCGGTATTGACTGACGCCTCAGGGAACTATGTCTTCACGGGCCTCCCGGCCGGTACCTACACGGTCTGCGAAGTCCTGCAGACCAGCTGGCGCGAGACCTTCCCTGCCGACGGGCCTGCGTGCCCGAGCGGGTTCGGGTACACCATGACGCTCATAGACGGGAGCGGCGCCAGCTTCATCGACTTCGCCAACGTGACTCCGTAAGGAAGGCGTAGCCAAAGCATATACGGCCGGCGTCCAATCGACGCCGGCCGTTGTGTTTTCGCCGCACCCGTTGCGTCGAGGCCACACGACCGCTGCGAGCTGTCCGGAAATCTCCCTACAGGCCGGTACAGCATCCACGCCGACGCGGTGCGACGCTTGCATGCCCCCAAGCGCTATGAAGACACTGCACCTGGCGCTGCTCGCGGCCGTTGCTCTCGGCTGTCATTTCGACAAGCTGTTCCAGCCTTCCGGCGGCGTGCGCGCATCGCGCGCGGGGTCTCAGGCCAGCCAGCTCACGTTCACGACCCAACCACACAGCACCATGAAGGACAGCATTATCCCGCCGGTGCAGGTCACGGCATTCGATTCGGCCGGGAACGTGGTGACGAGCTTTACGGGGAACGTGAAGGTCGCCATTGGCCACGACGGAGCCGTCTTGGGGGGTGCGAACCTGACCGGTACGACCACCGTCGCCGCAGTGAACGGTGTCGCGACTTTCGCTAACTTACGTATCGACCGGATCGGCACGGGGTATACACTCACCGCAACGGCGACCCCGCTCGCGGGGGATACGAGCGACGCGTTCGACATCACGGCGACTCCGACGCCCGGCCCGGCCACCAAGCTTGCGTTCGTGGGACAGCCGACCAACACGTCGCCAGGCGCGACGATCTCGCCGCCGGTGCGAGTCGCGGCTGTGGACGACCAGAACAATATCGTGACCACGTTCAGCGGCAGCATGACGATCGCCATCGGCCATAACGGCGGCCTGCTCAAGCCAGGTACGTTGGGCGGTACGCTGCTCCAACCCGCCGTGAACGGCGTCGCTATGTTCACGGACCTGAGCATCGACCAGGCGGGGACCGACTATTACACGCTGCGGGCCAGCCATCCTCAGCTGGGCACCATGGAGAGCGCCCCCTTCTCGGTCCTGGTGCCGTAATGCGCTGTCCCCGCTGTTTGCTCGCCGACATCCCCGAGGGCGCGCGGGCCTGCGTGCTGTGCGGCTATGCGCCCGACGCGCTGGCGGCGACCGGTGAGGGTGCCCAGCCCGCGCCCCCGGCCCGCTCCGCTCGCGGCCGGCGCGCCACGCCGGCCGGGGGATCCACGCCGACCGACCCGCGCGGCTCGCAGGCCCCGACGGCCGTGGCCGAGGAGCCCGACTTCGTGCCGACCGAGCTCGACGCGCGGCGCGAGCTGGCGGCCGAGTTTCGCATCGAGACGCTGTTGCGCGGGTCGCCCGAGCCGATCGTGTATCTCGCCTGGGAAGCCGATCGCCCGTTGACGCTCAAGGCCGTCGCGCGCCAGCAGCTGGGAGCGGCGGCGGATCGGTTCGCGCGCGCCGCCGAGGCCGCCATGCAGCTCGAGCACTCGCACATCCTCCCGCCGTCTCGCTTCGGCTGCACCGACCATTTTCTGTGGTACGCCACCAAACGGGCGGACGGGCGGTCGCTCGAGAGCATGCTCGAGACCGTGGGCGCGCTCGAGCTCGCGACCTGCGTCCGCATCCTGGAGCAGGTAGCGAGTGCGCTCGATCACGCGCACCGCCGGGGGTTGGCGCACGGCGGTTTGCGCTCCGACTGCGTCAACGTCGGCGCGAACGAGTGGGTGCAGGTGAGCGACTTCCTGGTCGGAGGCGTGTTGCACGTTCCACCCGACGAAGCACGCGCGAGCGAGCCCGGGCCGCGCGCCGATCAGTACGCGCTGGCGGCGCTCGCGTACGAGTGCTTGACGGGAACGCCGGTGCGCGACGCGCCCCCGCTCTCGAGACTCTTGGACGGCCGCAGCGACATCCCCCTGCACGTGTCGCAGGCGCTGCGCCGGGCCTTGAGCAGCCGGCCCGCCGAGCGGTTTCCCACGGTGCTCGACTTCGTCACCGCCCTGGGCGGCCCCATGGCTGCCGCGCCGGCGGCCGCGCCCGCGGCGTCCTGGTTCGAAGCGACGCCGCAGCAGCGGGGGCGGGGCCCGCGCTCGCCGGTCGTGATCGTCGCCGACGACGACGAGCAAGACGACGAGATGGAGCGGCCGCCGCCTCCGCCGACGCGTCACACCGGGCGCTTCATCGTCGCCGCCGGCGTGATCATCGTCCTGGGCGGCGCGGTCTGGCTCGGCACGTCGTCCGCGCCGGCCTCCCAGACGAGCACCTACGACGCCAGCATTCCGGCGGCCGAGTCGGTGCCCTCGCCCGCACCCGAGCGCCGCGGCGTCGACACCGCGGGGATCGCGGCGCGCGAGCCCCCGGCGGCTGCGCCGGCCCCGCGCGCCGTCGAGCCACCGCCGCCCGAGCCCCGGCGCGAGACGGCGCGCCGCTCGGAGCCCACGCCCATCAAACGGACACCAGTGGTGCGGCGCACCACCCCGGCGGTCTCCCCGGCGCCGCCGCGCGTCGCGCGGCCGGCGCCACGACCCTCGGAGCCGGCCCTGCTGTCGGTCAACTCGATTCCCTGGGGGAGCGTGTACATCGACGGCCAACCGGTGGGCAACACGCCGCAGATCGATCTTCAGGTGCCACCGGGATCGCACCGCCTGCGAGTCGAGCGCGACGGGTTCCGTCCGTATGAGCGCATGATCGAGCTGGCCGCCGGCCAGCGGCTGCGGATCACGGACATCGCCCTGGTGGAGCGCTGACGGTGCCCCGTGCCCTGCTGGCCCTCGCGCTCCTCGTCGCCGCCACCGTACGGCTGCCGGCCCAGTCGGCCGGCGATCTGCTGCAGCAGGGCGTCCGCGCCTATCAAAAGCTCGAGTACGATGCCGCGGTGGCGCTGTTGCGCGAGAGCCTGCTGCGCCGGGAGCCCAGCGCGCTTCCCGACTCGCAACGAGCGCGGGCCCTGTCGTATCTCGCGGCCACGGAGCTGTTCCAGCAGCAGCGCGATTCCGCCGCCGCGGCCTTTCGGGCATTGGTGCGGCTCGATCCGCGCTACCGGCCGGACGAGCTCATTTTCCCACCGCAGGTCACCAACCTGTACGAGGAAGTGCGTCGCTCGACCAAGGTCCTGAGCGTGCAGGTCCCGCCCGTCACCGAGCTGCACGCCCGCCTCGAGTGGTTCACCGCGCGTCTGGTCACGACGTCGGTGCAGTCGGTGACGGCGACGCTGGCGCGCGACGACGGGACGCTGGTGCGCATGCTGTACGACGGACCGGTCGCCGACAGTCTCGCGGTGAAATGGGACGGCCTCACGGCGGCCGGCACGCTCCCGGACGAGGGCCGTTACGTGCTGCATGTGGCCCCGCGCCCGCCGCTGGAAGACGGGCCGCGTCCGCTCCAGGTCACGCTCGACATCACGCAGGTGCCGCCCGATACGCTCCCCTGGCCGGCGCTGCCGACCGCGCCAGCGCTCCTGCCGGAGCGTACATCGGCGACGCCGGCACTGGGCTCGCTGGCCACGGGAGCCGTCGCGGGCGGCGCCGTGGTGGCGCTCCCCTCGCTGTTCGGCCGCAGTGGCGAGGCCACGGGGGCCCGGTTCGCCGTGGCCGCCGCCGTCAGCATCGCAGGGCTGGTGGGATTCTTCGCACACCAACCCCGGCCGATCGAGGCCAACATTCGCGCCAACGCGCCGGCGCGCACGGAGTGGCAGCGACGCGTCGACGCCGTGAGAACCGAGAACGCCAAGCGCCGCGGGGCGGCGCGCCTGCTGATTCGCGCCGGGCCGGTGACGGTCGCCGAGCGGGCTCCGTGAGGACACTCGCTGCGACGTGCGCGCTCCTGCTGGCGGCCACAGCGGCTCCCGCGCAGCGCCGCCCCAGCATCGGCCTGCGAGGGGATGCGTTCATGATGTGGGTGCACAGCGACACGGGCGTCACGCGTGCGTCGTTGCGCGGTCCCGGGTTCGGCGCTGAGGGGCGGATCGCCGTCAACGGCTGGTTGTTCGGCCTGGGACTGCTGGAAGGCCAGCTCAAGCCCGCGGGCGCCTCCGGAGGGGCGGCGCCACAGCTCGACCTCGTGCAGGGAACCGTGTTCGTGGGCGGGCGGCTGCTGCCCTGGCTCGAGATGACCGCCGGGCCCGTGGTGCGGGCGTACGTGACGGATTCGACCACGGAGCGCTGGGTGTTCTGGCAGGCGCGCGCGCGTGTCGACGCGCCCATCGTGGTGGGGCAGCTGGGGACCTATCTCGAGGTGTGGCGCGCCCTCGCCTCGCAGGTGAACCTGCCCACTGGGGCCGGCCGGATCCAGGGGGGCGAAGCGGGCGTCGTGTTCCAGCCGCCGCAGCAGCGTGTCTGGCTGCGCCTCTCCTACCGGATGGACGACGCGCTGCTCGGGGGGCCTGGGGGGAACGAAACGATGGAAGCGATCACGCTCTCCGGCGGCATCGCCATCCCCTGACGAGCGTCAGGGCGGCGGCACCAGGCGATACAGCAGCTCTCCCTTCCGGATCATCCCGAATTGCTCCCGCGCCGCGCGCTCCTGAGCGGCGGGGTCCTCCTCGAGTCCGCGAGCCAGACGTTGCAGCGAGTCGAGCTCCACCTCGAGGTCGCGCACTGCACGACGCTCCTCGGTCCGCTGGCGGCGCAGCGTGAGCCAGTCGAGCGTGCTGTACTCTCCGGCCTGGAAGGCGAGTCCGGCGAGCACGAGCCCGGCGCCGAGGCCGATCAGACGCGTCCGGGTCACAGGCCGTACAGGTGGCGGCCGGGATAGTAGGCCGCGTCCCCCAGGTCCTCGGCGATACGCAGCAGCTGGTTGTACTTGGCGACGCGGTCCGAGCGCGAGGCGCTGCCCGTCTTGATCTGACCCACGCCGGTCGCGACCGCGAGATCCGCGATGAACGTGTCTTCCGTCTCGCCGGAGCGGTGCGAGATCACGGCGCCGTATCCGTTGGAGCGCGCGTGCTCGATGCACTGCAGCGTCTCGGTGAGGGTCCCGATCTGGTTCAGCTTGATGAGGATGGCATTCGCGACCCCTTCCTCGATGCCGCGGTCGAGCCGCTCGACGTTGGTGCAGAACAGGTCGTCGCCCACGAGCTGCACGCGCGCCGACAGCGCCTCTGTGAGCTTCGCCCACCCCGTCCAGTCGTCCTCCGCCAGGCCGTCTTCGATCGAGACGATCGGGTACCGGTCGATCCAGCTCTTGTAGAGCGCGATCATGTCGTCCGCCGATTTCGACCCTGCCCCGCTCTTCTTGAACACGTAGGCGCCGTCCTGATACAGCTCGGATGCGGCCGGATCGAGCGCGATGGCCACGTCCTTCCCGGGCTCGAAGCCCGCGCCTTCGATGCCGGCGATCACCGCCTCGAGCGCGGCCTCGTCGCTCGGGAGATTGGGCGCGAAGCCGCCTTCGTCTCCCACGGCGGTCGAGAGATTGCGCTTGGCCAGCACCTTCTTGAGTCCGTGGAACACCTCGACCCCGGTGCGCAGGCCGTCGGCGAACGACTCCGCGCCGATCGGGACGATCATGAACTCCTGGAAGTCGACGTTGTTGGCGGCATGCGCCCCGCCGTTGAGGATGTTCATCATCGGCACGGGGAGCACGTTGCGCACCGGCCCGCCGAGATAGCGGTACAGCGTGAGCCCGGCATCCTGGGCCGCCGCCCGCGCCACGGCCATCGAGACGGACAGGACGGCGTTGGCACCGAGGTGGCTCTTGTTGGGCGTGCCGTCGAGATCGAGCATCGCGTAATCGACCACGATCTGATCTTCTGCCGACATGCCCTCGAGCCGGGGCGCGATGACTTCGTTGACGTTCTTCACCGCCTCGAGCACGCCCTTGCCGCCGAAGCGCTTCTGATCGCCGTCGCGCAGCTCGACCGCTTCGTGCTCTCCCGTGGAGGCCCCGCTCGGCACCGCGGCCCGGCCGGCGGCGCCGCTCGACAGCGTGACGTCCGCCTCGATGGTCGGGTTGCCCCGGCTGTCGAGGATCTCGCGTGCGTGCACCGAAATGATCGTGCTCATGATGGCCCGTACCCTAGTGCCGTTCCAACCCGAGCGCAACCGTCAGCGCGTCGTGAATGCACGTGGTTGGAACGGCACTAGCGGTCGGAGCCGTCCGCGTCAACGCGCGCCTTGAGGCGAACCACCGCCGCGCGCACGCGGTCGCGCAGCTCTTGGCGCCGCTCGAGCGTCAGGTCGACCGTGGAGATCGGTTCGCCGATCTCGATGCGGATCGGCCGGGGCCGCAGGAAAAAACGTCCCTTGGGCATGATGGTGAACGTGTCGCGTACGTAGACGGGCACGACCGGGACCCGCGCCGCGATCGCGAGACCGAACGGGGCGTTCTTGAACGGCAGCAGCTCGCCGGTACGGCTGCGCGTGCCTTCGGGGAACACCACGGCGGAGATGCCGCTGCCGATCACCGCCGCCGCCCGCTGGTACGCCTCGATCGCCCGCGCGGGGTGCGCCCGGTCGATCATGATGTGCCCGGCGGTGATCATGGCGGGGCCCAACAGCGGGATGCGCGCCAACTCCTGCTTCGCCACGAACCGGACCGAGCCGGGGAGGGTGGCCGCGAGCGCCCAGATGTCGAACATCGACGAGTGGTTCGACGCGTACACGACGGGACCGGCGGGCACGCGCTCGAGCCCCACCACCCGCACCGGTGTGCCGGCCGCGCGCAGCAGGTCGCGCGACCAGTCGTTCGTGCCCCAGTCGTAGACTCCGCCAGGCCGGCGCTTCACGCCCACGAGCGCGGCCACGATCACCCCGGTGGCGTGAATCGCGCTCGAGATCACGAGGACCAGGGCGAACCAGGCGGTGCGGATCATCCGCCGCGAAAGTGGTCGAACCCGGCCGGGGGGGTCGTGGGTCGCCCGTGATCCGTCATCCCTATTCCCCGACCCGCCACGCAGCGACCGATGCGGGTGAGCCGCAGACCCGTCGCGCGCCGGAACGCCCGGGCGTCGCGCTCGCCAAACCGGGGAGACAGCGCGACGAGCAGCTCGTACTCCTCTCCGCTCCGGACGGCGGCGCGCGGCGTCACACCGGGCCAGCACGGCATCCCCTCCAGCTCGATCTCGATCCGGACGCCCGACGCCGCGGCGACGTGCCCCGCGTCCGCGGCGAGTCCGTCCGAGACATCGATCATCGCGTGCGCGCCGCGCCGCGCGAGCCAGACCCCGGCGGCGATGCGCGGCGCGGGGCGGGCGAACCGGCGCCGCACGGCGGCAGCGAGACGCCGGCCAGCGCGCAATGCGGCGAGCGCGAGCGCCGCGCCCCCCAGCTGGCCCGTCACCCACAGCCCGTCACCCGCATGCGCGCCGCTTCGCCGCACCGGCCGGGCCGCGAGCCCGAGCACGCACACATCCACCAGATAGCGGGAGGAGCGCACCAGGTCTCCCCCGAGGACGCTCGCTCCGACACTCCGCGTGGCGGCGCCCACGCCCGACATGATTTCGGTCGCAGGATCTCGCCGGCCCTGCCCCCTTCCCCGGCCTTTTCCGGGCAGTCCCACCGACACCAGCACGCCGAGTGGTTGCGCCCCCTCGGCCGCCAGATCGGACAAAGCCGCGGCGGTTGCCCGCCAGCCGATTTCCCGGAACGAGAGCCACTCGGTCCGGAAATGCACGCCTTCGAGGGAAAGGTCGATGCTGAGGGCGATGGTGCGCGACCCGATGCGGACGAGCGCACAGTCGTCTCCCAACCCGCGACCGACGGCGCCGAGGCTCGCGTAGATGGCGCGCAGACGGTCGAACTCTCCGCCCGGTCCCAGGCGGAGCGCCCGCTCCCCAGCGCTCACGCCGTCTCCGGGGGCTCCAGCACCGCCAGTACGGGGGGCCCACCCCCGGGCGGCTGCGGGCTCGCCCAGGCTCGCCAGATCTCGGGGAGCGCGGCGAGCACGTCGGCGGGCCGCAGGCTGCGCGCGGTCCACTGGCGGGCGCCGTGCTCGGCGGCGCGGCCCAGGGCGTGCGCGCCGAGCGCGGCCGCCTCGGGCCCTGCGCTGCCGCGCGCCAGAAACGCGCCGATGAAGCCGGCGAGCAGGTCGCCCGAGCCGCCGGTGGCGAGCCCGGGGTTGCCGCTCGCCACCACGTGCGCCGGCCCGCGCAGGTCGGCGATCACGGTCGGCACGCCTTTCAGCACCACGGTCCCCTTCACCCGCTGCGCGGCTTTGGCCGCCGCCGCCCAGCGGTCGTTGGCGACCTCATCGGCCAGCTGATCGCCGAACTGCGCCCGGAACTCCCCCAGGTGCGGGGTCAGGACCAGCGGTCGCTCGGGGGGAGGGCCGTGGAACAGCGCGAGGGCGTCCGCGTCGAGCACGGTCGGAACCGGGCGGCGACCCAGCACGGCCTGCAGGAACGGCGTCCGCGGCGGCTCGCGCCCCAGCCCGGGCCCGACCACGACGGCATCGGCCCATTCGAGCGCGTCTGCGGCGTCGGCCTCGAGCTCCGGTCCGAGAGCGGACTCGACGGTCAGGACGTCGGGCAGGCTGGCGCGGGCCGCGGCGATCGTTTCCTGCGCGGCGACGAGCTTCACGAGTCCCGCGCCGGCGGCGAGGGCGGCGCGCGCCGTGTGGAGCGCGGCGCCCGTCATCCCGTTGGAGCCGCCGACCACGGTGACCCGGCCGCGGTCGCCCTTGTGCATCGTGGGCGCGAGCCTGGGGAGCCGCGCGCCGGCCCAGAGATCGCTCACGAGCACGGGCCAGGCGGGATCGGGCGGCGGGAAGCCGATGTCCACGATGATCAGCTTGCCACACCAGTCCCGGGCCAGCAGATGCCCGCGGCGCGCGCCGCCGAAGGTGACCGACAGCGCGGCGCGCACGGGACCGTGCGCCTCCCCGCTCGAGAGATCGAGCCCCGTCGGCCCGTCGAGGGCGACGATGGGCGCACCGTACGTGACGAGCCGCTGGGCCAGCGCGAGCACGTCGCCCCGGGCCGGCCCCGACGCGCCGGTGCCGAGCAGGGCGTCCACCGCCACGGCCGTGGCGGGCCACGGCTCATCGCGCCCGATCTCGCGCACGCCGTCCACGCGCGCCAGCGCGCGGTTGTCGATCGCATCGTCCGTCTTGGGGTCGAGCGCGGCCACCCACACGGGCACGCCGCCCGCGTGCAGGGCTCGCGCCGCCACCCAGCCGTCGCCGCCGTTGTTGCCGGCGCCGGCGACGACGAGGGCGCCGCGGGCGAGCACCGCAGGGTACTCGTGCAGCAGCACGTAGGCGACGGCGCGTCCCGCGGCCTCCATCAGGACGCGCGACGGAATGCGGTACTGAGTGCGGGCAGCCGCATCCCACGCGGCGGCTTCGGTCGCGGACAGCACGGGGATCGGGTTCACGGGATCACCACCCCTCCGTAGCCCACCACGGCCTCCTCGTCCCCCGTCACCATGCCGGAGTGACTGTAATGCACCACCTCGGCCGCCCGGGCGCCGAGCGCCCGCGCCGCGACGAGCACGGTGGCCGCGGGCGCCCGGCCGCACATCGAGATCGCTTCGTGGCGGCAGCGAGCGAGCAGCTCCGCGCCGTCGAGGGCGGCGACCGCCTCGAGCGCGCGCCGGTCCTTGCGCTCCGAGACGGCGGCGGGCTCATAGTGATTCAGGTCGCTCGACGCGAGCAGCAACACGGGCTGCGGCCAGCGTCCCACGAGCCCCGCCAGCGTCTCGCCCAGCTCGCGGCAGCCTTCCCACGCGTCCCACGCGAGCACCAGCGGCACGATCCGCACGTCGGCGCGCCGCTGCTGGAGGAACGGCAGCTCGACCTCGACGGCGTGCTCAGCGGCGTGGGCCGCGTGGTCGGGTCCCACGAGGGGTGATGCGGCGACGAGCGCCCGGGCGAACTCCTCGTCGACGCCCACGTCGCCCAGCGGCGTGCGAAACGCGCCCGCCTCCCACAGCGACGCCCCGCCGCGCGCCCGGCACACGCCCGTGTGATTGGGCGCGAGGATCACGACGAGCGGCGGGATCTCGAGGCGCGCGAACACGTGCGCCGCGGTGAGCCCCGAATAGAGATAGCCCGCGTGCGGCGCGACGGCCGCGCGCGCCGGCGCCGGCCGCGCGTCACGCACCGATTCGAGCAGCTCCCGCACGGTGCGCTCGAGCTGTGTCGGCACTCCGGGGTAGAAGCGCCCGCTCACGGCGGGCGCGCGCACGGCGTCCAAGCTTACTTGAAGCTCTGCCCGATCGCCCGACCGAAGGAAATCTCTCCGTTATCGATGCGTATGTTGAACCCGCAGTCCGGGTTGGTGCAGACCCAGGCCTTGTACGTAATCGGCGCCCCGTCGCGACCGTAGTCCGACAACGGGATCAGGAGACCTTGCTGACACTTCCGGCAGGCGGGCCATTCTTTCACGTCCTCCATGCGGCACCCCCCTTCGCCCGATCCGACCCCTGCTACCCACCTTCCACGCCGGGCCAGCGGTAGCCGGTGCGGAACACCTCGGCGAAATCGTACACCCGCTCGAAGTCCTCGGGCTTGTCGCTCGGCTGGCGGGCCAGCAGTCCGACATCGATCAGCGTGAAGACGATGCGGCCGAGGTCGTCGGTGCTGGTGATACCCCAGTGCGCGAGGACGGTCGGCGAGAGCAGGCCGAATTGGTCGAGCGCGAAGTCGCGGCAGGCCCAGGCGAGCTCGGCTCCGGAGAGGTGGCGCCGTTCGGGGAGCTTGCCCTGCGCGTACTCCAGCGCCGCCAGCACGAACAGGTAGCCGCGCTCGGCGTAGCGCCCCTCCTGCTGCCCGATGCGCGCGAACACCTCCTCCAGCGTGGCGAAGTCGCTCACGGCCGGGCCTCCGTCGGCCCCGAGGGCCGGGCCCGCACGGCCACGGGCCGGGCGGGGCGCGGTTCGAGCAGCGCCAGGTCGAGCACTTCGTCGATCGTTTCCACGGGCGTGATCTGGAGCAGCTGCTTCACCTCGTCCGGGACCTCCACGATGTCGCTCCGATTCCGGGCCGGCACGAGCACCGTCTTCACGCCGGCGCGGGCGGCCGCCGTCAGCTTCTCCTTGAGCCCGCCGATCGGCAGCACGCGGCCGCGCAACGTCAGCTCCCCGGTCATCGCGACATCGTGGCGCGCCGGGCGGCGGCACAAGAGCGACGCCAGCGCCGTGGCGATGGCGATCCCCGCGGACGGGCCGTCCTTGGGCACAGCACCGGCCGGCAGGTGCAGGTGCACGTCGGTTTGCGTGAACGCCTCGAGCGGGATCCCCAGCGGACCGGCACGGGCGCGCAGCAGGCTCCACGCCGCCTGAGCGGATTCCTTCATGACGTCGCCCAGCTGCCCGGTGAGGGTGATCAGCCCCTTGCCCGGCATCTGAATCGCCTCGATGAACATGATGTCGCCGCCCACCGGCGTCCACGCGAGTCCGGTCGCCACGCCCACTTCCGGCGTGCGGCCGGCGACCTCGCTCTGCACCTTGGGCTGGCCGGCGTACTTCTCGATGTTCTTGGCGGTGATCTTGACCGTGGCCGCGCGTCCCTCGACCACGTCCAGCGCGGCCTTGCGGAGCACGCCCTGGATCTCGCGCTCGAGCTGGCGCACGCCGGCTTCGCGCGTGTATTCGGCGATGAGCCGCTCCAGCGCACCGTCGGCGATGCCCGCCCGCTCCGCGGTGAGGCCCGTCTCGACGAGCTGGCGCGGGAGCAGGTAGCGCTTGGCGATCGCCAGCTTCTCGCCCGGGGTGTACCCGGGCAAGGTGAGCACCTCCATGCGGTCGAGCAGCGGGTCGGGGATGGGGGCGAGACTGTTGGCGGTCGCGATGAACATGACCCCCGACAGGTCGAACGGCACCTCGAGGTAGTGGTCCACGAAGGCGCCGTTCTGCGTCGGGTCGAGCACCTCGAGCAGCGCGGCGGTCGGATCGCCGCGCACGTCGGCACCCATCTTGTCGACTTCGTCGAGCATCAGCAGGGGGTTGCGCGTCTCGCAGCGCTGCAGCGCGTGGATGATGCGTCCCGGGAGCGCGCCGACGTACGTGCGGCGGTGGCCGCGCACCTCCGCCTCGTCGCGCACGCCGCCCAGCGACACGCGGGTGAAGCGGCGGCCCAGCGCCTCCGCGATGCTCTGGCCGAGCGACGTCTTACCCACGCCGGGCGGCCCGACGAAGCACATGATGCTGCCGCGCGCCGCCCGGTTGAGCGTGCGCACGGCGAGATACTCGAGAATCCGCTCCTTCACCGTCTTGAGATCGTAGTGATCGCGGTCGAGGATGTCGCGCGCCGCCTTCAGGTCGAGCCGGTCTTCGGACGTGCGGGTCCACGGCAGGGTCGCGAACACTTCGAGGTAGGTGCGCGCGACGTGGTACTCGGCCGACTGCGGCGACATCTGCCGCAGCCGCTTCAGCTCGCGCTCGGCCACCTTGGCGGCTTCCTCGGGCAGGCCGGCGGCGTCGAGTCGGTGCGACAGCTCGGTCAGCTCGTCGTCCGCGTCCTCTTCGCCCAGCTCCTGGCGGATCACGCGCAACTGCTCGCGCAGCACGTACTCGCGCTGGTTCTGGTCCAGGCGCGTCCGCACTTTCTCCTGGATCTGGCTGCCGACCTCCAGCACCTGCAGCTCCTGGCCAAGCAGCTCCGCCAGCCGCTCCAGGCGGCGATTGACGTCGTCGATGGCGAGCAGCTCGGCCTTGGCCGGGAGGGCGAGGTCCAGGTTCGCCGCCACGAAGTCGGCCAGCTTGTCGGCGTCGTTGATGCCGACGAGCACCTCGTGCAGCTCCTCGCCCAGATAGGGCGCGATGTCGATGACCCGGGAGAACTGGGCATGCACGGTGCGCTTGAGCGCCTCGGTGCGCGCATCCTCCGGCTGGGCGCCAGCGAACGTCTCATAGGCCGCCACCAGCCAGTGCTCGGCGGGGGTGATCTCCTGGAGCCGGGCGCGCTCCAGGCCCTGCACCATGACGCGCACCGAGCCATCGCCCAGCTTCAGCATGCGCACGACCGTGCTGAGCGTGCCGACCTCGTACAGCTCGTCGGCCCGCGCGTGCATGACGGCTCCTTCGGGTGGCTCGGTCCCACCCAGCGGCTTCACCACGCCCAGCAGCAGGCGCTTGTTACCCTGCACCACCTCGTCGATGAGCTGCACGGCGAACGGGTCGGTGAGCGCCATCGGCAGCACGACGTGCGGGTAAACGACCAGCCGCCCCAGCGGCAGGACGGGCAGACGATCCACTTACTGCACCCGGACCGACGCCGGCCCCGAAAGGCGCGCCGGCAGTTTGGCGAGCCACACTTCGAGGAAGCCCTGCTCGTAGCTCGCGCGGATGCTCTCGGGGTCGACCGGGACGGGCAGGCGGAAGCGGCGCTCGAACGGGCCGACCTGCACCTCCATCGCGTGGTAGTGGGGCTTCCCCTCGTTGCGCCGGGCCTTGCGCTCCCCGGCGATCGTGAGGATCCCGTCCACGTACTCGACGCTGAAGTCTTCCGAGCGCATGCCCGCGATATCCATGTAGACCACGAGCGCCTCGTCCGTCTCGAAGATGTCGGTGGGGGGCTTCCACTTGGCGGAGGCGACGAAGCCCACGGGGCGGCCGTGGGCCACTTCGTTGAAATAGACCTCGAGCTCCTCGGCCGGATGGACCGTGAGCGAGCCCGAGCCGCGCGAGGGGCGCTGCCCCCCCGACGAGCCGCCGGTCTCAGCCATGGGGCGCCGCCGCGGTCGCGCGGGCCGGTGCCGCGTACAGTGGGAACTGCTCCGTCAGCTCGCGCACCGCCGCCTTGACCTGCGCGATGGTGGCGTCGTCCTTGCTGGTGAGCACGGTGTCGATGAGTGTCGCCACGGTATGCATCTCCGTCTCGGTGAACCCTCGAGTGGTCACGGCCGGCGTGCCGATGCGAATCCCGCTCGTGACGAAGGCCTTCTGCGGATCTCCCGGAATCGTGTTCTTGTTCACAGTGATCCCCGCCCGGTCGAGCAGCTCCTGGGCCTCTTTCCCAGTCACCTGCTTGGGCCGGAGATCCACCAGCATCAGATGGGTGTCGGTTCCCCCCGACACGATGGCGTAGCCGCGCTCCACCAGGGCCTGCGCCAGCGCCTGCGCGTTCTGCACCACCTGCCGCGCGTACCGCTTGAACTCGGGGGTCATGGCCTCGCCCAGCGCCACGGCCTTCGCGGCGATCACGTGCTCGAGCGGTCCACCCTGCAGCCCCGGGAACACCTGCTTGTCCACGTCCTTCGCGAACCGCTCTTGGCACAGGATCAGACCGCCCCGCGGGCCCCGCAGCGTCTTGTGGGTGGTGGTCGTGACGATCTGCGCGTGCGGCACGGGCGAGGGATGGATTCCCGAGGCCACGAGACCCGCGATGTGGGCCATGTCCACGACGAAGACGGCGCCCACCTCGTCGGCGATGCTCCTGAGCGCCGCGAAGTCGATCACCCGGGCGTAGGCGGACGCGCCACCGATCAAGAGGCGCGGGCGCTCGCGCCGGGCGATCTCACGCACCAAGTCGTAGTCGATCCGGCCGGTCTCTTCCCGCACCCCGTAATGCGTCGCCCGGAATAGCGTGCCCGAGAAGTTCACCGCCGCGCCGTGCGTCAGGTGGCCGCCGTGCGGCAGCGCCAGGCCGAGCAAGGTGTCGCCCGGCTTGGCGACCGCGAGGTAGGCGGCCATGTTGGCCTGCGCCCCCGAGTGCGGCTGCACGTTCACGTGCTCCGCCTTGAACAGAGCCCTGGCGCGGTCGATGGCGAGCTGCTCGACCTCGTCGACCACCTCGCACCCGCCGTAGTAGCGCTTCCCGGGCAGCCCTTCGGCGTATTTGTTCGTGAGGGCCGTGCCCATTGCTTCCATCACGGCGACGGAGACGAAGTTCTCGCTCGCGATGAGCTCGAGGCCGTGCTCCTGCCGCTCTACCTCGCGGCGGATGAGCTGCGCGATCGCAGGGTCGGCCTTGGCGAGCGAGGTGCGCCGGTCGATCATGACTCGATCTTGGCCACGCGCCGCTCGTGGCGCCCGCCCTCGAAGGCGGTGTCGAGCCATGTGTGCAGGATCTGCAACCCTTCCTCCTCGCTCACGAACCGCGCAGGCAACACGAGCACGTTGGCGTCGTTGTGCTTGCGCGCCAGCTCCGCGATCTCCGGGCTCCAGGCCACCGCCGCGCGCACGCGCGGGAACCGGTTCGCCACATACGCCATCCCGAGCCCGGTGCCGCAGGTCAGCACCCCGCGCCGCGCCTTCCCGGTGCTGACGGCCTCCGCCACGGGGCGGCCGTAGTCGGGAAAATCATCCGCCGGGTCCATCGTCTGCGGCCCCACGTCCACCGGCTCGTAGCCGAGCCGCGTGAGCTCATCCACGAGCTGCCCCTTCAGCTGGAAGCCGGCGTGGTCGGCGCCGACGTAAATCCGCTCAGGCAAGGATCGCCTCAGCCACGGGGATAGAGCCCGCGGGCGACGAGGATCCGCTGGATTTCACTGGTCCCCTCATAGATCTCCGTCACCTTGGCGTCCCGGAACAGCTTTTCCACGGGGAAGTCGCGCATGTAGCCGTACCCGCCGAACAGCTGCACCGCCTGCGTCGTGACCCACATCGCGGTCTCGGAAGCGAACAGCTTGGCCATGCTCGCCGAGGTGGTGACATCCTCGCCCCGGTCGCGACGCGCCCCCGCCAGGTGGGCCAGCGCGCGCGCCGCCTCCACCCGCGTGGCCATGTCGGCGAGCTTGAATTGCACGCCCTCGAACTCGCGCAACGACCGGCCGAACTGCTTGCGCTCGTCGCAGTACGCCACCGCATGCTCGAGCGCGCGCCGCGCGATGCCCACCGCCTGCACCGCGATCCCCAGCCGGCCGGCGTCGAGACCCTCCATCGCGTACCCGAACCCCGCCCCGTCCTCGCCCACCAGATGGTCGGCCGGCAGGCGCACGTCCTCGAGCGCGAGCGCGACCGTGTTGGAGGCGCGCAGGCCCATCTTCTCCTCGGGCTTCCCCGGACGATAACCCGGCGTGTCGGTGGGCACAATGAAGGCGGAGATGCCGCGCTCCGTGCGGGCCATCACCATCATGAGGTCGGCCGTGGCGCCGTTCGTCGCCCACGCCTTCGTCCCCGAGAGCACCCAGTGGTCGCCGTCCCGCACCGCCCGCGTGCGCAGCGCGGCGGCATCGGAGCCGGACTCGGGCTCCGAGAGCGCGAACCCCGCCAGCAGCTCGCCCCGGGCCATCCGCTTGAGGAACCGCTCTTTCTGTGCCGCCGTCCCGTGGCGCACGAGCATCGTCGTGGGCATGGCGTTGTGGATGGAGAGCGACACCGCGATGCTCGCGTCCGCCGCCGCGATCTCTTCCAGTGCGAGCAGGTAGGTCACCGTGTCGAGGCCCATGCCGTCGCACTCCTCGGGCGCGCACATCCCGAGAAACCCCAGCTCCCCGAGCGCGTTGATCACGTCACGAGCGAAGTGGGCGGTGCGGTCCCACTCGGCCGCGAACGGCTCGATGCGGGTGCGCGCGAACTCGCGCGCCAGCTCGATGATCTGGCGCTGCGTCTCCGAGAGACCCGCGGGCTCAATCGCGATAGACATAGAAGCCGCGCCCGCTCTTGCGACCGAGCCGCCCCGCCGCGACGAGTTTCCGCAACAGCGGCGCGGGACGGTACTTGTCGTCCCCCAGGTCGCGCTGCAGCACCTCGAGGATCGCGAGACACACGTCCAGGCCGATCAGGTCGGCGAGCGCCAGCGGCCCGAGGGGATGGTTCATGCCGAGCTTCATCACGGTGTCGACCGCCTCGGGCGTCGCCACACCTTCCATCACGCAGAACGCGGCCTCGTTGATCATCGGCATGAGGACGCGGTTGGATACGAATCCGGGCGCGTCGTTGACCAGGACGGCGGTCTTGCCCAACGCCTCCACAACCTCCACAACCTTCCCAACGGTTTCGTCGCCCGTCTCGAGCCCCCGGATCACCTCGACGAGCTGCATCACCGGCACCGGATTCATGAAGTGCATCCCGATCACCCGCGCGGGCCGCCGCGTCTGGGCGGCGATCGTCGTGATCGAGATCGACGAGGTGTTGGTGGCAAGGATCGCGGTGGGCGGCGCCAGCCGGTCCAGGTCGCGGAAGATCCGGAACTTGACGTCGGGCTGCTCGGTTGCGGCCTCCACGACGAGCTCCACGTCGGCCACCGCGTCGAGGCTCGACGCCGTCCGAATGCGCCCCAGCGCGGCGTCGCGCTGCTCGGCGGTGAGCGTCCCCTTCTTCACCTGACGCTCCAGGTTCGCCCGGATGATCCCGATCACCCGCTCGAGCAGGCCGGGCGCCACGTCGATCAGCGCCGTGTCCCACCCGTGCTGCGCGAACACGTGGGCGATGCCGTTCCCCATCGTCCCAGCCCCCACCACCGCCGCCCGGCTCACAGCGCGGTCTCCCGCTCCACGCGCGGGGCGCGCCCGCTCCACGCGACCAGGGCCGCGCTGCCCGCGAGCATCACCAGCGTGCTGACGACGCCGCCCTCCGGCCCGAAGACCCCGCCGTCGATCCACGCGTGCGCACCCGGACGATACGCGAGCGCCGGCAGCGGAAACGCGTAGCCGCTCACCGGCGCCGCGAACCCGAGGGCCAGGGTCGCGTTCCACCCGAAATGCGCGCCCCAGGCGAGCGGCATCGCGCCCGGCGAGAACAGTGCGGCGGCGAGCCACACGCCCGCGAGCGCGACGTTCACGGTCGAAAACATCGTGGCGCCGGGATTCCCGAGGTGCAACAGCCCGAAGCCGAGCGCGGTGACGGCGGTGGCGGGAACGGGGCCCGTCGCGGCGGCGAGGCGACGGAGCGGGTAGCCGCGGAAGGCCAGCTCTTCGGCCAGGGCCGCGACCAGGAATCCGACGCCCAGCGGCATGGCTGCAGCCCTCCACCCGCCGCCGTCCGCCGTAACGGCGATCGCGGCGCGACCAGCGATCACCGCGAGGCCCACCGCGCAGACCGCCATGGTGGCGCCGAGGGCGGTGCCGCCCAGCAGAGCCAGGGGCATGCCGGTGCGCGGGCGCCAGCCCAGTTCCTCCCACGATCGCCGCTCGAGCACGCGGCCCACGAGCCAGGTCGCCAGGGCGAAGCCGGCTGCCCAGGGCAACGAGCTCCAGGCGAGCGCCCACCGCGCATCGACCTCCAGGGCCAGCGGCACGAGCGTCAAACCGTAGCCTGCCGCCGCGCCCACGAGGGCGAACGCCGCGATCCACACGACCGCGACGGCCGGGGCTCGGGCCCGGTGCGCAAACGAAACGCGCGCCGTCATAGGCGCGCGCGGAGGGGAGTCACCGTTGGCTTCAGGACCAGGACGGCGATCGCGACTTTTACCAAGTCGCCGATCAGAAACGGGAGCGTACCGAGTCGCAGCGCCCCCGTCGCGCTGCCGGTGAGAATCAACAGCTGGGCCAGGCCGCCGAGGTGAATCAGGACCAGGCCGGTGAAGACGGCGATGGTGATCCGCGTCCAGCGCGCGCCGTCTGCGATGAGCTTTCCGACCGCGAACGCGGCGACCGGGTAGGCGAGCAAATACCCGCCGGTGGGCCCGAGCAGCCGGGCGATGCCGGGGAGGCCGTACGGCGTGAACACCGGGAGGCCCGCGGCGCCGAGCGCGAGATAAAAGATCAGTGCGCCGGCGCCGAGCCGGGCGCCGAGCCACCCGCCCACCAGCAGCACGGCCAGCGGCTGCAGCGTCATCGGGACGGGAGTACCGGGGAGCGGGATCGCGATCTGAGCCGCGATCGCCACCAGGGCGGCGCCCAGCGGCACGGCGAGGGCGCGTCGCGCGGTGACGGAGGGAGCGGACACCAGGGCGGTTTGCGCCTGCATCAGAGCATCTCCACGCTGAGGGCCACGGCATTGCCGCCCCCGAGACACAGGGTGGCGAGTCCAGTCGTCTGCTTCCGGTCCTGCAGAGCATAGAGCAGCGTCGTGAGCACGCGGGCGCCCGACGCGCCGATGGGATGCCCGAGCGCGATGGCGCCGCCGTTCACGTTGACGCGCTCCCAGTCCCAGTCGAGGGCGCGGCCGTCGGCCAGGGCCTGCACGGCGAACGCCTCGTTCGCCTCGATCAGCGCGTAGTCGTCGATAGTCGTGTTGGCTTTCGCCATGAGAGTTTTCACGGCGACGATAGGCGCGAAGAACAGCTCCTTGGGCTCGCCGCCGCCGGTGGCGTAAGCGGTGATGCGCGCCAGGGGTGTGAGCCCGTGAGCCCTGGCGAACGCGAGCGATGCGACGACGAGCGCGCTGGCACCGTCGTTCAGGCCCGGCGCGTTGCCCGCCGTGACGGTGCCGCCCGGCTCAAATGACGGTTTCAGCGCGGCAAGCGCCTCGAGCGATGTGTCCTTGCGGGGCCCTTCGTCCTTCTCGATCACGGTCGGCATGCCCTTCCCCGGAACCTCGACCGGCACGATCTCCGCCTTGAAGCGGCACGCCGCCATTGCGGCCGCGGCCTTCTGGTGACTGGCGAGGGCGAAGCGGTCCTGCTCCAGGCGCGATACGCCCGCCTTCTTGGCGGTGTATTCGGCCAGGCTGCCCATGTGGACGTCCGAGAACGAATCCCACAGGCCGTCGCGGATCATGCCGTCCACGAGCTCCCGGTTACCCAGCTTGATCCCACCGCGCATGCCGTACACGTAATGGGGCGCGTTGGACATCGACTCCATGCCACCGGCGACCACGCATTGCACGTCGGCTGCTTTAATGGCTTGCGCCGCGAGCATCACCGCCTTGAGCCCCGAGCCACACACCTTGTTGATGGTGAGCGCGGGCACGGTGCCGGGGAGGCCGGCGTGGATTGCCGCCTGGCGCGCCGGCGCCTGGCCCACGCCGCCCTGCAGCACGTTGCCCATGATCACTTCGTCCACGGCGGCCGGCTCGACGCCCGCCCGGCGCACCGCCTCGCGGATCACGAGCGCGCCCAAGCGCGGCGCGGGGAGCGTCGACAGACCCCCCAGGTACTTGCCGACGGGGGTGCGGCAGGCGGACAGGATCACTGGGGTGGTTTCGTCGCTAGTGCTCATCTGGCCGTCGTTCCCACCCCGGACTTGCGTCCGGGGTCAGTGTGCAGCGGTTTTAGCTGACCCCGGGCGCAAGCCCGGGGTTCAAGCTCGGGGTCCAAGCCCGTGGATCACTCTCAAACTAACGGGGCCAATGAGCGGGTGCGAATCTCCTCACCCAGTTTCGCCACGAATTCGTCTACCGGTAGCACCACCTGCTTCTTCCCTTCCCCGCGGGCGCGCACCGCCGCGCTACCAGATTCGGCTTCGCGCTGCCCCACCACGGCCATGTAGGGCACCTTGTGGAGCTCCGCGTCGCGGATGCGGTAATTCAGGGTGTCGCTGCGCTCGTCCACCGACGACCGGATCGCCGCCGCCCGCAGCCGATCGTGCAAAGTGCGGGCCGCGGGCGCCTGGGCGGCGGAGATGGGGAGCACGCGCACCTGCTCGGGCGCGAGCCACAGGGGGAACGCTCCTGCGAAGTGCTCGATCAGGAATCCGACAAAGCGCTCCAGCGTCCCATAGATCGCCCGATGGATCATCACGGGCCGGTGCGGTCGGTTATCCTCGCCGGTGTACTCGAGCTTGAAGCGCTCGGGCTGCTCGAAGTCCAGCTGGATCGTGGCGCCCTGCCACTCGCGTCCGATGGCGTCGGTGAACTTGATGTCGATCTTCGGTCCGTAAAACGCGCCGCCGCCCTGATCGATGCGGTAGGTGGCGCCGCGGTGTTTCAGCGCCTGCTCGAGCGCGCGCTCCGCCTGGTCCCAGGTCGCGTCCGTGCCGAGCTTTTTGTCGGGGCGGGTGGCGAGATCGAGCCGATAGGAGAGACCGAACGTCTTCCCCAGCACCAGCTCCACGATGTCGAGCAGCTGGAAGATCTCCTGCTCGATCTGATCCTCGCGCAGGAACAGATGGGCGTCGTCCATCGAGAGCCCGCGCACCCGCAGCATGCCGTGCAGCGTCCCCGAGCGCTCGTTGCGATACACGTTGGCGATCTCGCCGAGCCGGATCGGCAGGTCGCGATAGCTGCGCTGCTGTGACGCGTAAATGAGGATGTGCATCGGGCAGTTCATCGGCTTCACCCGGTAGCGCACGCCCTCGGCCTCACCCTCCCCCGCCGCCATCGGCGGGAACTGGTTATCGGCGTACAGCGGCAGGTGCCCGGAGCGCAGGAACAGCTCCTCGCGCGTCACGTTGGGCGTGTAGACCAGCTGATAGCCGCGCTCCAGAATCACGTCCTCGATGAAGCGCCGCAGCTGGAAGTTGAGCATCGCGCCTTTGGGATGCCACAGGATCAGTCCCGGGCCCACGTCCTCCTGAATCGAGAACAGATCGAGCTGCTTTCCCAGCACGCGATGATCACGCTTCTTGGCCTCCTCGAGCCGCCGCAGATAGCCCTCGAGCTCGTCCTTGGTGAACCACGCCGTGCCGTAGATGCGCTGCAGCATCTGGCGGCGCTCGTCGCCCCGCCAGTAGGCGCCAGCCGCGTGCAGCAGCTTGAAGTGCTTGATCCGCCCGGTGCTCGGCACGTGGGGCCCGCGGCACAGGTCGACGAACGGGCCGTCGGTATAGACGGAGATCACTTCATCCGGGCCGAGGTCATCGATGCGCTCGAGCTTGAGCGGGTCGTCCTTGAAGCGGATCTTGGCTTCCGCGCGCGAGACCTCCTCACGCACGAAGGGGTAGTCCGCCTTCACGACGTCCACCATCTTCTTTTCGATCGCCTCCAGATCCTCCGGCGCAAAGGGCCGCCCCACCTCGAAGTCGTAGTAAAAGCCGTCCTCGATCGGCGGCCCGAAGCCGATTCTGGCGAGGGGGAAGAGCTGCCGCACCGCGGTCGCCAGCACATGGGCCGAGGAGTGCCGCAGCACGTCGAGCGCCTGGGGGTCCTTGTCGGTGAGGATCGCGACGGTGGCGCCGTCGGGGAGAGGGCGCGTCAGGTCCCACACGCTCCCGTTGACGCGCACGGCGAGCGCCGCCTTAGCGAGCCCCGGCCCGATCGCCTTGGCGAGATCGGCCCCGGTGGACCCGTGGGGCAGGCGCTTTTCGCTCCCATCGGGGAGCGTGACCCGGATTTCGGCGGCGACCATCGGGTCAGGGAGCCGGCTGGGCGGCGGCGGCAGCGGCCGGACTGGTGAGCGGCGGCAGCCGGCGCCCGTCGCGGAAGTAGAGCGCGACAGCGACCACGATCACCCCCGCGATCGCGATCCAGCGAGCGAGGCGGCTCGTGGGGAGCTCCGGGGCGTCGTCGGGCATGGGACGGAATTCTAGCAGGATGGGGGAGGACCGGGGAGGTTCGGGAGGGTACAGGAGGTTTGGGAGGTTAGAGGAGGTTCGGGAGGTTAGAGGAGGTTGAGACGCGAGCGAACCAACCTCCCCGAACCTCCCCTAACCTCCCCGAACCTCCCGAACCTCCCGAAACTCCCGAACCTCCTCTAACCTCCACAGTCCTGTCTATTATAAGGAATGCCGCGCCCCCGCTTCGAGCTTCCTCCCCAGTACGATCCGCACGCCGTCGAGCGCCCGTTGTACCAGCGCTGGCTCGACCGCGGCGTGTTCACCGCGCGCGCCGAGTCAGCGCGCGAGCCGTATGTGATCGTCATGCCTCCCCCCAACGTCACGGCGATCCTGCACACGGGCCAGGGACTCAACAACGTGATCCAGGACGTCGTGATCCGCTTCGAGCGCATGCGCGGGCGCGAGGCCCTGTGGCTCCCGGGCACCGACCACGCGGGGATCGCCACCCAGAACGTCGTCGAGCGGCTGGTCGCAAAGGAAGGCAAAACGCGATTCGACCTCGGGCGCGACCGGTTCGTCGAGCGGGTGTGGGCGTTCATCCGCGAGACGGGCAGCACCATCCTCGAGCAGCTCAAGGTCATCGGCTGCTCGTGCGACTGGAGCCGCACCCGCTTCACGCTGGACGAGGCGTACTCGGGCGCGGTGCGCGAGGTGTTCGTGCGGCTGTGGGAGGAAGGGCTCATCTACCGTGGCCACCGCGTGATCCATTGGTGCCCCCACTGCCTCACGGCGTTGTCGGACGAGGAAGCCGAATCGAAAGACACGGAGGGCAAGCTCTATTACATCCACTACCCCGTGGACGGCGGACCCGCGCCCTTCCTCACGGTCGCCACCACGCGGCCCGAAACACTGCTCGGCGACACGGCCGTAGCGGTCAACCCCAAGGACACCCGCCATGCCGGCTTCGTGGGGAAAGTGGCCCGGCTCCCGATTGCCGACATCCCGATTCCGATTGTGGCGGACGAGGCGGTCGATCCCGCGTTCGGAACCGGGTTCGTAAAGGTGACCCCGGCGCACGACGCGACCGACTTCGAGATCGGCCTGCGACACAATCTGGAGATGCCGTTGGTGATGACTGAGGACGGACGCATGGAGCACGCCACCCGCGTGCCCAAGGCGCTCGCCGACTTGGACCGATTCGAGGCACGCGAGCGGATCGTAGACATGCTGAAGAAGCGGGGCCTGCTCGAGAAGATCGAGCCGCACCGCCACGCGCTGCGGCGCTGCTACCGCTGCGACACGATCGTGGAGCCGCGCTTGAGCGATCAATGGTTCGTGAAGATGCAGCCGCTCGCCGAGCCGGTGCTCGCGGCCTATCGGGAGGCGCGGTTCCGGATCGTGCCGGAGCGCTGGCACGCGACCTTCGAGCACTGGATGGAGAACATCCGGGACTGGAACATCTCGCGCCAGCTGTGGTGGGGGCACCGCATTCCCGTGTTCAAATGCACGCAGTGCGATCACCAGTGGGCCGACCGCAAGGACCCGGCGCGCTGCCCCAAATGCGGCGGCCCGGTCGAGCAGGACCCGGACGTGCTCGACACCTGGTTCTCGTCGTGGCTGTGGCCGTTCGCGACCTTGGGCTGGCCCGATCGCACTCCCGACGTGGCGCGGTTCTATCCCGGGCATACGCTCGTCACGGCGCCGGAAATTCTCTTCTTCTGGGTGGCCCGGATGCTGATGTCGGGCTACCACTTCATGGATCGGCGGCTGCCGTTCACGACCGTGTACCTGCACGGCACGGTGCGCGACACCCAGCACCGCAAGATGTCGAAGTCGCTCGGCAACGGCATCGACCCGCTCGACGTGGTGCGGCTGTACGGCGCCGACGCGCTGCGCTGGACCCTGGTGGCGGGCAGCTCGCTCGGCGCCGATGTGATCCTCGACCCGAACGACCTGGAGACGACGTTCGCCCCCGGGCGCAACTTCGCGAACAAGCTGTGGAATATCGGGCGGTTCATCCTGGCGCAGCTGCCGGAGCGGGTATCGGCGATCGACGACCTCGCCTCCGGGACGCTCACGCTCGCGGACCGCTGGATTCTCGGCCAGGCGCACAAGACAATCGTGGCCGCCACGGAACATCTCGAGGCCTTCCGGCTCGACGAGGCCGCCAAGACGTGCTTCGAGTTCGCGTGGAATGATCTCGCCGACTGGTACGTGGAGGCGGTCAAGCCGCGTCTGGCGGCGGCCGCAGCAGGGGCCACTCCGGCCGGCGGCCCGCCCGGCTCGGCGGCTGTCGCGGCCCCTCCTGCGGTCGCCGCGCACGCGGTGCTGGCCTTCTGCTTCGACACGGTATTGCGACTGCTGCACCCGGTCGTGCCGTTCATTACCGAGGAGTTGTGGCAAAAGCTCCCCGGCAGGCAGTCGGACGACCTTCTGGCCGTCGCGCCGTGGCCCACGGTTCCGGCCGCGCTCTCGCGGCTCGAGGACTTCGCCTTCGCGCGCGTTCAGGAGGCGGTCTCCAAGATCCGTGCGATTCGCGCGGAGTACCGCATCGCGCCCAAGACCCGCCTCGCGGCGGCCATCAAGCCGAGAACCGACTCGATCCGAGTCGCCTTCCACGGAGAACGAGACACCATCGTCCGGCTGGCGCAGCTGTCGGAGCTGCGACTCGATGACGGTCTGGGTGGTCAAGGCGCCCACGCCGTGCTCGCCGACGGCAGCGAGGTGTTCGTGGCCCTGGCGGACGCGATCGACGTGCGGCAGGAGTGTCGCCGCCTCACGGGCGAGCTCACCCGGCTCGAGCAGCAGCTGGCGGCGCTCGACGCCAAGCTCAGCAACAAGAATTTCGTCGCGCGGGCGCCCGCCGAGGTGGTCGCCAAGGAACGCGAGAAGGAGCGGGCATGGCGAGACCAGCGGCAGGCGCTGGCCGACAAGCTCAGGTCGCTGGGCTGCTCCTGACCGCCGTGCTGGGCGGGGGCGCGTGCGCGAGCCAGGGCGATCCGCCCGGCGGCCCGCTCCGCACCACCGCCCCGGCCATCCTGCGCACGGTCCCCGAGTCCGGGAAGGTGGTCCCCGACCTGCACGGCGATGCGGTCGTCCAGTTCGACGAGGTGATCGACGAGATGCCGTCGCGCGGGGCCGCCGCCGGCGCGATCAGCGGGCTCGCCCAGAAGATCGTCCTCTCCCCCGTGGGAGGCGACGTCAAGGTCTCGTGGCACCGCAGCTCGATCCACGTGTCGCCGCACGAGGGATGGCAGCGGGGCCGGGTGTACCACCTGCAGGTGCTCCCCGGGATCACCGACCTGCGGCGCAACGTGACCAAGACCGGGACGACGATCGTGTTCACGACGGGCCCGGCGATTCCGGCCGCGACGCTCATCGGCACGGTGCTGGCCTGGGCAGACCAGCGCACCCTGCCGCAGGCGGTGATCCGCGCCGCGCCGCTCCCCGATACGGTCGCCTACGTCACGCTCGCCGACTCAGGAGGCAACTTCCGGCTTCCCGCCGTGCCGCCGGGGCGCTACCGCGTGTGGGCCATCCAGGACGAGAACAACAACCGACGCCAGGACCGCCGCGAGGCGTTCGACACCGTGACCGTGACCGTCGACTCGACCGCGAGCGCGCTGCTGTGGGCGTTCGTGCACGACACCGTGGGCCCACGGGTGCGCACCGTCGAGCCGATCGATTCGGTCGACTTTCGCGTGGCGTTTTCCGCGCCGCTCGACCCGCGCCGCGCGCTCGACACGGCCATGGTGCGGGTGCTCACCTTGCCCGATTCGACGCCGGTCGCGGTACGGGCGCTCTACACGCCAGCGCGGTTCGACTCGATCCAGGCGCGCGCCCGGGCGGTAGCCGATTCGCTCAAGCGGCTGCGCGATACGACGCACCGAGACACGACGCACGCTCGACCGACGCCCCCCTCCGCAGCAGCCCAGCGGGCACCCGCTGCTCCGGGGGGCGTCGGTCGCGCCGCGCGAGACACCTCCGTCCACCTCGACACCGCCCGGGTCCGCAAGCTGCTGAGCGAGCGCCCCGTCCCCTACGACCGCCTCGTTGTCCAGACGACCCAGCCGCTCGCGCCCGGCGCCAAGTATCTCGTGCGCGTGCGCGGCGCCACGAACTTGAGCGGCGTCGCGGCCGATGGGCAGGGCGTGCTGGTCGTGCCGGTGCCCAAGCCAGCCCCGCCTGCCACCGACACCAGCAAGGCCCGCCCCAAGCCACCATGACGGACCCGCGCCGCCGCCTGCCCGCCGTGGATGCCCTGCTCGCCGAGCCCGAGGTCGCGGCGCTCGCGGCCGCCGGGCCGCGCAGTCTCGTGGTGCGCGCGGTGCGCGACACCATCGACGCCGCCCGTGCCAACGGCGGCAGCGCGCCGCCCGAGGGCTGGAGCGCGGCGATCCGGTCGCGCGTGCGCCGGCTCGCCGCTCCGTCGCTCGGACCGGTGATCAACGCTACCGGCGTCGTGTTGCACACCAATCTGGGCCGCGCTCCGCTCGCCCAACCGGCACTGGCCGCCCTGGCCCGTGTCGGCGCGACCTACTCCAATTTGGAATACGACCTGCTCCGCGGTGCCCGTGGCTCACGCCACGGGCTATGTCGCGATCTGCTCGTCGAGCTGACCGGGGCGGAGGACGCGGTGGTGGTGAACAACGCCGCGGGCGCGGTGCTGGTCGCCCTCTCGGCACTGGCCCGGGGCGGCGAGGCGATCGTGTCGCGGGGAGAGCTGGTGGAGATCGGCGGTGCGTTTCGCATCCCCGACATCATGGCCCGATCGGGCGCCACGCTCGTCGAGGTGGGGACCACCAATCGCACGCATCTCAAGGACTACGAAGGTGCGATCACGCCGGCGAGCAAGCTGCTGCTCAAGGTGCACCAGTCGAATTTCCAGGTCACCGGCTTCACCGCCCAGGTCTCGGCGCAGGAGATCGCGGCGCTGGGACGCGGGCGCGGCGTCGCCAGCCTGTACGATCTCGGCAGCGGGCTCCTGCTCGATCTCGCGCCGTGGGGCCTCGCCGGCGAGCCCACCGTGCCGCAGGCGCTCGCGAGCGGCATGGACGCGGTCGCATTCTCGGGCGACAAGCTGCTCGGCGGTCCGCAGGCCGGCATCCTGCTCGGCTCGCGGGCGGCGATCGAGGCGTGTCGCAATAATCCCCTCGCCCGGGCGGTGCGGGCGGACAAGCTTACACTCGCTGCTCTGGAGGCAACACTCGTCCTCTATCGAGATCCGGTGCGGGCCCGCCTTGAGATACCGGTATTACGTATGCTCACTGAAGACGTCACGGAGATACGTCGGCGGGGAGAGGCGTTGCAGAAAGACGTGGGCGCTGCTGCGGAGCTCGTCGAAGGTGAATCAGAAGTCGGCGGCGGCTCGTTCCCGGAGGCCAAGCTGCCGACCTGGCTCGTTCGCGTGACCCCCGACCCCCGACACCTGACCCCTGACACCCTGTCGGCGCGGCTGCGCGCGAGCGATCCGCCCATCATCGCGCGCATCGGCGACGACCGCGTGCTGCTCGATCCCCGCACCATCTTCCCCGATCAGGTCGAAACCGTCGCGCGCGCGGTGCGGTCCGCGCTCGATGTCTAAGCACGGCCACCGCGCTGTCTTTTTAGACCGCGACGGCACCATCGTAGAAGACCCAGGATTCCTGCACGAGCCGGGCAAGGTGTACCTCCTTCCCGGCGCGGCGGAGGCGATCCGCCGCCTGAATCACGCTGGATGGCTCGTGGTGACCGTCTCGAATCAATCGGGCATCGCGCGTGGACTGTACGACGCCGCGGCCTACGCCGCGGTGCAGCGCCGCCTGGTGGAGCTCCTGACCCCGCACGGCGCCCGGCTCGACGGCGCGTATTTCTGCCCCCACCACCCCGACGTCACGGGACCGTGCGACTGCCGAAAACCTGGCCTGCGGCTGTTCCGCGATGCCGCCAGCGCGCTCGACCTGGACCTCCGAGAGAGCTACTGGGTGGGCGACCGGGTGAGCGACATCGAGCCGGCGCGCACCCTGGGCGCCGACGGGCACGGCCTCCTCGTGTCGACCGGACGGGGCGGAGAGCACGCCGCTGGAGCGCGGGCCATAGGCTTTCCGGTCGTCGCGGACCTCGCGGCCGCGGCAGCGGAGATTGTGCGCGGCGCCTAGCGCCCGCAAATTGCGGCGCCATGGAGTCCTGGATATGGCTAGAGACGGTGGTGCTGCTCACGCTCGTCGCGCAACGACCAACGCGCGGCACCATCGCCGTGGGCGACACGGTGCGCGACTCCCTCACGCGACACGATCTCGTGCTCCCGGCCGAAAGCACCTACGCGCAGCAATGGCGGCTACGCGGCCGCGCCGGCGAGACGGTGACGATCGACCTCGCGTCCACCGCGTTCGACGCCTACCTCTTCCTGCTCGGCCCTAATGAGAGCCCGAAGCCACCGCAGGACGACGACTCGGGCGGCCGCTGCAACGCGCGCCTCACGGTGCGGCTCCCGACCACCGGGGACTACCTCATCGTGGCGACGAGCAGCGAGCGGCGCGCCACCGGCGCGTTCACGCTGACCGTGACCGCGGGCCCCAAGCCCGCCGCGCTTGCCCCCTGCACGCGGTGACGCCGGTTCCGGTGGCCGTGCTGGTGTCGGGCGGCGGCACCAACCTCCAGGCGCTGCTCGACGCCCTGCGGGACTCCCCTATCGCACGTATTACGCGCGTCGTGTCGAGCCGGGGCGACGCGGGCGCGCTCGAGCGGGCGCGTCGCGCCGGCGTGCCTGTGCAGGTGCTGGCCGATCCCGCGGACGCGGCCGAGCTGGTGCGGGCCGTTGGCGATGCCCGGCTCGTCATCCTCGCCGGATACCTGAGGCGCGTCCCGCCCGTCGCGGTCGCGCGGTTTCGCTGGCGCCTGATTAATATCCATCCGGCGTTGCTCCCGGCATTCGGCGGCGACGGGATGTACGGACGCCGCGTGCACGAGGCGGTGCTCGCGAGCGGCGCCGCGCTCTCGGGCGCCACGGTGCATTACGTCGACGAGGACTACGACCGCGGCCCCATTCTCGCGCAATGGCCGGTCCCGGTGCGCGCCGACGACACGCCGGATTCGCTCGCCGCGCGCGTGCTCGAGGTGGAGCATCGGCTGCTACCCGCCGTGGTGCTGGCGCTGGCGCGGCTGGGAGTGCCGGAGCGGCGGGTGCGACTCTCCACGCAAGGCTCGACCTTCGTCACCGGAGACGAGATTGAGATCACGTTCTCACAGGACGGTTAGAGGAGGGGCGCTGGCGGTGCTTCTCCTCACCGTCTATCCGTCGAACCGCCTACCCGCCCAGTCACTCGAAGCAATCGCCCTGCGCTTCGCGGGCATGACCGCCGTCACAGGGCTCGAGCAGGCGATGACCGACTCGCTCCTCGCCTTGCTCCCCGGCAGCACGCACGACCGCGCCGGCAACGTCACGCTCACGCTCGGCCAGGGCGCACCCAAGCGCCTGCTGCAATGTCCGCTCGACGAGGTGGGCTACGTGGTCGGCAACATCACGGACCAGGGGTACCTGCTGTTGCGGCGCGTGGGGGCGCGCACCACGTATCCGCTGTTCGACCAGCAGCTCGAGGGTCACCGCGTGACCGTGTTCGGCACCAAAGGTCCCGTCCCCGGCGTGGTGGCCGTGAAGTCGACGCACTTGACACGCGGTCGGGTCGCGACCGGCGCGCCCGACCCGGTGTTCACTGTCGACAACGCCTACGTGGACCTGGGCGCCGCCACGGCCGCCGAGGCACGGGCGCTCGGCATCGACGTGCTCGCGCCGATATCGCTCGCCAAACGGCCGCTCCCCTACGGCGATCGGCTGCTGGCCGCGCCCGGCGCCGGCCGGCGTGGCGCGTGCGCGGCCCTCGCCGCCGCCGTGCAGGCGAAGCCCAAGGTGAGGGGCACCATCGTCGTCGCGTTCACGGTACAGAGCCTGTACGCGAGCAACGCCGGACTCGCGAGCGTCAAAGCCGTGCTCGGGCCGTTCGACGACATCAAGACGGCGAGCCTGCCCACGCGCTACACGGACACGGCGGTCGAGACGGTGGCGCTGGCCGACGTCGACAAGCTGGCGCGAGAGATGGTGCAATGGATGGAGGGGCGATGAGGGCACGCGCGATTGCAGCGGCGCTGCTCGCCCTTCTGCCCCTCCGGCTTTCCGGGCAGGATTCCTCCCGGATCGCCGAGGCGCAGAGCGTGCTCGCGCCGCTGATCGAGTCCTACGGCGTCTCCAGCGCGGAAGGGCCGGTGCGCGAGACGGTGAAGCGGCTCCTGCCGGCATGGGCGAAGAGCGAGACCGACACGGCGGGCAACCTGTGGGTGCGCCTCGGTCAGGGAAACCCACTGGTCGTGTTCGTGGCGCACATGGACGAGATCGGATTCCGCGTGACCGGCGTCCGCGACGATGGCTCGCTCGAGCTCGAGCCCCGCGGCGGCTTCATCGCGTCGCTGTTCGAGGGCCAGCCGGCGCTGGTGCATACCGACAAGGGCGACGTGGCCGGCGTGTTCATCCCGCGCGATTCGGGCTTCACGCGTCACACGCCGCCTCCACTGCGCGTCGACGTGGGCGCCACCTCGCACGCCGGGGCCATGGCCCGGGGCATCAGCCCCGGGCAGACAGTGAGCATGCCGAAGCAGTACGTGCGGCTCGCGGGCACGCGCGCCACGGGCCGCTCGTTCGACGACCGCGTCGGCGACGCCGCCCAGATCATCGCGCTGCGGCACCTGGACCGCGCGGCCTTGAAGCACCAGGTGATCTTTATCTGGAGCGTGCGCGAGGAAATCGGGCTCGAGGGCGCGGGCGTGGCGGCCGCGGCGCTCGGCACGGCTCCGCGCCGCGTCCACGCGATCGACACGTTCGTCTCCGCCGACTCGCCGCTCGAGCTCCCCAACTTCGCGGTGGCGCCGATCGGCGCCGGCGCCGTGGCACGGGCGTTGGACAATTCGTCGGTGACGCCTGCGGCTTACGTCGACTCCCTGCTCCGCCTGGCGCGGGCGCGCGGCGTGGCGGTGCAGGTCGGCACCACCAACGGCGGCAACGACGGCTCCATGTTCACGCCCTACGGCGTGGTGGACGTGGCGCTCGGCTGGCCGCTGCGCTACTCCCACTCCCCCGCGGAGGTGATAGACCTGAAGGACGTCGCGAGCCTCGCGGACCTGGTCCGGGCCATCGCCGAGAGCTGGTGAGAGCGCTGCTGTCGGTTTCGGACAAGCGCGGCGTCGTCGAGTTCGCCCGCGACCTGGCGGCGCTCGGCTGGGAGCTCGTCTCCACCGGCGGCACGGCCGAGACGCTGCGCCAGGCAGGCCTCGCGGTGATCCCCATTGAAGGTGTGACGGGCTTCCCCGAGATGATGGACGGCCGCGTGAAGACCCTCCACCCCAAGGTGCACGGTGGCCTGCTCGCCCGCCGCGCGCACCCGGGCGACCGCGCCGCGCTGGCGGAGCACGGCATCACCCCGATCGACCTCCAAGCCCGGCGTGAGCTTCGAGCAGGCGATCGAGCAGATCGACATCGGCGGCCCCTCGATGCTCCGCTCGGCCGCGAAAAACCACCAGGACGTGATCGTGATCGTTGATCCGGACGACTATCCGGTGGTGATTGCCGCCCTGAAGACAGGTTCACTGACCCCGGGCGCAAGCCCGGGGTTGCGCAGGGACTTGGCGGCCAAAGTCTTTTCTCACACCGCAGCCTACGACGCCGCGATCCACGGGTACCTCACGAAGGACGCGCCCGGCTGGCCCGAGCGGATCACTCTGGCGCTCGATCGCCGCCAGGAGCTGCGCTACGGCGAGAACCCGCATCAGGCGGCCGCGCTGTACGCAACCTCCGAGCCGGGGATCCGCGACCTGCAGCAGCTCCATGGCAAAGAGCTGTCGTTCAACAATCTGCTCGACCTCGATGCCGCCGTCGCGGCGGTCGCGCCGTGGGCAGGATCCGACGCCGTGGCGTGCGCCATCATCAAGCACACCACGCCCTGCGGCATCGCGTTGGGTCGCTCGCCGCGCGACGCGTACGAGCGCGCCCTCGCCACCGACCGCACCTCGGCGTTCGGCTCGGTGATCGCGTTCAACGTCGCCGTCGATCGCGGCGCGGCGGAGGCGATGCGCGACCTGTTTGTGGAGGTGGTGGTGGCGCCCGCGTTCGCGGACGACGCGCTGAGCGTGCTGCGCGAGAAAAAGAACCTGCGGGTCGTGCGCCTGCCGGGGGGCGACGCGGGGGGCTGGGACTACAAACGCATCCGGGGAGGGTTCCTGGTGCAGGAGCGCTCGCGCCCGGCCCAGGCGGCCGACGAGGTGGGCTGGAAGGTGGTCACGCGGCGCGCTCCCACCGACGCCGAGTGGCGCGACCTGCGCTTCGCGTGGGCGGCCGTAGGGGTGGTGAAATCGAACGCCATCCTGCTCGCCCGTGACCAGGCGGCGGTGGGGATCGGGGCGGGCCAGATGTCGCGCGTGGACGCCTCCTTCCTGGCGATTCACAAGGCGCGCCAGCAGGGGCACGATCCGGCGGGGGCGGTGTTAGCTTCCGACGCGTTCTTTCCTTTCCCGGACGGTGTAGAAGAAGCGGCCCGGGCGGGGGTGGCGGCGATCATCCAGCCGGGCGGCTCGGTAAAGGACGCCGAGGTGGTGGCAGCGGCCGATCAGGCGGGGGTGGCAATGGTGTTCACGGGCATCCGACAGTTCAGGCACTGACCTATGGCAACTATGACCGAGCCGCAGCGGCTCTCCCAGCCGTCTTCCGCCGACGCGTTACCAGAAGCCCCGCCCTACCTCTGGGCCGGGGTCGTGGCGCTCGGCGCCCTGATCCTCTACGTCGCGACGCTCGCGCCGACCACCCAGTTCTGGGACACGTCCGAATACATCGCCGCCGCCTACGTGCTCGGCATCCCGCACCCGCCGGGCAACCCCCTGTTCACGCTGATCGCCCACACGTGGGGCCTGCTGCCGCTCGCCGCCGCGTATGCCGAGCGGATCAACCTGCTCGCCGCGGTCACGAGCGCGGTGGCAGCGGGGTGCTGGTTCCTGGTGGGCGAGCGGTGGATGCGGAGCTGGGTGCCGGCCCGGCTGCCGCGGCGCCTCGCCGCCGTGGCGGGCGCGCTCAGCGCGGCGACCGCGTTCACTGTGTGGAACCAGTCGGTGGTGAACGAGAAGGTGTACACACTGTCGCTCCTGTCCATCGCGCTGGTGCTGTGGCTCATCGTGCGCTGGGACGACCAGCCCCCCGGCGAGGGGCACGATCACCATCTCCTGATGATCGTGTACCTGCTGGCGCTCACCTCCACGAACCACATGATGGGCGTGCTGGTGGGCCCGGTGGTGGCGGTGCTGTTGTATCCGCCGCTCAAGCGGGAGCGTGCGATGGGACCTGGGGGGCTCGCCGCGCGGCGCATCGAGTGGTCGCAGTGGCTGGTATTCTGCAGCGCCTACGCGCTGATCGTGGCGAGCGGGCTCGAGAGCTCCACGCCGTTGAAGCTCGCTGCGGTGCTGTTCGTGGCGGCACTGGTGTACGCGCTCGCGTACGCCCGCAACGGCGACTTTGCGGTCGCGGTGCTGCTGGTGGCGGTGGTGGGCGTGTCGGTGTACCTGTTCCTGCCGATCCGGGCAGCGCATTTCCCCCCGATCAACGAGGGCGAGCCCACCACGTCGACGGCGCTGTGGGACGTGCTCACGCGCCAGCAGTACGGCAAGCCGCCCGTGTGGCAACGGCAGGCGACGCCCCAGGCGCAGATCGGTATGTGGATCCAGTACTTCACGTGGCAGTGGGGTCGGGACTGGGCTACGGGGGTGCGCGGGGCTCTTGCCGTGATATTCGCGTTCGTGGGCTCGCTGGGCGCGTACCGTCACTGGAAGGCCGACCGGCGCACGGCCGTCGCCATGACGGCGCTGATGGCGACGCTCACGCTGCTCTTGATCTTCTACCTCAACTTCAAGTACGGCTACTCGCAGCGCCCCGATCTGCCGCAGGCGCTGCACGAGGTGCGCGAGCGCGACTATTTCTTCATCGCCTCGTTCGCGCTGTGGGGCGTATGGGTCGGCATGGGCCTCGCGACCCTGATGGAGTGGCTGACGGAGTCGCTCGAAGCCCGCGAGCCCGACCCGGCGCGCCGCTGGCTGCTCGCGACGCCGGTGCTGGCACTGGCGCTGGTGCCCCTCCTCGGCAACCACCGCACGGCGTCGCGCAAGGGTGAGACGCTGGCACGGGACTTCGCCTACGACATGCTGCAGTCGGTCGAGCCGTACGGCGTGCTCGTGACCGCGGGGGACAACGACACGTTCCCCCTGTGGTACGCGCAGGAAGTGGAGCACATCCGCCAGGACGTGACGGTGGTGAACCTGTCGCTCGCCAACACCGACTGGTACCTGCGGCAGCTGCAGCGCCGGCCGCTCGCCACGTTCGATTCGACCACAGCGCCGGCGATCTATCGCGGGCGGGCCTGGCCCAAGCCCGCGGGCCGGCTGCTCGACTACACGGACGAGCAGCTCGCGCACTTGGAGCCCGTGTACTGGCTCGACCAGAAGCGCCTGGTAAACCTGGGTGGCGTCAGCGTGTCGCTCGATCCCCAAATGCTCGGGCGTCAATATCTCGAGCGGGCCGACGTGATCGTGCTCGAAGCCATCAAGGATCAGATGGGCAAGCGCCCCATTTACTTCTCACGCACGGTGGGCCCGTATGCCGACTTGTTCGGTCTGAGCGACTATCTGGAAGGTCAGGGGTTCGGGCGCAAGCTGCACCGCGAGCCGCTGGTGGCGTCGGACAGCCTGGTCGCGCTCGGGCCCGGGCTCGGGGCCATCAACGTCCCCCGCAGCACCGCGCTCGCGTTCGACGTGTATCATCGCCACTCGGCCGGTCGCTACCGGCCGCGCGGGTGGGTGGACCGGCCGTCGGAATCGATCCTCGCGACCTACGGTATCGTGTATCAGGCGCTGGCGCAGGTGCTGCGGAAGGGCAAGCCGGATTTGGCCACTCAGGCGCTGGTGGTGGCCGATTCGGTCTTCAAGAACACGACCTACGGGTTCAATCCGCCCGTCGAGCGTTAGTCGTGGGTCCCTCGTGCACCCCGGGCTCGCGCCCGGGGTCAGTCGACACCTAGTCGCGGGCAAAGGCCAGCTGTATGCGCTGGCCTTCCATGAGGAACGCGTCGAACTGATCGGGGGGCGGCAGCGCGCCGTCGCGCCACCACATCAGCTCCTGGCCCGCGCCGGCGGCGTGCTGGCCCCGGAACATCTCGAACACCTGGCGGCGCGCCGGCGTGAACACGGCGCGCACCGCAGCTTCGTCACTCCCGCGTAGCCGATAAGCGCTCGAGAACTCGGGCGACTCGGCGAAGTCGATATCCTGCCCTCCGAAGTACGCCGCGAGCCTGGCCCAGAGGCCCTCGGGTGTGAGCAGGAACTGCGGCAGCGAGCGCTCCACAGTCCAGAGCAGGCCGCCGATGCGGTGGGTCTGCGAGTTCTTGCCGGAGCCCGTGGTCCATCGGTACTCGAACGC
>WNGN01000765.1_pt1 | contig 36897 bp, 41 predicted proteins | sample 5400561 | NCBI WGS metagenome assembly WNGN01 (sample SAMN13153379, study PRJNA577476) | soil metagenome | isolation source: 115 cm soil or saprolite under Garry oak tree replicate 2 | place: USA:California | collected 2016-06-15 | reverse complement strand
TCTCTCGCGCCGGGCGAACGACCCGGCAGGCACGCACCTCCCGACTTCCGCGCCCAGTTCAATCGGAGTCGCGACGGTCGCCTCGAGCTCGGCCTGGAATGAGGGGCGGGATCGACGCTCCGCCGAACGGCGTCGGTAGAAACCACGCCGCCCCGCCGACCAGTAGCCCCATCAGCACCCACCATCCGACCGAGGCGACGGCAGAGGTCGAGAGGCCAGGACTGAGCGTATGCCCGAGCCGATGCACCCCGTCGATCATCCAGTGCCAGCCCATGTGGCCGAGAACGGCCGACAGAACCACCACACCGAGGCTCGCGCCCAGCACGCGAGTGAACAGGACTCCCAGCGCGACGAGCGCGAGCAGCAGAGCCACGGCTTCGCCGAGCGCCACGCCCACGTTGAACGACGCGAGCGACACGAGCGTGTGCGCTCCCGCGAATTGCCGCTCGTCGACGAAGAGACGCCCGAGCCCGAAGCCGCCGATCACGCCCACGAGAGCGCCGGTGAACCAGCGGCGATGCAGACTCGGCGCGACCACATTGTCCACGGCCAGCAGCACCACCGCCGCTCCGACGCAGGTATCGAACAGCGCCGGCAACCATCTGACCTCGTGAGCCGTGCCGACCGCGCTTGCGATCAGCGTCATGGCCTGACTCCCGGTGAGGGCCATCACGACTGCCAGCAGTCCCCAGACCTGGCGGAACGGCGCGACGAGACACAGCAGAAAGACCAGTCGATCGGTGGCGAACACCGAGCCGAATCCAAGCATCACGAACATTCGCGCCGCTTCGTACCAGCGCGGATTGAGCGACAGCCGGCCGGAGCCTCCTCGAATTTCGTAGGTCCGGGAGACGCCGCTGACGGGCAGGTATTGCACGCGGAGCTTGATGCGTTGACCGAGTCCGGGCTCCACCTTCATGTGAATCGCAAAGTCCGCGGGCACCGAACGGATCGGATACTCCAGGTGGGCGTCGAAATAGCCCTGATTCCAGAACACGTCCGTGCTCACCGGCAAGCGCCGGCCAGCGATGTGGGCCGCCGCGCTGGCATAGCCGTCGAAGGAGCGATCCGACGGAAGGGAGATCTGCGCGGCGCTCCGTGTCGGAACGAGGCGGTCGTCGTCCTCGAACAGCTCGATGTCGCGCCCCGTCGCGGCGGCCGCCTCGTTGAGCCACTTGTCGATCCGCACCAGGTCCAAATAGCCGGGGCCCCTCTTGGGCAGATTCAGGTTCTGCAGCAGGATCAGCGGGATTCGGACGACGAGGTGAAGGTGGTCACCCTCCGGCTTGACGAATCCCTCGAGGAGAATCTGCGGCGGAAGGTCGCCGCCGTTCGTGTGACCGGGCCGAGGCAGGAGCAGGAGCGCAGCGACGAGTGCGACAGATGGGAGGTGGTGTCCAAGGCGCATGTGAGCTGGCGTCGCCGCCCGGTCCGGATCACGCCCCACGGCATGCCATGAGGCGTGATCCCAGAGACTCGCGCGGCTGGCCTGACGTCAGTCGCGATCCGGGGAGTTCCCCTCCGACACGAATCGTTGCACGCGCTTCCCGGTATCGACCTCACCCGTGTAGATCGTGCCGTGCGCGTCGATGTCGAGGACGTGAATCCAGTGGAACTGACCCGCATTCCGTCCATTGTGGCCGAACTGACCGACGATCTCGCCCGTCAGGCGAAGCATGTGGTAGACGTGATTGTTTTCTCCGTCGGTGACATGGAGAAAGGTCTGCCGGCGATCGATAGACGGGGCGATATCCCACATCGACCCATTACCGAGCGTGTTCGTCTTTTCGAAGAACTCCTGGACGAAGTCGCCGTTCTTCTTGAACACCTGGATCCGATCGTTGACGCGATCGCACACGTAGACGAGGTCGGCCACCAGGCGAATACAGTGGACGGGATTGCGGAAGTCCGGGTCGGGCGGAGCCGACGGACTGTACGCGCCAGTGACGCAGGCGCGGGTGTTGCCAGGGCTCTGGCACGGCGGCGCGCCGTATGCGCCCCAGTAGCGCTTCGCAACCCCGGTTTGGGTATCGAACACAATGACTCGTTTGTTGCCGTAGCCGTCCGCGACGTACAGTTCGTGGGCTTCATCGTCGACGCCGAAGTCCGCGGGTTGCCTCACGTTCACCGTGTCGCCGTTGCCCGTCGACGCGCCTGCCTTGCCGATCTGCATCAGGAAGGTCCCGTCGGTCGCGAACTTCAGGATCTGATCATCTCGACCCTGAGCGCCGGTCGTAGTGACCACGGCGCCGCCGTTCCCGGACAGCCAAACGTTGTCGTCCTTGTCGACGTAGATGCCGTGTTCCGTGTTGGGCCACTGGCACGACGGCGCCTTACACGTCGCATTGTACGCATTGTTCTGGATATCCGCCGGACCACCCCACGCGCGGACCAGGTTTCCTTTCCTGTCGAATTGCATGACCGATGGCGCCGGGACGCAACAGTCCGACCGTGGAGTCAGCCGTGGTGTCGTCGGCGGAGTCGTGATGGGGAAATATGGAGGAGGGTAAGGGACGGCGCCCGCCTCATCGTTGGTCAGAGTGCGTGGCCGCTGGATGATCCAGATGTTGTTGTGGGAGTCGACCGCTAGCCCGCCGACCTGCCCGATCAGCCAGTTGTTGGGCAGTTGCTTCGGCCAATCGGGATCGACGACGAACCGTGGCGGGACCTTGCTCTCACCGCGATCGGCATCCGCCTGGCCCGGGAACAGCTGCCAGACGCCGAGAGCGAGGAGCGCTATGACGAGTAACGCGAGATAGACGTACCGAGCGAGTTTCATCGCTTCTTCCACTCCTCTCCGGAACAGGTGTGTCGCTAGTCATGTCCGTCCGTCGCTGGCATCACCTCCCTCGGCTCGCGCTGTAACGAGCCCGCCGAAAGCTGCCTGCCGGCGCGAATCACCAGGACGGTGCGTAAGGGATCGAAGTCGCGCTTGGGGCACGCGGGCGAACCTAGCAGCGTGACCCAATCAATGTCAACCGGGATCTCCGATATGGGACCTATGCCACTGCGGATGATTGTCGGTGGTGATGACTTCGCAGGCGAAACGCCAGCGCTACAAGCAGGATCCCAAAGAAGATCGTATAGGCTCCAAGCATCCACAGCAGAGTGAGGAGTCCCGCCCCCGGCCAGAGGATGACGAGAAGGCCGAACAGGACAGACAAGACGCCATTCAGGACCAAGAGCCACTCGCCATGGGCACGATGGAGGTGAACCGCCGCGACAATCTCCAGGATGCCCGTCACGATCCCCCATCCGCCGATCAGGTAGAGCAGGGCCAACGCGGTGAGTGCGGGCTGCACGAACGTGACGACCCCGGCGGCAATCCCGGCGAGCCCTTTGAGGACTGGGGACCACCACCGCTCATGCCGCTCGGCTGCGCGCACACCCGCGATAATCGCGAGCACCCCATCCACCAGCGCATAGGCGCCAAAGAGGACGACCAACGCGGCCAGCGTGACTCCGGGGAGCACGACCACCGCGACGCCCAACAGAATGGCAAGGACTCCGCGCAGGGCCAGTGCCCACCAGTTTCGCAGCAACACGGTTGTCATTGGGTCGCACCCTCCACACGACAGAGAACGGTTTCCAACCAGCTCGACCCTTTGGCACCACATCACACTCGCCGCTTTCGCAGGGCCAGACACTTCATCACGGGCTCCTAACAGCCGGGCCGGAAGTGCGCCGAGCTTAGCCCGCCCGAAGAGAGTGGTCAACCGCCTTGACAACCTCTAGGTGGGCGCAGATGATCCCGTCACCGCCTTGTCCATCGCGCGAAGAACTTCCAATCCGAGGGTCGCAGGTTCGAAGGAGACGATGAGGCGATATCGCGAATCCCAAGCACGCTTTCTTCCGCTCCCCGTCTTTGTACTCATCGTTCTCTGCGGGTGTGCCGGTCTTACTCCACAGCGAGAGTGGGTCGTGCTCAAGACGAGCAGTTCGACCCGGTACTACTCGGTCCGCGGGACGACCACGGGCGCGATCTTCGACGACATCGAAAGGAACGGCCTGTTTGACACTAAGGCCCGCCGCGCGATCGGCCTGACGTCCGGGGAATGGAGCATCGACTGGAGAGGAATCGAGACTCGCCCTGGCTTGTGCAGCCCCGAATCGATGACGATTACGCTCAACCTCGTGGTCACGCTGCCGCAGCACGACCAGCTGAACGACCTCTCGCGGGACATCAGGACGAACTGGCAGCGGTTCGCCGCGAGAGTCGCCGCGCATGAGCAGCGTCACGTCGACATCTATCTGAACGGAGCGAAGACGACGAAGACCCGCATGGAGGCGATACTGACGAAGCCGTCCGCCTGCTCCGCGCTCGAGAACGTGATCCGCCGCCTCTGGGCCGGCCAGCAAGCGGAGATCGAAAAAGCGCAGGATCAGTTTCACCTAGAAGACGAGGCAAAGATCCAGAACGATCAGAAGCCGCTGCAGGCTCAGATCGATGTCAACCAGACACGACTCACGGCCATCGGCGCTGAAATCCTGAGCCTCGAGCAAACCCTCGGCGACCCTTCGGCGCCTTGCGCTCAAGATTCCGAAGTCTATGGACGCAGCGGCGCCGCACCGCCAACTTGTTCGCAGTCTCGCCTCACGAGCCGGATCCAGGCCCTCTGCCAGCAGTACAACACGCTCGTCGCAGCCCATAACGCACTTGTCGACCAGCACAACGGAGCCGTCTCCCGCCGAAACAGCCTCGCGGACGAGCACAACCGGGTCATCGCAGTCACCAACGGGCTCATCGAGGCCCTCAACTGGACGAGATGAGGTTGAAGACGGGACGCGCGAGGCTTTCCCTTGGCCAAGCGGTCTGGTCCCCGATTGACCTGGACACAGATGGGGCTATCCTGCGAGAGCAGGACTGGAGGGCCCCATGGGCACCACGCGATCCGTGATCCTCAGCCTCGTCCTCACGCTTGGCATCCTCGTCACGCCGCTCGCCGCCCACGCGCAGCAGGCGGGGAAGATCCCGCGGGTCGGTGTCATTGCCAACCGGGTGGGCTATGACGCATTCCGAGAAGGGTTGCGGGATCTGGCCTACAAAGAGGGCGAGAACATTGCCCTGGAGTTCCGCTCGACCGAGGCGAGGGGTGTCCAATTGCTCGACCTGGCGACCGAGCTCGTCCGTCTCGGGGTCGACGTGATCGTGGCTGCGACCACGCCCGCGGTGCTCGCTGCCAAAGAGGCGACCGCGACGATTCCCATCGTCACGCTCGTGCTCGATCCGGTGGCGAGCGGGCTCGTCTCGAGCCTCGCGCAACCGGGCGGCAACATCACGGGGTTGACCTTCAATGAAGTTGACACCAGCGCGAAGCGGCTCCAGTTGCTGAAGGAGGCGGTCCCCTCGGCCACGCGCCTGGCGGTCCTGACGAACCCGACCAATCCCAGCTCCGGCCCGGCACTGAGGGAAACGGCTGACGCGGCGCGGGCCCTCGGCATGCAGGTGCAGTCCTTTGAGCTGGGCGGGCCCGAGAGCTTCGAGCGGACCTTCGCCGCCATCACCACGGGCCGTGCCGATGCGCTCATCGTGTTGCCCGCCACTCTCCCGTTCGTCCATCGAACCCAGATCGTCGCGCTTGCGATCAGGAACCGGCTTCCCGCGATGTTCTGGAGGCGAGAGTTTGTGGACGTCGGCGGCCTGATGGCCTACGGACCGGACCAGCCAAAGGTGTACCGGCGCGCTGCCGTCTACGTGAGCAAGATCCTCCAAGGGGCCAAGCCCGCGGAGCTTCCCATCGAACAGCCGAGGAGCTTCGAGCTGGTCATCAATCTCAAGACCGCGGGGGCGCTCGGCCTGACGATCCCGAAATCGGTGCTGCTGCTGGCTGACGAGATCATCCGGTGACCCGGCGGGCCACCTAGCGCTTCTTGCAATCTTCCTCGTTCTTGTGGACCAGGACCTTCCCCGAGACGACGTCCGGGTTGGACCGACGCCCCGGGACGATCGCCGTCGTGAACCGCTGATTCTTGAGAATCGGCTCATCGCACTTCGCGCAAATCCAAGGCTGGCTCATCTGATCCTCCTGCCGTCCCCCAAGTTTAGAGCAAATCAGATGCTTCGGGGGCGCGAATTCCGCGACCGCCGCCGGGCTGATTGCCTGCTGTAGTACCCTATCGGTACGCTCGATTCCGTCTCCACCCGGAGGCTTCGATGCGCACGCTGATCGCCGTCGCCCTCGTTCTGCTGGTCCTTGGGCTCTCGGCCCCGGCGCGGGCCGATTGCGCCGCGATCGAGCGCGCCCTGGCCGGTGTCGCCAGCGACGTCCACTGCGTGGCGAGCGCTGACCTCACCACCCGCAACGCGGACACGACGCCGCCCGACAACTCGCGCCCGGGGCTACCGCCCAACGCCTTCACGCCGCGCACCGACGCTCAAGCCGTCTCCCCCGACGCGCCCTTCCGCACGCCGATCGACCCGGACCGCACCTTCCCGGGGCTCCAGGTCACGGGCGCCATGACCGACGACGCCAACGCCCGCTGGGTCCTCCGCCTGCCGACGAATTGGAACGGCCGCCTGGTCGTCGGCGTGCCGGGCGGTCTCCGCAGCGAGTTCATGGGCGACTTCATCTTCAGCGACCTCGTCGTCCAGCTCGGCTACGCCTACGTCTCGACCAACAAGGGCATGCTCAACTTCTTCTTCACGGCGCCGTTGGCCGACCCCGCCGCCTGCCGGCTGTCGCCGCGGAGCGCGGTCACGGGCACGCTCTTCACCCACTTCTACGTCGACGACCCCGCCGACACGATCCGCGAATGGTTCGTGCGGACGCTCCAGGCCGCCGACGTCGCCGAGCTGAGCCTCGAGGCGCACTATGACCGCCAGCCCGAGCGCGTCTATCTCTTCGGCATCTCGAACGGCGGCCACGTCGTGCGGCGGATGCTGTCGGAATTCCCGACGCGCTTCGACGGCGGTGTGGACTGGGAGGGTGTCTACTGGTCGGCGGGTGGGCCGAACATCCTCATCGACCTACCGGTCGCGCTTCGCAACTGGGAGCCGTACGTCGCCTCGGGGTTCAGCCGACAGAGCGCAGCGTTTCAGGCGATGCTCAACGCCGGCTACCCGCCCGACATCTTCGCCAGGCCGCCGACGCCCGGCAACACCTTCAGCCCCGTCTTCGGCTCCCACTGGGAGACCCACGCCAACAACTACTGGGACGTGACGACGTGCGTCTTCGTCCGCGAGCTGGATCCGCTCTATCCCATGAGCCAGCTCGACCCGCTCGGCCGCAGTGACACGAAGGACTATGACTACGCAGCGCGCCGCAAGCCGTTCCATCTCTCGCCGCGCATCGGCCAAATCGCGACGGACGGCGATATCTCTCGGCCCCTGGTCACGCTGCAGGGCACGATGGACGCGCTCCTGCCGATCAAGCGCCACGGACGGCCGTTCCGCGACGCCGTCGTCGGGGCCGGGCGCGCCGCCTTGCACCGGTACTACGAGATCCAGAACGGTAACCACATCGAGCGGTACCGCCAGAGCTGCTGCAACTTCACGCAGCTCGAGTTCATCCAGCCCCACGCTCACCGAGCCTTTCAGCTCCTGGTCGACTGGGTCGAGCGAGGCGTTCTCCCGCCGCCGAGCCAGTGCGTCCCGCGCGGCGGCACGATCGTGGCGAATCCCGGCGCGGCAGGGCAGCCGGAGCGGTGCGCGGCGCTGCTGGAGGAGTGAAACGCTCGATCGCCCGCCGCGGGACTCGTGCGTTCGGAGGAGCCGGAGAACCTTGCAATCAGTGCCTGGTCGAGCGTCCACGGCAGGGGTAACGATCCCTACCGCTGGACCAGCCGGAGGAACTGACGGGTCCGTGGCTCTTGCGGTCGCTCCAGGACCTCCACGGGAGTGCCCTCCTCGACAATTCGACCGCCGTCCATGAAGATGATCCGGTCCGCGACCTCCCGCGCGAAGCGGACCTCGTGCGTGACGACGATCATCGTCATGCCGCCCTCCGCCAGCCGGCGGATCACGTTGAGCACTTCCGCGACCAGTTCCGGATCGAGGGCGGAGGTGGGCTCGTCGAACAGCATGAGCCGCGGTGAAATAGCCAGCGCCCGCGCGATGGCCACCCGTTGCTGCTGGCCGCCCGACAACCGGTGCGGCAAGTGGTGAGCATGATGTGCGAGCCCAATGGCGGCCAGGAGCTCCACGCCGCGCGCCTCGACTGATTCAAGCGGCTCGCCATAGACCTGGACCGGCGCCTCACAGATGTTCTCAAGGGCAGTGAGGTGCTCGAACAGGTTGAACTGCTGAAACACCATGCCGATGCGAGCCCGGGCTCGCTCCTTGGCGATATCGCGCGACGGTCGGAGGACGCCGTTGACCCGTTGGTAGCCGACGTGGTTCCCGTCCACGGTAATCTCACCGCGATCGAGCGTCTCGAGGTGATTGATGAGGCGGAGCAGGGTACTCTTGCCTGAGCCGCTCGGACCCATGATCGTCACGACCTCGCCGCGCTTCACGGAGAAGTCGAGGCCGCGTAGCACCTGGCGGTGGCCGTACGCTTTCCAGGCCTCTGCGCAGACCACGAACGGCAAGCCCTCGTTGGCGGCCTTCCGAGTCGCCTGGACGCCAGCGAGCTCGACAATGTCCACCGGAGCGGCTGCCGCGGCGCCCTGCGCGCCAGCGCGGGACGCCTCGGCTGGTTCCGGCATCGCGAGGGTGGTGTCAATCGGCCCCTCGGCACGCAGGGAGCGAGGACCGAGCCGAAAGCCGAAGAATCGACCCAGCGCGGACTCGGACGGGCGTCGGCGCTCGAACTCGAGACTGAACCGCCGCTCGAAGAGGAACTGCGCCCCAGCGATCACCGTCGTTATCGTGAGGTACATGAGGCCCGCGGCGGTAAAGACGGCAAAGAACTGGAAGTTCTGCGCCACGATTTGTTGGCTGCGAAGAGTGAGCTCATTCACCGCGATCACGGAGGCGAGGGAGGTGCCCTTCAGCACGCTGATCGGCATGGCCTGAGGCAATACAATCCGGCGGAGGGTCAGGAGGGGCCCCATTCCGAGCGACGCCGCGGCCAGCGTCTGGTTCCGACTGACCGAGAGGATCCCGCCCCTGATCACCTCGCCCGCGAAGGCCGCCTCGTTCAGCGCGAACCCGATGATCGCTGTCGTCACCGGGGGCATCACGATCCCGACAGCGGGGAGCGCATCAAACAGGAAGACCAACTGAAGCAGGACGGGGGTACCGCGAAGCAGCCAGATGTAGAGCCACGCCCCGATGGAGAGTGGCTTGTACGGCGACAGGCGCAGGAGGGCGATGACAAGACCCAGCACGAGGCCGCCCGCCATCGCGGCGGCAGCGATCTTGATCGTCAGCCAGGCGCCTTCCAGCAGGAAGGAGAACGTGAGGTAACGAAAGAAATCGCCCAACCGATCTACTGCCTGAGGATCTCCACCGGAATGACAAGGGCGGGATCCATCCCGTTTTTCTTTAGCAGCGCCTTCTGTGTCCCGTTCGCCTGGAGGGCCTCGAGAGCCTCCCTGACGACGCTCACCAGCTCCTCATTGCCTTTCTTGACCGCGACGCCGATCTTGATTCCGGTGTTGAATGCGAACGCGCGCTCGAGTGTGTCGCGGTTCTGTCGCACGACCTCGTCGACCAGAACCAGGTCGTACATAGACAGATCGGTGCGGTCGTTCAGGATGGCCCGGGTCGTTGCTGGCGCGTTTGGATACGTCGTGATTTCGATCGGCGGCTTCCCCGCCGCGACGCACTTCTCGCTCTGATCGCGGAACGCCTTCTCTTCGACGGTTCCCAGGATGGGCGCCGCCCGTTTGCCGCAGGTGTCCGCCACCGAACGAATCCTCTTAGGATTGCCCTTTCTCACGATGCCTGCCGTGCCGGTGGTCGCATAGGTCACGAAGTCGGCCACCTTGGCGCGTTCGGGCGTGTAGTAGATGTTCGACCAGATGAGCTGGATCTGATCGGCCTGCAACGTTGGTACGAGCGTTCCAAAGTCCAGGGCGACGAGCTCATACTTGAGCCCGAGGCATTTCATGGCGGCATCGACCATGTCGGGATCCTGGCCGACGATCTTGTTGGGATCTTTCGGATCGCGGTACATGACGGGCGGGAGCGTCGGGTCGAGGCCGACCTTGAGGGTCTTGCCGGCCAGGCCGGGGTACTTCGCGGCGACCTTGCCGGGGTCGCACGCCGCCTGCGCCGAGGTCCAGGCGAGGAGGGCCAGTGCTCCCACAACACACGCGACGATGCTGCTCCAACGCTGTCGAGTCATATCCGCCCCCTGGGTAGACTGTGAGATTCGCTGCTCACGGCGCTCGCCGTCGCTTCAGGTGTTGTCCACGCCCCGGGCGGCTCAGTAGCTGCCCATCACGCGCCACGATCTCCCCCCGTGAAAGCGTGAGGACGGGCACGCCCCGGACCTCGAGCCCGTGGAATGGGTCGTATCCGGCCCGCGAATGCAGGCGCCGTTCGTCAAGGACCCGCGTTCGCGCTGGATCGAACAGCACCAGATCGGCATCGCTGCCGACCGCGATCGTGCCCTTCTTTGGATAGAGGCCGAAGATTCGGGCCGGGTTCGTCGCAAAGGCTCCGACGAAGGTGTGTACGGACATCCGTCCCTTGCTGACACCCTCGGAATAGATCACCTGCATCTCCGTCTCGAGCCCGGGGACGCCGTACGGGACCCTGGTGAAATCGTCTGCCCCCGCGGCCTTCTGCTGCACGGTCCACGACGTGTTATCGCTCCCGATCGCCTGGATGTCTCCGCTCCTGAGCCCGTCCCACAGGGCCGCCTGGTCTGCCGCGGAGCGAAGCGGCGGGGCGCCCACGACCTTCGCCGCCTCTGTGCCGCCGGCCCGGTAGCGTTCATCCGTCAGCGCCAGGTAGATCGGGCGGGTCTCGGCCCACACGCGGGCACCGCGCTTCCGCGCGGCGCGCACCGCTTCCAGCGCGTCTCGGCACGAGAGGTGCACGATGTAGATCTCGGCATCGGTGAGCTCCGCGTACATGATCGCGCGCTGGGTCGCCTCGGCCTCAGCCAGCGCCGGGCGGCTCTCTGCGTAGTACCGGGGGTCGTGCCGCCCGGCGACGACCATTTCCCGTGCCACGTGGTCGATCATGTCACCATTCTCGGCGTGGACGTTCACCAGGGCGCCGGCGGTCCGGGCCGCACCGAGGAGGCGCAGAAACGCGTGGTCGCCGATGCCGAATTCGTTAATCATGAAAACCTTGAAGCTCGGGTAGCCAGCCGCGACGATCGATGGGATCTCGGCGAGGTGCGCGTCGCTGACTTCGGAGAGGATGACGTGGAAGCCATAGTCGATGTGAGCCTTGTCGCAGGCCTTCGCTTGCCACGTCCTGATGGCTTCTGCGATCGTCTGCCCGCGGCGCTGCCAAGCGTAATCGCAGATGGTAGTGATGCCTCCGCAGGCCGCTGCCGCGGTGCCCGATTCGAAATCGTCGGCGGTGTGGACAGTGCCGACATCCACGTCGAGATGCGTATGCACGTCCACTCCGCCGGGCAGTACCTGGAGCCCGGCGGCGTCGATTTCTTGGCTCGCGCGTGGGAGAGACTCGCCGATCTCGACGATGCGGCCAGCTCGGATTCCGACGTCTGCCACGAAGCTGTCGGCGGCCGTGATGATGGTGCCGCCGCGAACGACCAAGTCGTTGCTCATCCTCGAGACCTGACCTGGCTGATCGACATGAGCCAGCGCCGCACGCGAGTACGCACCCGCGCAGTATCGCCAACCACCCCGCCCGCCGCAACTGGCTCCGCTCCCCGGCGTCGTAGCTCATCAGTGAGGTCGAGGGCCGCCTCGAGCCGGTTTCGACCCAGCTCTCCCGGGTATAATCGTGTCTGGAGGTGGACGGTATGCAGATCCGTATCTCGCGCGACTTGGAAGGACGAGCAGGCGTGCCACCTTACCCGATGACCGTCGAGGAGTTCTTCGCCCGTTTCCCTGAGGTCCCACGCGACCTGCGCGACGAGCCGGTGCTTGCCGAGTTCGTCCGCGCCTTCGGCTCCCAGCTTAGGGTCGCCCAGAAGCCCTCACCGTGCGTGGCCCAAGCGGGCACCGGCGACGCCGAGCACCATTTCTACACGCGTCTGGTCAACGATCTCGCCGTCTACGGCATCGGTCTCGCCCGGCGCGAGCGGACGCTCCAGCGTCTGGAAACCCTCCTCGCCGAGTACCGCACTCACCCCGCCACCTTCGCCTGTACGCTGGTCCCGCGCAAGGGGCCGGACGCGCCGCCCGCGCGGTGCACGTAGCGTCCGACGCACACCGTGCGGTTCTCGAGCGCGAAGTCGGTCCACTGGACCAGGATGAAACCGGGACGACGAGTCCTCGGCTGACTTCTAAGGAGGCGACAGTTCAGGGGAGCCTAGGTAGACCCTTTCCTCGGGTCTCGCCCATGCTGGAAGGGTACCGCTGCGGGCCAGCGTCGCCATGACGCGACGAGGCACTCCCAGGTCGTTCCACCCCACGCCGTTGAGGGCTAGGACGGCGAGGTTCGTCGGGCACGTCGCCAGGACCTGCCTGGAGAAATCCGTCGAGGGCAGCCGCGAATAGAGCCTGTCGAGGGTATCGTCCTCCCAAGGTGTCGCAAGCCTCGACCGCACGGAACCGAACGCGTCGAAGAGTGCTGGGACCGCGTTCTCGATCACGGTGAGGATGGCCGACGGGTACGCGACCATCACGAAGCTGTTCCACAGGCAGCCCCGGGCCCGCAGCGTCTGGGCCATCCTCGGAAACGGCTTTTCCCAGAATTGGCGCACGCGACACAGGTCCCACGGCGACGAACCCATGATGGGATCCCCAGGCTCGATCCACCCGTACTCCCCGTCTGCGGAGTCAGGCGTAATGCCGAGTAGCACTACCAAGTCCGGTCGGGCGATGACCGCCTGGAGGGCGCCGTCGACATGAGCGATGAACGCGGCGTCGTGAGAGACGTAGTGGTCAGATGGAAAGATGGCGACCGGTCCCCTCGGCGCCATCGTGATGAGGCGGAGCAGACCGTAGAGAATGGCGGGAGCAGTGCCCCGATTCTCCGGCTGAATCACCATGCATCGGGCCGGGAGGTCGGCCAGGAGCGGAGCATAGAAGCGTTCGTGCGCGCGAACGACGACTGCGAGGGTGCGGTCAGGCGAAACCAGCAACGCGGCGCGCCGCAGGGTCTGCTCCAAAAGCGTCTCGTTGCTCAGCACCGGGCAGAACTGCTTGGGCCGTTCGTCCCGGACGATTCGGCGCGTCAGTGGGCGAAGCCGCGTGCCGTCTCCGCCGGCGAGAATGAGTCCCCAGGGCGACGGCGTGTCCGACTCTGACATGGGTCACTTTCTGTCCCTTCGGTGGACTCCGAGACGGAATGAACATAAAGGTCGCTGGCGATCAGACGTTAGGGCCGAACTGGGAGCGTCAGCTCTCTCCCCCCTCCTCCTTGTACGGCTCAGCCTCGACCGCCGGGGTGCCATGGTCGCCACCCTTGAGCGACTCCCCATCGATCGAAACGAAAACGATGGCTTGATCCCTGGGCGGACGAGTCACCCAGATCGCCGAGGCCACCGATCCCGTGCGCGGATTCACTCCTTGCCACACACCGCCGGCCGGCCGGAGATCACGTCGGCTCGTCGTCGTCTCGCGCTTGCACTCCTCGAAACCGTCCTTCGCGAGCGCCTTCACGATCTCCTCCGGCGCCGCGACCCATCCATGCTCCTGCTCAATCCACGTCATCCTGGCTCGCTCGCGAAGCTCATTGAAGCCAGTCATCGGTCGCATCGTGTTCTCCCGCTCCCAGCACAGAAGCTGCGCAGACACAGCCACGTTCCTCTGAGGCGGAGCTGGAGGTGATTCCAGAAGGGAGCCACCTCCCTGGCTTACTTGCCCGCGCCGATCGACACGGTGAAGTTGATACTCTCTTCCCGGTACGGTGACGGGATGTACGCGAGCTCCAGCCGGATCTCTTTTAGCTTCTTCGCTTTCAGGGCCTCGGCAGGAAACTCCACGTCCAGGGACTGGGTCCCATCCTGCCCGGGGTCGAGGCGCTCGTTGCCGTAGGTGGCGAACTTGACGACCGGCTCGGTCCGTGACTCCTCGAGCTTGATGGGCTGCCCCTGGGCATCGATGTACAGGATCTTGCCCGCGACAAGGCGGACGGTCTGATTCGCGGACGTATTCTTCAGCCGCAGCGTCCCGCTGAGCTTCGCCGGGGAGACGACACGGTTGGAGCCTTGCTCGACTCGCTCCATGACCTTCAGCTCCGTGACCGCGCCCGTGATGATCCCGGCCTGCACTGTCACCGACGCTGGCGTCACCGCGTAGGTCTTGTCCTCGACCACCGCTGCAGTCGCCGACGGTCCCTGTGCGCAGCCGAGGGTCATCATCGCCACTGCCGCTACCACGATCGTCACTCCTGCCCATTTCGACATCGTCGTCTCCTTGCCAAGACGCTGAGCCTCAGCGCTTGATCGTTGTCACGCGTGTCTGGCCTCGAGCAGCTTCGCTCCAACTCGTCTCGTCGCGGCGCTTCCCTCACTTCCGGGGCCTCTGCCGCCCACGACCGCTCGGCCCCTGGCGAGGTCCAGACCGAAGATTCGTCAGTTCCCCCTCAGCCCATGCTCGACGCGCCGCGCTCCGTTGGAGGCGAACCGCCTTGGCCTGGTCTTCGATGTTGGCGAGGAGGACCGGGCGGTCCTCCTGCTTCAACCCCACCTCGATGAGGGCCCGGAGAACGATCTGAAGGCTCACGGGCAGCTTGAGCGCGGTCGTCGCCTTCCCTGCCAAGACCCGAGCCCGGTCCAGGACCTCCCTCGAGAGAATGAGCAGGACTTTCGCCTTGTTCTCGAGCATCACCACCTCCCGCCGGCCTGGCCCCGGCGCCCGCGTCTGCCGCTGGTATTTATATATTTTTTATTTGATATATGATTTATATCGCGGTTTATATCGTGATCGCTACAGTAAGTCAAGCGAGATCGCGGGGAGCAGGGCCGGAGCGCCCGGTCAAGGAGGACGAGTCATGCATTTCGAAATGTTCGGGGCGTCGGTTCTCGTCGGAATGATGGCCGGCTGGCCGGCCGGGATCGTCATGAAGGGCGGGGGGTACGGACTGCTCTGGGAAGATCCGCTCAAGAGGCGGGTGGAGGCTGGGTGGCGTGATCGCCGAACGCTCGGCTGAGCGACGTGGCCCGTTGGCGCGGCGTCGGCGCCGTTCTGATAGGAGCCTCTGGTCGGCGTAGGGCTCCTAGCTTTCACATCTCGGAGAGCTTGCGGATTTAAATGTCCGAAAACCTGACCGACGCGCCGGTGATCTCGACCAGCTTGACTGCGGCCAACGCGCGGATCACCGGCCACGAAGGATCGAACTCGAACCATCGCACGCTGAACTTCGGCGCGCGCGGGTGTGCGTGATGGTTGTTGTGGAGGCTTTCGCCGCCGGTCACCCAGGCCAGCACCGGCGAGTTATACGCCGTGTTCTGGAAGTTCTGAGCCCCGCGCCAGTGGCCGCGGCCGTTGATGAGCGGCGCGAGGACGAAGACGTAGAGGACGCCGTGCGCGGCCGCGGCTATCACGCCGGGCCAAACGCCGAGGACGAGGCACAGAAGCGCGACGCCTAGCCCGAGGCCGAGGCAGCCCCGTGAAAACACGGCTCGCTCCAGTCGGTCCATCGGAATGTCTGGGGCAAACTTCCGGATCGTCTCGGGATTTCGTACTTCGCGCATGTAGTAATAGACGTTCAAGAGCTGGACCCGCCAGACGCCGAGTAGCCGCGGGCTGTGGGGATCACCTTCCCGGTCGGTGAAGGCGTGATGCTTTCGATGGACGGCGACCCACTCCTGGCGACGCTGTCCCGTCGTCAGCCACAGCACCGTGCGAAAAAACACATCCGCGACCGGGTGCACGGCCAACGCTCGATGCGCCAGGGCCCGGTGCAGGTAGATGGACGTCGCGAATACGGCGAGTTGGGTCAGCGCAATGGCGACGAGGGGGGCGATCCAGATGTGAGTTGACACGGCGTCCTCTGTCCACGATGAGTGGAGAACTCATCGTCGCAACACTGCCGGGCGCAACGCCCCGGTGCGTCCAACCGTCGCGTTTCTGGATTGCTCTCTCGATCTCTCAATTTCCCCGCCGATGGGGCTCACGGTCGCGGCTCTTCCGCGGGCTTCCGGCCTGGAGGTTCCTGCGTCCGCCCTCGGCTTCCCCTGCTCGACGCCCCAGACTCCGAAGGCGGCGGACCGCGACGGCCTGATCCTCGACGTTGGCAAGGAGAGCCCGGTCGCCATCCCGCTTCAGTCCCTCCTCGATAAGGGCCCGGAGGACGATCTGGAGGCTCACCGGCAGCTTGAGCGCGGCCGTCGCCCTTCCCGCGAGGACGCGAGCCTGCCCAAGCACGTCCTCGGGGAGAACGAGAAGCACTCTGGTCTTATTCGCAAACATCGCCACCTCCGCATCCTGCGGGCCCGCTCTCATGCCTCACGTCAGCCTCATCGCCATTATATAACAGGCGGAAGTGCGAGACTGACCATCGACTACCAGGAAATGGACAATGGCCCAGGACATTATCCTGCTGGGACCTGTCCCGGCCCGCGAGTCCGCCGCCCAAGTCGGGAAGAGCGGCCACGCGGAGCGCGCATTTTTAGAGTGCCGACGTTACGTGGCCCTCTCGCGATCCGTCGACAGGGAGGCAGTGCGTGCTGAATGACATTATGGCTGTGGGCGTCGTCGTCGCGGTCGTGGTGGTCGTTGCCACGATCCTCGGGGCGGTGGAGCTCGTGCGGAAAGTGCTGGGCTGAAGAACTGGGAATTGCGTACCGCTCAGGTGTGGCTGTGTCATACTCACCGTGTCTGGTTCGGTTGTTGGTTCGCTGCGGACCCCTTCCTCATCAGACCGTGTCTCTGGTGCTCGCTTCCGCTGTTCCAGAGCGTGCTCGTTTATCGCGGGAGATCCAGTCGGAGGTGTGCGATGGCGCACAAACTGTTCATCGGAGGCCTGCCCTTTTCGACGTCGAACGATCGGCTTCGCGAGGTGTTCGCGCAAGCGGGCGGGGTTGAATCGGCGACGGTCGTGATGGAGCTAGGCACGGGTCGCTCGCGCGGTTTCGGCTTCGTCGAGATGGCGACGGCCGAGGAGGCGGAGGCGGCGGTCAAAAAGTTCAACGGCCAGGAAATGGATGGCCGGACGCTGAGGGTCGAACTCGCCAAGTCCTCGGGCTCGGGCGGTGGCGGGTACCGGAGCGGTGGGCGCGGGGGTCGCTACTAGGCAGGCGTCTCGCCGGGCTGGGGCGGGTGCGGCATCACGTCGCCCGGCCTCAGCCCGACGATCGCTCGGCGCGCCTCGAACTCCGAGATTCTTGCGCGCCCTTGTACCTCTGCAGCTGCTGCTGAACGAAATTGCGTCCTCGATTCCTCGATGAGGGCGCCGGCCTTGTCCCGTATTGCCCAGATCCACCACGTCGAGTGCCCTCGGACCGCCACAATCTGAAGTGTCATTGTCATGTCTCTCCCGGAGCTAATGTCGCTGGTGTTCCGAGGCTCGCCCGCCTCGGGGTGCAAGGCGGCCGATCTTCAGGGGCGCGCCAGGCCAGAATTTGCGCTGGGCGCCGATCAGGCTGGCCGCCCCCACGAACGCGACGACGATCGGCGCGACCATGCCCCCATCCGGAGACGTCCCCAGGGCCTGAACGATCCAGTACGCGAGAGCGCTTCCCGGAAGGGCGAGAGCGATATCCCAGACCAGTCCGTAGCCGCCGTCCTTCATGAGGGATGCGGCGAGCCACGCGGCAATGAGCCCTGCGACAAAGACCGTGAGGAACGTTCCTGGGGTCATGACTCATCTCCCTTTGTCGGCTTCAGACTCCTAACCGGGCGGCGATCTTGTGCCAGGTCGAGTTGGAACCCCAGAAGTCTGAGCCTTATGAGCGGCCGCGCCGGTTCACCGCGATCTCGCTTGGACTCCCAAACAATATCATCATACAAGTTATATAACAAGTATCAAATTATATCTCATTAAACGACGCAGCAGTCGCGCCTTAACCGTTCGTCAGGCTCGTTCCTGTCAGTCCCTCAGCGCACAACGCGCTGAGGGACCGCCTATCAAGGGCGCACCGCCAGGATGTTGTTGACAAGTGAAATGTCCGCTCGGTTTTGACAAGTAATCTGTCCGGTCACTGGCGAGGGCCGACCGGCAGTCGGGGCGCGCTTCGGCGCTTGGGACGGGGTAGGATCGAGGGGATACCAGACCCTTGGCGTGCGGCCGATCGTGGTCCCTGGGGCAAATGTGCGCGTGCATTTTTCGGCCGCGGGGGGCGGTGGGACATCGACGGCCCTGCGAGGGCACTCGTGGGCAGCGGCCGGCCCTGGCCATCGTAGTGCCCCAGACACCGAGTGCCGTGCCACACCGAGTGCTGTCCGCTGAGATGGCGTCGGACGATCACGCGCAGCCCGGCGCAACTGCGGCGACCGGGTTGTTTGGCCAGCTGCAAGGGGACCTGCTCGAGGACGACGACGTTGTCCTGGCCGACGGAGCGCTCTTCTTCCTGGCAGAGGACGCTGTCGAGGTCGACGCCGTGGAGCGGCACGAACGCGCTGGCGGGGTCGGCCGGGGGCCGGGCGAACTCGTCGTTGTAGTCGGGGATAAAGCGCTCGGTGAGGTAGGTGTTGGCCGCGGCCACGGTGGTGATGCCCGCCCCGTCGAGTTCGTTGATGAGCCGGCCCTGGAGGGTCCGGTTGAGGCGCTCACTGCGTCCACGCCCCTGGGGCGAGTACGACGGGATGTGCTCGATGCCGAGGTGAGCGAGGGCGCGGCCGACCTGGGTGAGATGGGTCCGATCCACGCGCCCCCCCGCCTTCGGCGTGTGGAAGGCCCAGCCCGCCCGATCGGTGTACAGCGCGATCGGCAGCCCGTGGGCCGTGAACACGTGCCGCAAGGCGCTCATGACCGCGTGCGTGGTCTCGCTCGGCCAGAGCTGCGCGGAGAGCAGCCGCTTGGTGGCGTCGTCGCCCACCGCGATGAGCGTCTGCTTCTGCTCGGGGCAGCGGCGCAGCCAGGCGTGGGTGCTGCCGTCCAGCTGGAGCAGCTCGCCGAAGCACGGGCGCGGCTCGCGCCGGCGGCGATGCCGCCCGCGCGCGTGCCCCTTGCGGACGAGCCCGGCCTCCTGGAGCGCCAGCCGCACGAAGCTGTACGACAGGGTGACGCCATGCTCGCGCCGCGCGAAGCGGTAGAAGTGGCGGACGTTCCAGCCGCGATAGCCGTCCTGATAGAGCCGCAGAATACGCTGCACCTCCCCCACCGGGGCCTTCCGGCGCGACGGCTGCCCGCGGCGCCCGTCGTACAAGCCGAGCACGCCGTGCGCTTCATACCGGGCCCGCCACCGCCGCAGGCTGCGCGGATCGATCCCCAAAATGTCCGCCGCCTGCAGCCAGCTCAGCGCTCCACTCAACGCCCGCATGATGACCTCTTGGACTTTCATCGCCCGCTCCACCGCGGCCGCGGCGAAGACCATGGTCACCCCCTTGGCTGACCATGGCTATAGCCTGGACCGCGCGAAAAGCGGACACTTCACTTGCTCTCGGGAGCGGACAGATCATCTGCTCCCTACAGGGCGCACCGCCAGGATTGACAGTCACCAGCGCTTCGCATAACGTCGCGCCATCGAATCCAAGGAAAGAGCAGTCGCGCTCCCTCGCGGAGCGCGCCAACGTGAAGCGGAGGAGAAAGCGTGATGAGCAAATTCGTGAAGGTCGCAACGACCGATGAAATGGCAAACCAACTGGCGAAACACCTCGCGATGGACGGGGAGAAGATCGCGTTGTTCAAGGTCGGGGGAGCGTTTTACGCCCTGAGCGATACCTGCACCCATCGAGGGGGACCGTTATCCGAAGGCGATGTGGAGGGGACCGAGGTCACCTGCCCCTGGCATGGTGCGAAGTTCGACCTGAGGACAGGGGCCGTCCTGGGACCGCCGGCGCAGACGGGTGTTAAGGTCTACCCGGTGAAGGTGACGGGCCGCGACATCGAGATCGAGATCTGATGAAGTCCACCAAATATCTTCTCATCGGCGGCGGTCTTGCTTCGAGCCAGGCCGCCAAGCAGCTGCGCGCACACGACGGGCGCGGCGCCATAACGCTGGTTGGCGAAGAGCCCTACGTGCCCTATGACCGCCCGCCCCTTTCCAAAGAGTTCCTGCGTGGCGAGAAGCGGCGGGACGAGCTCTTCTTCGACCCCGAGCAGTATTTCCACGACCAGGACATCGGTCTCGTTCTCGGCGTCGCCGTGCAACGGCTGAATCTCGCCGACAAGACCGCCATCCTCGCCAACGGCGAGGCCATGCGATTCGAGAAAGCCCTCATTGCCACCGGGGGTCGGCCCGTTCGTCTCAAGCTCCCCGGCGGTGACCTGCCTGGCGTGCACTACCTCCGCACTCTCGACGACTCCGACGCCATCGCGACCGAAGCGGCCCAGGGGCAGCGCGCGGTTCTCATTGGTGCCGGATTCATCGGGATGGAGGTCGCGGCGTCCCTGACCCAGCGAGGCGTTCGCGTCACCGTCATCGAGGCCCAACCCCATATCTGGGCTCGGTTCGCTGATGCGACCCTCGCCGGGTTCTTCCAGGACTACTGCACGCAGAAAGGCGTCACGTTCCACACCGCCGAGATGGTCACCGAGATTCGAGGCCACGACAGGCCCTCCTCCGTCGTCACCCGATCAGGGAAGGAACTCCCGTGCGACTTCGTTTGCATCGGCGTCGGCATCGTTCCGAACGTGGAACTGGCTCACGCGGCCGGCCTCAAGGTCGACAACGGGGTGGTCGTCAACGAATACCTCCAGGCATCCGATCCGGACATCTATGCGGCTGGCGATGTCGCGAATTATCAGGACCCGGTGTTTGCCAAGCGACGGCGGGTGGAGCACTGGGGCCACGCGGAGTACTGCGGCCAGCTCGCCGGACAAAACATGGCGGGAGCCAACAACACATACGATCTCGTGACCTACGTCTGGTCCGATATCTTTGATCTCCACCTGGAATTCGCCGGTGATGAGACCGAACACGACCAGGTCCTCTTTCGGGGCCGCTTCGAGACCAGATCCTTCACCGTCCTCTATCTCAAGCGGCACATCCTGACGGCCTACTTTGCCGTCAACGCCAGCTCGAAAGAGTTTCCCATCCTGCAGCACCTCATTCGGCATAAGAGGGACCTCGCCGGCAGGGAGCTCCAACTCCAGGACCCGACCTACGCGCTCAAAGGACTCCTCTGAGCACGGGCGCTCCAAGAGGTAGGTCGAGATGATCATCGGCATTCCCAGGGAGATCTTTCCCGGAGAGCGGCGCGTCGCCCTCGTGCCCGCGGCCGTCCCCACCCTCGTCAAAGCCGGCTGCGAGGTGGTCGTCGAAACCGGCGCCGGATCCGACGTGGGCTATGCCGACACCGCGTACACCGAGAAGGGTGCGCGGGTCGCGTCGGCTCGCGCCGAAGTATTCAAGGCAAGCGATGTCGTCGTGCAGGTCCTCTGCCACGGCGCCAACGACCGGAACGGTCGGGACGACCTCCCGCTCTTGCGGCGTGATCAGGCGCTCATCGGGTTCCTCCGTCCGCTGGCTTCGCCGCTGACCGTTCGGGAGATCGCGGCGACCGGCGCCATGGCCTTTGCCTTTGAGTTGATGCCGCGTATCACCCGCGCCCAGAGCATGGACGCGCTCTCGTCCATGGCCACCGTCGCCGGCTACAAGGCGGTCGTGGTCGCTGCCGCGGCCCTGCCCCGGCTGTTCCCGATGCTCACGACAGCCGCCGGCACCATCACCCCCGCACGGGTGCTGGTCGTCGGCACGGGTGTTGCCGGACTTCAGGCCATCGCCACCGGCCGGAGACTCGGCGCGGTCGTGTCAGCCTACGACCTCCGTCCCGCGGCAAAGGAGCAAGTACAGAGCCTCGGGGGCCGTTTCGTGGAGCTGCCGCTCGAGGCGGCCGATTCGCAAGACGCGCGCGGCTACGCGCGCGCGCAGGACGAGACCTTTTACCGGCGCCAGCGCGAGCTGCTGGCGCGCGTGGTGGCCGAGAGCGATGTGGTGATCACCGCGGCCTTGGTCCCGGGGAAAGACGCGCCCGTGCTCATCACCGCCGACATGGTCACGGCCATGGCGCCGGGCTCGGTGATCGTGGACCTGGCCGCCGAGCGGGGCGGCAACTGCCAGCTCACGCGCCCGAATGAGACGGTCGTCGAGCACGGCGTCACCGTCATCGGCTCCTTCAACCTGGCGGGCACGGCCCCTTACCACGCGAGCCAGATGTACTCCAAGAACGTCACCAACTTCGTGCTGCATCTTCTCAGGGAAGGAAGACTGGGGACGCCCGAGCTCAACCTGGAGGACGAGATCACGCGCGAGACCCTCGTCACGCGGGGCGGGGAGGTCGTGAACCCGCGGGCGCGAGAGATCCTCGCGGCCGCCCTCGCTGCTGGCGAGGCCGCGGCCAGCGACCGAGGACGACCATGACGCCCGACCTGGTGGCGAGCCTGTACGTGCTCCTTCTGGCCGGGTTCGTCGGGTTCGAAGTGATCCGGCGCGTGTCTCCGCTCCTGCACACGCCGCTCATGTCGCTGACGAACGCGCTCTCTGCGATCGCGGTGGTCGGCGCCATCATCATCGCGGGGGAGCAGCGGAGCACCCTCACGACGGTGCTCGGAACGCTCGCGGTGATCGCCTCCACGATCAACCTCGTGGGCGGCTTCATGATCACCGACCGGATGCTCAAGATGTTCAAGACCCGCGAGCGTAAGAAGCCATGAGCGCGTACCTGGTCGAGCCGCTCATCCAGGTCGCCTACATCTTCGCCACAGCCCTCTTTATTCTCGCGCTCAAGTGGCTGGCGGCGCCGGCGACCGCGCGGCGCGGAGTCCTCGCGGGCGAGGTCGGCATGCTCCTCGCCGTGGTGGGGACGCTCCTGCACCACGAGATCGTGAGCTATCAGTGGATCCTCGTCGGCTTTGTGCTGGGTTCCGCCATCGGCGCCCCGATGGCGCTCTACATGCCGATGACCGCGGTTCCACAACGGACGGCCCTGAGCCACGCCTTCGGCGCGCTGGCGGCGGCACTCGTGGGGACGGCGGAGTACTATCTCCACACTCCGCAGCTCTCCCGGTTCACGATGGTCGCCCTCGCGCTCGAGCTTCTGCTCGGCTCCTTGACGTTCACCGGGAGTTTGATGGCCTTCGGGAAACTGCAGGAGCTGCTCCCGACGCGGCCGGTGACGTACCGGGGGCAGAACGTCGTCAACCTGTCGCTGCTGGCACTGGCCGTGGCGAGTGGAATCTATCTGGTCGTGGAGCCTGGGGCGTCACACCTCTTCCCCGTGTTCGTGACGCTCGGCCTTCTGTTCGGCGTCTTGCTGATCATCCCGATCGGCGGGGCCGACATGCCGACGGTCATCTCGCTGCTGAACTCCTACGCTGGGCTCGCGGCGTCGGCGATGGGCTTCGTCCTCGACAACAAGCTCCTCATCATCGCGGGCGCGCTGGACGGCGCGTCCGGGTTCATCCTCTCCGTCATCATGTGCAAGGCGATGAACCGTTCCTTCACCAACGTCCTCTTCGGGGCGTTCGGGCAGGTCCAGGCGGGCGCAGAGGCCAAGGGCGAGACGCGGACGGTCCGGAGCGCTACCGCAGAAGAGGCCGCCTCGATCCTGGAGGCCGCGAGCTCCGTGATCATCGTCCCGGGGTACGGCATGGCGGTGGCGCAGGCGCAGCACAAGGTCCGCGAGCTCTACGATGCCCTCACGAAGCGCGGCGTGGACGTCAAGTTCGCCATCCACCCCGTGGCGGGACGGATGCCCGGGCACATGAACGTACTCCTGGCCGAGGCGGACATCCCCTACGATCGGCTGCTCGACATGGACGCGATCAACCCCGAGCTCGCGCATGCCGACGTCGCGTTGGTCATCGGCGCCAACGATGTCACCAACCCGGCCGCGCGCCACGACCGGTCGAGCCCCATCTACGGCATGCCGATCCTCGACGTCGACAAAGCGCGGACGGTCATGGTCATCAAGCGGAGCATGAGCCCGGGCTTCGCCGGCATCGAGAACGAGCTCTACTACCTCGACAAGGCGATGATGCTCTTCGGTGACGCGAAAGCCGTCGTCGGCGACATTGTGAAGGCGCTCTCCGACGGCGGACACGGATAGTCGATGGCTCGCCGATCCTGAACACCGCGGCGTAGGCTCTCAATTCAGAGACAATGAGAGCGCGGTGGGACCCCGTGCGCTGAGGGTGGCATCGCTGGCTGCCAATGGATCTGGACCGTTTCCGGGCAGTAACGGCGGATTTCTTGCATGAACATCCCCGGCGACATCGGTAACGCGGTTTGCCGGATGTGGATGTGCTTCAGTCGGCGTTTGGAATTCGACCGCCCGAGAAAGATCCACAGGGTCAGTTGCGCGTTTCCCGGAGATCCCTGAACGAAAAGCTCGGCGATGTCTGCCCACCTCATCATGCGCGTGCTGAACGGCGTGGTGTGGTCGACGATCCCCTCGCGATTCACGATCAACGTCAGCCGCCTTCGGGACACTCGGCACAACACGTAGAGAAGGCCGAACCCGATGAGGCCCAGGAGAGACACCGCCCACGCCGTTTCCCGCCAGTCGCCGCCATCAAGCAGGAATGCGCCGGTCACCAGCACGACCAGACTCAGCGACCCCAAGACCACGAGGATCGGCTTCGTCCGGCTGAAGCGCACCGTGAGGCCGTCGGTCGTGCCGGGCGTGCGGCCCACCGGAGGGCGGCACCGCGCGATGATCTCGTCCAGCTTCGCCTTCTCAGCCGCGTCGAGCCAGATTCCTTCACACTTGGGGCAGCGATCCCCGCGGAATTTGCCCGGGCCGAGGCCGCCTCCCTCGAGGATGTCTTGACACCGGGGACATCGCGCGGTCGAGAGTTCCCCTTGCCGCGGCGGATGATTGAGAAGGGTTGTGAGGTCGCGTACTCGCCGCGCGAGGAACAACAGCTCGCCCTTGTCGTACCAGGCACCCCTACAGTGTCCGCAAACATCGGCGACGACCCCCTCCGGCATGGCGCCCGCCTCGAGCGCCGATTGGCACCTGGGACAGGTCATCGGGGGCGGTTCGGATTCGGCAACGTGGCTCAACTTCGCCACCTCGCCATGATCGAGCCACAGTCCCTGGCAGGATGGGCAGCGCTCGACGACGAACTTCTCCGTGCCGAATCCGTTTTTCTCCATCGGCACTTCGCACCGGGGACAGCGCCGGTCTGACGGGTGCGAGAACACAGCCTTTTCTTGAAGAAGCTCGGGCAGAGACGACTCCCTGGTGAACTCATCGAGGGTGCCCTGATCGTGCCAGGTCCCCTGGCAGCTCTGGCACCAATGCACCGCGATCCCCCCACCAGGATCGAGCCTGGTCAAGTGGGCCGAGCATTGCGGACACTTCAGATGTCGCTGGCCCCCTGCAGGTCCTGACATCTCAGGATGCGGAACCAGACTTTGATCCCGGCTTGCCGGCGTTATCGGTTTTTGAATGTCTCCAGCGCGCGCCGAGAATCTCTTACGGCGGCGACGAACGATCAGCGCCCAGACTCCAACCGTCGCAACACCCAGCAGAACTGCCAGGACTCCCTGCCGCTCTCCTTCCAGTATAGGTTCCCTTTCCGACGGTGATGGAGGAGGCCCGGCGGGCGGTGATGGAGGAGGCGAAGGAGGCCGCGCGGGCGAGGGGGGCGGAGGCTTCTCAGTCAGATCCGGACGGGAAGGTGTCGGGGCAATGACGGATGGTCGAGCTTGAGCGCGATAGCGCTCCGGGATGCTGTCCATACCCTGGCTGTAATGGACGGTCCCGGCTTCGTCGACCCACCGATAGGTCTGGGCCTGAGCCGGCCCAGGCAGAAGCGTGAGGCCCAGGAGGAGCACGGCCGGCCAATTCCGCATAGCCTAGCGTAGCGGACTCGTGCCCTCGATCAGAAATTTCCACGAAGTGATTTCGTACCGCTCTCCGGCCAAGCGTGTCGGGCATCGCAAGACCCTCAGCGTGCACCGCGCAGCGCGGGCATGGCCTCGCGTGCAAACCGTTCGATCTGCTCGATCCGCTCCGGCCACCGCGGGACCATGAACTGAAGGGCCAGGTGCTCCACGCCGATCTCCTGAAAGCGGCGGAGCGCGGCGAGGAGCTGCTCGGGGGTGCCCATGAGGCGGTCCTCTTCCTGGGACACGGGCTGGCGGGTGACCTCGATCGGCAGACAGCAGGAGAGACGGATCGCGTTCGGATCGCGCTTGGCCTCCACGGCCCAGCGCCGGACGTTGTCGAAGCCGGCCGCCAGCTCGCGCGGCGTGATCCGCACGAAGTAGGGGAACCACGCATCACCGTGGGTCCCGGCTCGCCGCTGCGCGCGAGCGCCCTCGCCGCCGATCCAGATGGGAACGCGCGGCTTCTGCAACGGCTTGGGAGAAAATCCCACCTCGTCGAAGTGGTAGTAGCGTCCGTCGAATCGCGGCTTCTCGTCGTTCCAGAGCCGATGGACGACCTCGAGCTGCTCGTCGGCCATCGTCCCGCGCTCCTTGAAGGAGACCCCTAGCGCGTCGAACTCCTCTACCATCCAGCCGACCCCGACCCCGAGGATCAGGCGACCTTTCGAGAGGTGGTCGATCGTCGTGGCGATCTTGGCCCAGGAGAGCGGATGGCGATAGGGCATGACCAGCACGCTCATCCCGAGCGCGATCTTTTCGGTGCAGCCGGCGAGGAACGCGAGGCACGTGAGAGGCTCGAGGAAGGGAATGTCGGGAGGAACGATGAAGCGCTGGTCGGCGCTGTACGGGTACCGGGTGTTGATCTCCCAGGGGGTCACGATGCGGTCCGCCGCCCAGACGGAGTCGTACCCAAGAGCCTCTGCCCGCCGCGCCGCATCCGTCAGGACCGCGCTCGCCGCTCTGCCTGAGATCGGGAGAAAGACGCCGATTTTCAACGCGCGACCGCCTCTTGGAGTGTCAGCGTCGGTTCATTCTACTCGGGGATCACCTCGAGATGACCACCTTCCGACCGGCGAGCGTTAGCCCCCGATGCTACACTGTTCGACGGAATGTCGGGCGACGCCCCCAAGACGGCATTCGAGCTGGCGATGGAGCGCTTGCGCCAGAAGGACCGAGAGGTCGGCGTCGAGGAGCGTCCGCTGACCGACGAGCAAAAGACGAGCATCGCCGAGGTGCGAAGGTTCTACCAGGCCAAGGTCGCCGAGCGCGAGATCCTCCACCGGGACGCGCTCGCCAAAGCGCGCAGCCGCGAGGAAGTCGAGAAGCTCGACGGAGCGCTGCGGCATGACCTGGACAGACTGACGGGCGACCGCGACCGTAAGATTGATGAGATCAAGAAACGCCCCCCAACGGAGCACTGATATGGCACTCGGCGAATTCACGAAGACCCTGAAAGGCACTAACGAGATTGAGCTCACCGTCACGGGCCGAGCGTCCGGCCGTAAAATTTCCAACCCGGTCTGGTTTGTCCAGGAGGCCCAAACGCTCTACCTGCTTCCAGTGAAGGGATCGGACAGCGACTGGTACAAGAACGTGCTGAAGACGCCGACGATCCGTCTGGCGGCGAAGGGAAGCGAGTACAGCGCCAGGGCGGTCGCGATCAGAGATGCCGCCAAGGTGTCCGGCGTCGCCGAGAAGTTCCGAGCCAAGTACGGTGCCGGCGAGGTGAAGAAGTACTATTCGAAGTTCGACGTCTGCGTCGAGGTCCCGCTCGCCTGAGAACCTCGCGGGGAGGACCAGTCGGCTCAGGCTGCTGGCCCTTCCTCCAGTGCCGTATAATGGCGCGACCGTGTTCACTCGTCCGCCTCGAAGATCGCCGCCGTTCGTGGTATCGGCGGTCGCGCTGCTCGCGCTGACCGCGGCCACCCTCCCGGCCCGGGCCCAGGGAAACTTCAAAGTTACCTATCAAGTCAAGCGGACCGACCCGACGCGCGTGGAGCTCGCAGGCACCGTGTTCAACGCCGCCACCGTGGACGCGATAGAGGTGTATGTGACCGCCGAGGCCCTGGACGTCTCGGGCAAGGTGCTGGCTCGCGGGATCGCGTTCGTGGCCCAGTCCATCCCTGCGCAGAGCGGCGCCGACTACAGCGCCCGGATACCCAACGTCCCCGGGACGACGGGCTTCAGGGTCGCCGTCTCGAGCTTCCGCTTCGGCCTCAAGCGCGGCGAGTCGCCCTGAGGTACCCCGCCCGGGCTCGAACGGCGGCTCGTCCGACGCGCCCCTAGAGGAAGCGGCGGTGGGCGCGCTCGTCGGGCGGCTCGAGCCCGAGCGCCGCGAGCTTGCGATCGACGTAGGTTTTGTACGCCTCCCGGATCTCGGCGTTGCCGACGCTCTTGAGTCCCCAGTGAATGAACTTCGGGGCGTTGGAGGAGTCCGAGCGCCCGAACATGTCGAGCGCCGCCGGGTACCACTTCAGGAGCAGGCGCCGGGCCAGCTCGCGCCCCCTGCGGTCGCTCACGATCTCGCCGAGGAAGTAGTAGCCCATCTCCGAGTGGCCCAGCTCGTCGCGCTCGACCGTCGGCGACATCTTCGCCAGCGGCACGTAGCTCGACTCGCGCCAGTCGCGCGCGTGGAAGGCGCCGTTGAGGTCCACGAAGAAGTGGAAGAAGGCGTCGTCCGCCCACGTCTCCCGCGGCAGGTGAAAGGCGTAATGGGCGTAGGGGACGTCGCGCAGGGCGAAGTCGTGCTGGAGCCCGACCGCCACGCGGTGGAACATGATCGCGTGCTTCAGCTCCTCGGCGAGGTACTCCGCCTTGAGCAACTTCGCCTCCGCGGTCGGGAACAGCGCCTCGGCGATGTCGAGGCAGGTCGCCATGAAGCCGAGGAAGCTCTTGTTCCCCGCCCGCTCGCCCTCGTGACGCAGCATCTTGATCAAGAGCTCCTTGTACTCCCCAGGCAGGGGCTCGCCCTCGTCGAAGCGATAGGTCGGCCGGCTCACCCGGCAGGTGAGCTTGGGCAGGGGATCGCCCTGGGCGTATGCCTGTCGCCAGAGGGGCCAGCGGCCCGTGCGCCCGCGGCGCTCCGCGTCCTCGATCACGCTCATCTCGCTCGGCACTCCGGGTCCGTCCGCCATCATCCCCTCGCTCAGTCGGCCAGGCGTTGCCGCGCGGCCTGCCACCGCGGGGCGTCGAGCTGCCGCGCGCGCTCGCTCTGGTGCCCGCACGAACAGCCGAGCAGCCCAGACGCGTAAAGATCGAACTGCTCGGCGACCAGCTCGGCGGCCATCCCCGGCAGGAGCCGGTCGCCCACGTTGCCGACCATGCGCCCGCACCCGGCGCAGAGGAGCCGGTAGTAGGTCCCGTAGGCCGCCGGCACGTCCAGCGTGATCCCTACCGTCGCGTACGCCCGCCGGATCTCCTCGAGGATCTCGCCCACGGCGCGATTCTACCCGCGCGGTGGTCCCGGCGCGAGAAGCGTATAATCGGCCCGTTCGTCGACGGGTCGGTTCCGACACCCGGGCCCGTTCAGACACCCGGAAAGGAGAGGGTGATGGCCACTCAGACCGACGCGACAACTATTCCGGAGAGTCGAACGACGGCGCTCTATCAGGAGGGCCTGGTCGCCGGCCTCGTCGGCGCCGCGACCATCGCGGTCTGGTTCCTCATCCTCGACTCGCTCAGCGGCCGACCGCTCTACACGCCGACGGTGCTCGGCACGGCGCTCTTCCGGCGGGGCGGGACGACGCCGCTGTCCGAGATCCTGCCCAACCTCGAGATGGTCCTCATGTTCACCTGGGTGCACGGCCTGGTCTTCGTGGCGATCGGCGGCATCGTGGCGCGCCTGCTGGCGCTCGCCGAGCGGCAGCCGAGTGTCGGCTTCGGCATCCTGATGCTCTTCGTGTTCTTCGAGTTCGGGTTCATCGTCGCCGCGATGTTCTTCGCCGAGCCGATCCTGCACGCGCTCGCGTGGCCCGCGGTGCTCGTCGCCAACATCCTGGCGGCAGCGGCGATGGGCGGCTACTTCTGGCTACGCCACCCCAACCTGAGAGTGCAGCCGTAGGTCGGGTATACTGACCACGCCTGACCCCGTCGTCTAGCCTGGCCAAGGACGCGACCCTTTCAAGGTCGAGATCGCGGGTTCGAATCCCGCCGGGGTCACCAGATTTTCCAATTTCGTCGACTCTCAAAGCAGTTGCCTTCGCGGATTCGCAACCCCGGTTGCGGCCGGGCCCCGCGGATGGTTACTTCCGAAGGGATGCGTCATCTCGCCACCGAATTATGGGCCACTGCGTCAGCTTCGCCGTCATGCGGGCTCTCGAACGACCGGGCGCGGACCAGGCCTCCAGAGCCGAACGCAAAGGACCGCAGATGATCGCCCGGCAAGACGCGGACCCGAGCCCCGCTGCGCCAGTGCAGGGAAGTTACTGGTGAAATCTCTGAAAGCGCTGCATCGGTCAACCGCGGTTGATCAAGGCACCGGTCTGTTCTACCTTCGCTGCACATGAGGAGAGAGGAGATGGCCGATCGGCAGGGATCCCCGCACGCCCGCCTCGACGGGCGCGTGGTGCTCGTCACGGGGGCAGCGCGCGGCATTGGCGCTGCGACCGGCCGACGCCTGGCCGCCGACGGCGCGAGGCTCGTGCTCGCTGACCTCGACGGGCCCGGCGTCGAGAAGGTGGCGGCCGAGCTGGGCCAGGTCGCGGTCCAGGCCGACGTCACGCGCCGGGATGACGTCGAGCGCATGATCGACGAGGCCTACAACCGCTGGGGCCGCCTCGACGTGCTCTTCAACAACGCAGGGGTCATCCGCGTGCAGCCGCTCCTGGAGGTCACGGAGGAGGAGTGGGACCGCGTGCTCGACGTGAACCTCCGCGCCGTCTTCTTCGTGCTCCAGGCCGTGGCCCGGCGGATGGTGCGCCAGGACCCGATGCCCGGCTCGGAGCTGCGCGGCAAGCTCATCCAGACGGCGTCGATCGCCGCCTACCGGGGCGGCAACTCCCTCATGACGCCGTACTCGGCGTCCAAGGCAGGCGTCGTGAGCCTCACGCGCAGCGCGGCGCAGGCGCTGGCTCCCTATCGGATCACCTCCAACTGCGTCTGCCCCGGCGCCGTGGACACGGAGATGTGGCACCAGATCGCTCGCGAGTGGGGCGCGCTCGAGGGGCGGGCGCCCGACGAGGTGTGGCAGCGCCGCATCGCGCCGATCCCGCTCGGGCGCCCCGAGACGCCGGACGACGTGAGCCGCGTGGTGGCGTTCCTCGCCGGCCCCGACTCCGACTACATGACTGGCCAGGCCCTCAACGTCGACGGCGGCCTCGTCATGGGGAACTGACTGCCGGACCCGGGAGGCTAGCCCCCATGAAGATCAGCGCGTTCCACCTGATGCCCCACCGAGAGCTGCCCGACGACTTCGAAAAGCGCTACCACTCCGTCTGGGTCACGCCTCCGTGGTGGGAGTTGGCCGACGCGCGCAGAGTGGGGCAGTACTACAACTGGACCCTGGACGAGCTGCTGTACGCGGCGCGCGCCGGATTCGACGGCGTCTGTACCAACGAGCACCACCAGAACGCGTACGGCTTCATGCCCAGCCCGAATCTGATGGGCAGCGTGCTGGCGAAACTCACGAATGGCACGAACGTCGCCATCGTCCAGATGGGCGCGACGCTCCCGACTTCGAATCCACCCATCCGGGTCGCCGAAGAGTACGCCATGCTCGATTGCATAAGCGGCGGCCGGCTCGTGGCCGGCCTGCCGCTCGGCAGTGCGATGGACGTGAGTCTGTGCTACGGCATCACGCCGATGGAGCATCGCGAGAGGTATCGCGAGGCGTTTGCGCTGACGCTGAAGGCGTGGCAGGCGCGCGAGATCTTTGCGTGGAACGGCCGCTACTATCAGCTCGCGAACGTGAACCTGTGGCCGCGGCCGATCCAGCAGCCGCACCCGCCCGTGTGGGTGCCCGGCTCCGGCAGCATCAGCACGTTTGACTTCGCTGTCGACAACGAGGTCTGCTACTGCTTCCTGAGTTACTCCGGTGCAAAATCGGCGAAGGCGATGATGCAGGGCTACTGGAAGGTAGTCGCCGACAAGGGGCGCGACCTGAATCCATATCGTGCCGGATTCCTGCAGCTCGTTGCCGTCGCGGACACCGATGCCCGCGCCGAAGAGAAGTATGCGCGGCACGTGGAGTACTTCTATCACAAGTGCCTGCACTGGCCCGTTCAGTGGCTCACGCCGCCCGGAAACCAGGACTACCGAAGCCTCGTCGCGACCGTGACGAATCCGATGCGCCGTCGCGCCGAGGATCTCAAGCGACTTCGCTACCGAGACTTCGTCGAGCAGGGCTACGTCATCGCCGGCAGCCCAGCGACCGTCCGTGATCGACTCAAGGAAGAAGTCGTCGAGGGGCTTCGCGTCGGCAATCTGATGGTGCTCTTGCAGATCGGTTCGATGCCGCACGAGCTGACGATCGAGAACATGGAGCTCTTCGCTTGCGAGGTGATGCCCGCTCTTCGCGACACCTGGAACGACGAGGGCTGGGTGAATCACTGGTGGCCCGAGTCGTTGCGAGGCACGAAGCCGACGCCGGCGATCGCAGGCCGCGCGGCGGGTGGGGCATGACGACCGCTCGGCAGAACGTCCACGGCGCGGACGCTGGAACGCGTGCTCGGACGCTCTCGGTGTGGCACGACCAGATCAGGATACGGGTCGTGTCGAAGGGGAGCGGTCCCGCGGTCGTGTTCTTCCACGGTCCCTGGGGACTCGCGTGGGATCCGTTTCTCGACGATCTGGCGCGTCGGTTCACCGTCTACGCGCCCGAGCACCCGGGCACGACCCCGGACACTCCCGACGACGCCGGCAAGCTCGATGGGCTGTGGGACCTCGTCCTCTGCTACGATGAGGTAATCGACGCGCTCGGACTCGACAGCGCGTTCCTGGTCGGCCACTCCTTCGGCGCGATGGTGGCGTGCGAGATGGCGGCGGCATATCCTGATCGTGCGCGCCGGCTCGCGTTGATCGATCCGCTTGGCTTTTGGCGCGACTCCGATCCCGTCGTTAACTGGATGCTCATGAATCCCGGCGACCTGCCCGCACAGATCTTTCGCGATCCGTCCTGTGAAGCCGCGCAGCGAATGTTCGGAACCGCCGACGACCCGACCGCGCGCGTGCGCGTCGTGTGGGCGATGGGCGTGACCGGAAAGTTCATCTGGCCGATCCCGGACAAGGGACTGAAGAAGCGCATCCATCGCCTGGAGGCGCCCGCGCTCTTGATCTGGGGCAGGGACGATCGGCTCGTGCCGGCGGTCTACGCCGAAGAATTCACGAAACGGATCGCAGGCGCGCGAGTGCAGATGATTCACGACGCCGGTCACGCTCCGCAGCTCGAGCAACCGGAGGCCGTTGCCCGGCTCGTCCAAGAATTTCTCCTGGCGTAGGAGCGGCTCCGGCTACATCCGGCCCTACCCGCTCCGTGAACGGCAGCCGAGCGAGGAGGGCGAGTAGACCGCCACGCGGTCGCCGCGCCAGAGCGAAGGCGAGCTTGCCCGCTCTGACCTCCCGCTGAGACCTTCCAGGGACCTGACATTTGCCAATCAAGCTCCGCACACGCCAGGAGAGGCCCGGGAAAAGGATTGTGCGCGTAGGCCTCCTTGATGACCGTGAATGGTGTTGTCGCCGTGGGGTCTGGACGGTTCCCCATGGAGCCGCCGCGCTTCGCGCAAGTCCGGGCGGGGAGGAAGGAGGAGATTAAGGCGCGAAGGACTCGAAGTACTTCAGCATCACCACCCTGGACTTCGGCGAAACCTGCTTGATCTCTTGCACTGCGAGATCCATGTTGGCCGGGGCGCCGAAGATGTTTCGGAGGTCCAGCGGCGGCTCCGAGAGGGGCTTTTCGAAGTTGTCCCAGTGTGTGGGGAGGATCACCTTCGGGTAGTTGAGGGCCTTCAGGAGCCGCGGAGTGTAGTCGTGGATTTGGTTTGCGAAGATGGAGGCCACCAGCGCCACGTCAGGCTTGAGTCCGGCGATCGCTCGCTCGATGTAGTTCGCCGTGCTCATGAGGAATATGCTGAACTTCCCGCTGATCGTGATCACGTAGATGAGGCTGTCCCCCTCGGGCATGTCGGCGATCTTCGTGGGTGGAGATGGTACGGAGACAAGGTGCCCGGGCACCGCGTGCTTCTTGGTCGGCGGTCCCCCAGGTCACTGGCGGGCACGATGCGCACCAACAGTTCGCTGAGCGTCTTGAGGTGCTTCTCGATTCAATTGTGATCGATCTGCATGGGCAGGAACGCAGTCGGGCCACGCAGCTACCCGAGTTGCTTGTCCAGCTGCGTCAGCGCGACACGCGCGCCGACGACACCGAACACGCCGAGGCTACTCGGTTTGCGCCGGCCACACCGGCTCATGGTAGCCGAGCGGCACCGAGGGCCGGGCCCAGCGCGGCGGCGTCTCGGAGAGGCGCACCACCGGCCCGAGATGGCGCAGCCGACCAGCCGGCGTGTCGCTCGTCATCGACCAGCGCTCCAGCTCCGCTAACGTGAATTCCTTCGGCACGTCCTTGAGCTCGGCCTCCGGCACCTGGCCGCGTCCGACGAGCCACCGCCCGGTCTGCGCGAGCGAGGTCCGCACGAGCCAGCTTCCGCCCTCGCGCACGCGGCGCGCGAGCGCGACCATGGCGCCGAACGCCATCAGATAGCCGGTCAGGTAGTCGATCGCCGATACCGGATAGAACTGCGGGCCTGGCGCCGCGCCGGGGAAGAGCTCACCCTGACGAGCCGTGATACCGCTGACCGTCTGCACCACCGTGTCGAAGCCGCGGCGGGACGCCCACGGCCCGACGTGGCTGAACGCGCACAGCGAAACGAACACGATGCCGGGTCGCACTTTCGCCAGCGCCTCGGGGGAGAAGCCGCGACTGCCGAGGGTGCCAGGACGATAGCCTTGCGAGAATACGTCGGTCTCGCGGACGAGCGCGCAGAGCGTCTCGACGTCCTTCGGCTCGCGAAGGTCTAGATGCGCGGAGAGCTTGCCGTGGCCGGTATCGAATTCCTGGTAGCCGAGATTCGGCAGGTGCGCAGCGGTGATCTTCAAGACGTCGGCGCCGTGCTCGGCGAGCGTGCGAGCACACGTCGGCCCGGCGAGGACGCGCGTCAGATCGAGCACCCTGAGACCCGACAAGGGCCGATCACCGTCGGGAAGTTTTTCGGGCGGGCTGTCGCCGATCTTGACGATCTCCATCAGCGGCAGCGACGCGATCGCGGCAGCTTGCGGGTGCTTCGCCCACTCCTCCATGGAGCGCACCATGCCGCCGGCGCCCTTCGCCGCGATGATCGCCTCCTCGAGCTCGAGCGCGTCCCACTTCGCCACCGCCTCGCGCACCACCTCGCGATCTTCCGGTACGCCGAGCACGCTGAGCGCGGCGGCGCGATGGTTCGGGAAATTGCAGTGGAGATAGCTCCAGCGACCGTTCTTTGCCGGATAGACGCCCATCACCGCGTTGCGCTCGGTCGACACCTGCGCGCCGTCCAGCTTCATGTAATGCCCGCTGCGGAGCGAGGCCGTCGCCTGGCGACTATCGACCGCGACGTCCTGTCGACGTCCCGTGCGCAGTTGCCACAGATCGGAGACGGCGAGGCCAGTCGCCGCAAGGGCAGCGGCGCTGGTCTCGCCGATGCGGAACGGCGTTGGCAAGATCGGATCGGTGCCGCCGGTGATCTCGACCGTGCGGGCGCGTTCCTCGGCCCAGCTGGCTATCGGCAAGATCGTGCGCAGAGCATCGTTGATCATGACGACTCTCCTTGGAGACGTCCGGTCGTGCGAGTATACTCGTCCACCATGCGTGAGAACAGCGCCGGCGCCTGAACATGACCCGACATTTCGGCGTACTGATTCCTTCCACGAACACGACGGTCGAGATGGAGTGTCGGCTCTTGCCGACGATCTACCAGGCGCACTTCGGGCGGCTCATGTCGAGTGGCGCCGGGAGTTTCTCGCCCAGCCGAGACGAGGACATTGACTATCAGTCGCGCTTGCTCGGGACGGCCAGGGTTGAGATGGTGATCCTGGCTCAAACGTCAGCAAGTCTCTTTGCCCACGACTACGACGACGTCGTCACGAAGCGGATGAGTGTCGGTGCAGGCGTTCCGGCGATCACGTCTGCGCAGGCGGTCGGCCGCGCCGTTCGGGCTCTCGGAGCGTGCCGCGTCGCCATCGTGTCTCCCTATTCGGACGCGGTGAACGAACGCGCCGCCCACTATTTCAAGACGAAGTATGGGCTCGACACGATAGCGCTCGAGGGATTTCGCGCGACCGACGCGTATGCGATCGGACAGCTCGGCCCACAGCACGCGCGCGATGCGTTCGCCCGGATCGATCGGCCGGAGATCGAGGTCTTCGTGGTGCCCGGCGGCAATTTCCCGACGATGCCCTCGGTCGCCTCCTGGGAGCGGGAATTCAAGAAGCCCGTGGTGACCACGAATCAGGCGTCGATCTGGGCGATGCTGCGCGCGTTCAACAGCCGCGACCGCCTGCCGGCTTTCGGCCGTCTGCTCGCTGAAGTACCGGCCGACGCATCCTAGACGTTGCGCGACTCGTGGCGCGAAGACCGCACGGAGCGATCGTCTTCACCTCTTTTCAGGCGTTGGGCGCCGCACATGGCGCGCTCGGAAAGCGCGGGGGCCTCGGCGACGCTCAGGCGGACACGTTCGGTAGTACGTAGAGCATCAGTCGTCGTGGTCGGCTATGCTACGTTACGAATTCGTGGGAGGAATCTCCATGTCCGACTACATCCCCAGCCCCCGGCAGTGGGTGCGCGATCAGGTCGACCTCTACGAGCGAAGCGGTGGGAAGCAAGGCACCACGCTCCGCGACACCGGGCTGCCGGTGATCATCGTGACGCATACCGGCAACAAGACCGGCGCGATTCGCAAGACACCGCTGATGCGCGTCAAGGACGGCGCCAACTACGTCCTCGTCG
>WNGN01000173.1_pt1 | contig 36916 bp, 25 predicted proteins | sample 5400561 | NCBI WGS metagenome assembly WNGN01 (sample SAMN13153379, study PRJNA577476) | soil metagenome | isolation source: 115 cm soil or saprolite under Garry oak tree replicate 2 | place: USA:California | collected 2016-06-15 | reverse complement strand
CCCCGAGCAGCGCGATCTCGTGAGACAGCGCGACCAGGCGTCCCGGAATCGTAAACGATTGACTCGACGACCCTGTCGCCAACCCCATGCGGATGCGTTGGCCTTCGTGCAGGACGAAAACCGTGACGTCCAGGAAGTTGTGATTCGTGACCTGGAGCGTGACATCGGGCGGTGGCTCCGAGGCGTAGCTGGAACGACCTCGATGCGAACAGGCGGTGGCTGCCAGCACCACGGCAATAATCAGCAGCACGTGTAGGCGTTTGAACATGCAGGCCCCCCAGCCCCCAGCCCTTAGCCCCCAAGCCCCATCAAGTGACTAGCCCGCGCACGAGCGCCGTCGTGCGCTCCGACGCCCCGCGACCGTCTTCCACCATGGTTTTCGCGGCCTTCCCCGCGCTCTTGCGAGCGGCCGGATCGTGATGCCACACGAGCCACTGCGAATGGAGCGGGTGGCGGGCGTCCGCGGGCAAGGCCACGGCGCCGCCCTGCTCGAGCAACAGCGTCGCGTCGCGACTCATTCGCCAATGCGGGCCAAACACGATCGGGACGCCGAAGACTGCGGGCTCGAGCACCGAGTGCAGGCCGGCGCGATGAAATCCGCCGCCCACAAAGGCAACGTCACCCAGGGCGTAGAGGTCCGCGAGGATCCCCACGCGATCGACCACGATCACCGGACCCGGTTTCGCGTGCTCGAGCTGTGACAACCGGACCGGGCGGGGCAGCTTGAGGTGCTTCAAGCGCTCGGCGATTCCGGCCAAGTGGTCGGGATTGGGTTCGTGCGGCGCCAGCAGTAGGCGGGCGGTCGGAAGCTGGTGCAGCAGATCCGCGAACGCCGGCAAGAGCACCGTTTCATCCGACGGCCAAGTCGAGCCCGCGACGATTGTGAACGTGTCGGCGGACGTCGCGGCGAGCCGCGCGAGCGGCTCACGCGTCTTGTCCAAGCGCGCGGCGCGCTCGGCGACGCTGTCGTACCGCGTATCGCCGGTGACGGCGATGGTCTCGGGACGGGCGCCGAGCAGCTCCAGGCGCTCTCCATCCTCCTCGCTGATCGTGCCGACGCGATCGAGCGCGCGATAGGCTGGCGCCGACCAGTGCCGCGTCGGCCAGCGCAGGCGCGAGCTGTTTGGCGAGACGGTCGCCGAGATCAAGCCGAGCTTCACGCCGCGGCGCGCCGCGGCCAGCGTGAGCTCCGGCCACACGTCGAGCTTACTGAACACAAGCGCGGTCGGCTGCAGCGCGTCGAGCACCGCGGCCACTTCGGACGGCCGGTCGAGCGGCAAGTAGTCCGCGACGTCGACGGGCAGATTCTTGGCGAGCCGCTCGGCCGACGGCGAAAAGAACGTGAAGGCGAGCTGCCAGTCGGGATGCTCGGTGCGCAGCGTCTCGAGGACCGGCTTCGCCTGGAGGCCCTCGCCCACCGATGGCGCGTGCATCCAGATCAAGGGCCGTTTCGTATCACGCTGCGTCCCCCCCCATCCGGCAAGACGGGCGGCCAACCCGCGCCGCCCATCGAGCCCTCGCGCCACCTTCTTATCGAACCGCGCTACGAGCGGCGCCGCGCGAGTGACGACGTGGACGCTCAGCCGGTAGAGCAATGAGGGCTTGCTCACTTGGAGGGGGGCGCGTGCGTGCGCGCGGCATAGATCGAGTCGAGCAACCGCCGCATGGGATCGGCCGTGTAAGGGGCTCCCTCGAGCAGCCCGCCTTCGATATAAAAGGAAGGCGTGGCGTGGGCGCCGGAGCGCGCGGCGCGTTGGGCGTCGAGCTCGACCTCCTTGCGCGCATCACCGGACTTGAGACAGGCGAGCAGTTTCGCCCGGTTGACCCCGGCGCGCTCAGCCAGGTCGACGAGCGTATCGTGTGGCTGCGCGAGCGGCGCCCAGTGGTCCTGCTGGCGATAGAGCAGGTCATGGGTCGGCCAGAACCGCCCCTGGCGCGCCGCGCACATGGCCACCTCGGCGGCCGCGACCGCGTTCGGGTGGATGCTCGTCAGCGGCAGATTGATGAATACCCACCGCACCTTCCCCGTTCTGACATACTCGCTATCCAGCGCCGGGAGCACCGTCACCGCGAACATGCGGCAGGCCGGGCACTGGAAATCCGCCATCTCGTAGACGGTTACCGGGGCTTCAGCCCGCCCCTTGGACCTGGCCGCCAGGGGGTGGGGGTCGGCCTGGAGTGTAACCACGATCACCAAGGCGATTGGGAGCAGAGTTTTCACGCGACCCAAAATACGAAAAAACGGCAGTCTTGCGGACCCATGAATTGGCGTCCAGTATTTACAGGGTAATCCTCTTGGGACCGTCCCGCGTTCGACGTTCACACCAGCCGTTGAGCGTCCAGCGCGGTGATCGCATAGTACAACTGCATCATGTTCGACCGGTTCGACGCCCCAGTGCAGCGTAGGGGTGCGACCGGTGTTGTCCTTTTTCTCGAGTACGGGGAGGATTGTCACCATGCGAAATTTCCGTCAGCTGCCGTCCGCGTCGAACCACTCTCCGCCACATCGACACCTCACCCGCCGCAGGTAGGTCATCGCAGCGGGACAGACGCGATCTCACAGATAGACGTTCATTCACGATTCTATCCACGCAAGGGGATGAGTATGAGCCGTGATCAGTTAGCATCCCGACCTCTCGGTTGGGCGTTCCTCCCAGCACTACTGCTGGCCTTGTTGCCGGCGGGGGTCGCTGCGCAGGAGCCAGTGACCATCACTGGAAAAGTCACCAGCGCGAGCGGTGAAGCGCTGCGCGACGTCAACGTCACCGTCGCCGAATTCGGCGTCGGAGGGTGGACCGGCGCGGACGGCACCTATCGCTTGAGTGTTCCCGGTGCGCGCGCCCAGGGACAGCAGGTCAAGATGAACGCGCGCCTCATCGGCTTTCGGGCGGGCAGCGCGACCATCACCGTGACGGCCGGGGCCACGGTCCAACAGAACTTCCAGCTCGCGTCCGATCCGCTGCGCCTCGACGTGGTGGTGGTGACGGGCGCCGGAACGCAGGAGCGGCGCGAGCGGTTGGCGACGGCGACCGCGACGGTCGACAGCAGCACCATTTCCCGCTCCAACGAGCAGAATGTGATTCAGGCACTCGCGGGCAAGGTGCCCAGCGTGCTGACCAATCAGGGCAGCGGTGACGCGGGCGCCTCGACGGCGATCCAGATCCGCGGGCCCAAGACGTTCGGCACCAGCCAGCCGGTGATCATCCTCGACGGCGTCCCGATCAGCAATGCCACGCGTGGCCAGGCAGTGCTGTCCGGCGCGCCGGCGACCAATCGTGCCGCCGACATCAACCCCGACGACATCGAAGCGGTGGACGTCCTCAAGGGCGCCGCATCCACGTCCATCTACGGCGCGAGCGCCGGCTCCGCCGGCGCACTCGAGTACCGCACCAAGCGCGGGCACGCCGGACCGACGACCTACAACCTGCGTTCGACGATTACGTTCGACGATCCGGTTCGCACGGTCCCGGTGCAGCGCAAGTACGGCGTCGGCTCGCTGGGCGTGTCCAGCAGCTGCGGCACGGCGGTCAACTGCTTGATCAACTCGAACTTCTTCTCGTGGGGTCCGGCGATTCCCGATAGCGTGCCGACCTACGATCACGGCGCCGAAATGTTTGAGACTGGGCGCACGATCGATAACGCCCTGTCGATTTCGGGCGGCAACGAGCGCACCACATTCTATATGTCGATGAGCGAGCTGAATCAGGACGGCTTCATCGTCGGCAATCAAGATCTGTACGAGCGCTACACCGCGCGCCTGGCCGGCTCGCACACGCTGTTCGAGAACTTCACGGTGAACGCTAGCGTGCAGGTGGTCCAGACGAAGAACTCAGGTACGGACCGCGGCAACTCGATCAACGGCATCGGCATCAGCGCGCTGCGGCAGCCGCCGGACTTCAACGCCCAGCAATACCTGGGTGGTCCATCGGCCCTGCATCGCTCGTGGCGCTTCCCCAACCCGGGAGCGACCGCGTTCACGACCACCCGGGGCTTCGACAATCCGTTCTATGCCCTGAACGCCGACCAGCTGCAGGGACAGACCGGTCGCTACCTCGCGAACATCAACGCCAACTGGAAACCGCTCACCTGGCTCGCAGTGAACTGGACGCTGGGCGGGGACTATAACGCCGACGACCGGACGTACGCGTACGGGCAGGCGAGCTCGGGACAGAACGGTGGCTCGATCGAGCGCTGGCAGTTCTACGATCGTGTGCTCGATCATACGTTGACCGCGACCGGGTCGCATGACTTCAATCCAAACTTCAGCGGCTCGTTGACGGTCGGTCAGAATCTGGATGAGACGTATTTCCGCCAGATCGATGTGTCCGGTCAGACGTGGTTGGCGCCGACGCCGTACAAGCTCTCGAACACCACGACCCGGACCTTACCGAACGACGCCGAGAACCGGCGGCGGATCTCGGGATACTTCGCGCAGGCCAACGCCGATCTGTACGATCAGGTGTTCCTGCAGGCCCGCATCCGCAACGACGCCAACTCCGCGTTCGGCGTCGGACATCAGCACGCCTGGTATCCGGGCGCCAGCGTCGCCTGGAACTTCAGCAAGGCGATTCATGTGCCAGAGCAGTACATCTCTTACGGTAAACTCCGCATGGCGTACGGCGAGAGCGGCCAACAGCCGCCGCTGTACGCAACGCAAAATGTCTATACCACGGCCGCATTTGCCGACTTCAACCCGGGCTCCCTGCAGGGAACGACCATCAACGGCGTGGGCGGCCTCTACGCGTCCGGCACGGTCGGCAATCCCAACATCTCGCCCGAGCGCGTGCGTGAGTTGGAGACCGGCATCGATCTGAGCCTGGTGCGGGGACGTGCCGCGCTGTCGGTGACGCGGTATGACTCCAAGTCGAAGGACGTGATCTTCGGGGTGCCCCTCGCGCCGTCCACCGGTTTCACCAACATCAACGTCAACGCCGGTGAGATCACGAACAAGGGGTGGGAATTGACGAGCGATCTGCAGGTACTGCAGCGCTCCGACTTCTCTATCCAGATCAGCGGAAACTGGGCCCGCAACCGGAACTTGGTCACCTCACTCGGCGCCACTCAGGATCAATTGGACGGCAAGGTGCCGATGGCCACGGCGGCGAACTGCGGTCCGGAGGCGAAATACGTCCGCTGCGTAACCGGGCTTGGGTCGTCCTTTGCGGGACAGACGACCAATGCGCAGGTCGGCTATCCGGTCGGTGTGTGGCGGTCAACGGATTTCGCGCGCTGCGGCCGCGGGCTGACCACGGTGCTGTTCGCCGGAACCGTGTATGATGTTGGCACGGCGTGCGCGGGTGCCCCGAACGGCGCGCTGTACATCGCGCCGAACGGCTTCCCCATCACCGACCCCACGACCCGCGCGATCGGGAATCCGTGGCCGGATTGGACCGCGGGCATCTCCGCCACGGTCAATTACAAGGGGCTTCAGTTGACGGCATTCCTCGATCACCGCCAGGGCGGCAATGTGCTGAACATGACGCGCTCGTCCATGGATCAGTACGGCACGCACAAGGACACGGAAATACGTGGCGACTCGGTGATCTTCGGGCAGAACATGCTGTGCTACAATCAGACCTGCGACGTGCTGAATGGCCCCGTGGTCGGTCCAGGTGCCAAGACGAAGGTCGTGCTCGGGGAGGGCTGGTTCAGCAACGCCGGGGTCTCGACCGGGAACGGTCAAGGGGCGACGGGCGGGCCGATCTCGACGCGGCTGGAAGACGGCACGTTCACGCGGCTGCGCGAGATCTCGCTCAGTTACACGTTCCGCGGCCGCTGGGTGAACCGGATCGGCGGGCTGCGACAGCTGGACGCGAAAGTGTCGGCTCGCAACCTGAAGCTGTGGAGCCACTACTCGGGCTACGATCCTGAGGTGAACCTGGGTGGTGCGCAGAACGCGAACCGCGGCATCGACTGGTTCAACGCGCCGCTCGCGCATTCCTGGGTCATGCAGCTCACCTTCTACCACTAACCGACGCGAGGGATTGCGATGAACTCGTCGAAAAAAGCTGGAGCGGTCCTCGCGCTGGCGCTGCTTGCCGGGTGGGGATGTAGTGACTTTCTGACTGGGTCTGGGTTGACCGAGAATCCGAACAACCCGATCCAGGCCACACCCATTCAGTTATTGGTTGCCGTTCAGTCGAACATGGCGACCCGGATGGAGGGGCAGATCGCGCGCTGCGCGTCCGTGTTTACCCAGCAGCTGATCGGAAGCAACAATCAGCAGCTGCAGTGGTGCACCGGGTATGGCATCGGCGAAGGAGACATTTCCGGTGCGATGGCCGGCTTTTACACGGGTGGCGGACTCCTCGGCCTGCGCAGGATCGAGGCGTCCGCCACGGCCTCCGGCGATAACGTGATGCTGGGCATCGCCAAGGTCTGGGAAGGGTTTGCCATGGGGACCGCCACCTCGGTGTGGGGCGATCTGCCGTACAGTGAGGCGGTCACTCCCGGGATCGAGTCGCCGGTCCTCGATAGCCAGCAGAGCATTTACACCGCGGTGCAGGCGCGCCTCGATGAAGGCATCACGGCATTGACGGCGGCGGCCGCCACCGCATCGGGAAACTGCGCGCCTTCGGAAGGCGACTTGATCTACTGCGCCACGGCAGTTACGCGTGCAACGCAGATCGCGCGCTGGATCCGGGCGGCACACACGCTGAAGGCCCGCTACCATCTGCATCTGGTCGAGCGGAACGGCGCCGCCGAGTATGCCGCTGCCCTGACGGAAGCACAGTTGGGTATTAACGAAGTTCCGACCAGCGCGGCCAATGCTATCGACGGTCAAGGCCCGGGCGATTTCCGGTTCTTCCACGGCTCGGTGCAGGACTTCGATGCCAACATCTGGGGAGAGTTCCTGCTCGCGCGCCAGGACATCGTGGCCGGGAATGTGTTGATTCAGCTGCTGAAGGCCCGGAATGACACGGCGCGGATGCGGCGGTATTTCGATCCGAACTCCGCGAACCAGTTTGTCGGCGCGGATCAGAACAACGCGACCGTGCGTGCCGCTGGATGCCCGGCGCCACCGGCGGCGTGCGGGCCCTCGGTCGTCAATACGGCCATCCGGCGCGCCTTTACGTTCCGCCAGCCCATGATTACGTGGGCCGAGAATCAGCTGATCCAGGCGGAGGCACGGTTCAGAACCGGCGACTCGACCGGCGGTGCCGGCAACGTCAATGCGGTGCGTGCCGCCCTGGGTCTGCCGGCGCTCGCCGCTCCCACGTTCGCCGATGTCATGACCGAGAAGTACATCGCATTGTTCCAAAGCATCGAGGTGTGGTCGGATTACAAGCGCACCTGCATCCCGACGCTGGTCCCGAACGGCACAGCCCCCGAAGTCCTGGGACGCCTGCCGTACGGTTCGGCGGAGCGCAACGCAAACGCGAATGTCCCGCTGCCCTCGGCGTATCCCACTGGAACGACGGGATCTTCGCCGGTGCGGAATTGGGACGACCCGAACCGCTGCTGATCGGAAGGTCTTAGCATGTACGAGGGACAACCGGTGCGAATGTCGCCGGTTGTCCCTTGTGCGGTGCAACCGCTCTGGCGCAAAATCAAGCGATGCGAATGACCGCCGTGCGTCTCGCTGTTCTTGCATTGGCCTGCCTGCTGGCCGCCTGCTACACGCAGGCGCCGCTGGCGACGGCGATTCCCGCTCCCGAGACGCGCATTGTCGCCCAGGTGACGGACACCGGCGTACTGGCCATGGGCAACGCGATTGGGTCGGGGGCGACCGAAGTGGAAGGCATCGTCGCGGGCGCGGATGCCACGTCCTGGGACCTGCGCATGCTGCGGGTGGATTATCGGAACGGCACGTCGGTGCCGTGGAATCGCGAGCTGGTCCGCTTCCCGCGCTCGGCGCTCAGTCAGGCGACCGAGCGCCACTTCAGCAAGGGCCGCAGCTGGATCATGGCGGGACTCCTCACCTCCACGGCGTTCCTCGCGGGTCGTTTCCTCGGAGTGTTCGGGGGCGGTGACAACACGCAGAATCCACCGCCTCCCCCCCACTAGCTATCGATCGGGGGTTCCTCGCTGCTCTCGCCGACTTTCGTCCAGATCACGATGACCCCGCAGCGGGAATTCAAGAGGCCGGATTGGAATTCGGGCGGAATCTGCGAGGAGCCGCTGTAGACTTCCATGGCCACGACGTCTTCCGGCGCAACGTACTGATTGATCGACATGTCCCCGCTCACCTGCAGCGGCATACCGTTGATGTAGAACAGAACCGGACAGTTGCGCGACCCAGTCACACCGATGGTGCGGTTCATCCGGACCATGTCGTTGGATCCAAACGACCCTGATGCGGGTTGCAGGATGATCCCGGGAACGCGACGCAAGACGTCCGTGAACACGCGCGGCTGCATCCGCGCGATCTCTGCCTGATTGAAAAAGTGGCCATTGCCGCGCGCGCGCCGGTGTTCAAAGGCCTCCAGCACCGGCCGCAACCCGGGCGCGCCGGTGACCTCGACTGCTTTCAGCGGAATCGCCGCCGCCACGAGCGTGACGTCTATATTGAGCGTCTGTCCGGCGATTACCGTGACGGACTCATCGAACGCCACGTAACCGATCAAGCGCACTTCCAGGACCTGAGCGCCGGCACTCACATTGGAAATGGTGAAGCGGCCGTCGGACCCTGACAGGACCATGGCGTCGCGACCGACGACGCGAATACGAGCTTGCGCGATTGGGATGCCGTTCTCGGCGACGACTTGACCCGTGAGCGTGGCTGCGCCGCCGGCGGGTCCCTGCGCCGCGAGCAGCGCCGGCAGGAGCAACGCGCCGGGAACGAGTGCGCGATGAGCCTTACACACCGGTGCTATCACACGCGACGACCGGCTCGCCGCCGATCTCCAGCATCCGAATGTCGAAGACAACGGTGGAGTTCGCTGGGATGATGACGCGGCCGGAATCGTTCTTGACCGCGTTCGCGTCGAATGCGAGGCCCGGCGGAATGATGAGCCGGCGTGTGGCGCAGCTGCGCATGCCGATCACGCCCTGTTCGAGCCCGTCGATGAGGCTGCCGACTCCTGGAGTAAAGAGCAGCGGGTGCCCGATATCGATGGAGCTCCCGAACTTCGTACCGTCCAGCAGGTAGCCGGCATAGTTGACCCAGACGGCGTGGCACCATTGCGTGCCGTTCCCAGTGCCGCTATCGCCCTGGATGAAGCGGAGCCCCCTCGTCGTCGTGACGGTGTCGCCGCTAGTACTCGCCACATCCCAGGTGGTCGAGACGCAGTTCGGGCCGGATAGTTTTTCGAAGCACCCCGCCGTCGTAAGCGCGGCCACCAGGACGAACATGAGGGTGAGTCTTACCATATCGCTACCATCGAGCGCTCGAGGCCCGTTTCGAGCGTCCATTCGACCCGCTGTCCGGGCTGCACGAGGAGGGGATCTGTCCTCAGGATCCGGGTCGCACCAATCGGGTTCGCTTCGAGCCGAATCAGGCGTCCGGTAGCGATCATGCGAGCGGGGAGCTCATACGTTTGGGTTTGCGTGGCCGAGACGGTTCCCAGATGCGAGCGTTGATCGTCGGACATTACCACAATGGACACATCGAGCCAGTGATGATTGACCACCGTCAGGCTCCAGCCCTCTGAGGGTGCGGCGCCGGGGAGGGACGCTCCCCCGCGCGCCGCGCAGGCTGCCAGCAGCACTGCCCCGAGGATTCCTATGGCGTGGAATTGCCGCATCAAGTTTGAGGCTCGCTCTCGGTCCGCGGACTGTCAAGCTCCGGCGGGTTCCCTTGCGGGGCTCCCGACGCGCGCTCAGAATAGAGAGCACGTTCTCTCTGACCGTCTTCGCACACGCGACATGATTCGCAAGTCCTCATCACGCGGCACTGCGGCGGCACTTCTTTGACGGAGAGGTGAAGCTATGAACGACACATCTCGTGTACTGCACGTCCCTGTGGTAGTCGCGCTCCTGATTGGATGGGTCCCGGTCGCCACGGCACAACAGGGCGGGGGAGCCGTCGGGGGCGTGGTGACGGACGAAACGTCCGGCAATCCGATCGTGGCCGCGCGCGTGGCTCCGGTCGGCACATCGATCTTTGCGCAGACCAACGCGTCCGGGCACTACGTGCTCGCGGGTCTGTCGCCGGGGCAGGTGACGCTGCGGGTGAGCGCCATCGGCTACGGTGCCGTGACGCGGGCGGTCCCGATCGCGTCCGGCGAAGTGGCGACGCAGGACTTCGCGCTGACCCTGCAACCGTACTCGCTCGACGAAATTGTCGTGACGGCGACGGGGGAGCAGGCAAAGCGCGAAGTGGGGAACGTCATCAACAGCATCCGCGCGGATTCGCTCGTCCAGACGCGACCCATCGCCAACATGAACGATCTGCTCAGCGCGAAGGCGCCGGGCGTCGACGTCCTCGCGGGAAATCTGACGGGGGCCGGTTCACGCGTGCGGATCCGCGGGACCAACAGCCTGTCGCTCAATAATGAGCCGCTGTACATCATCGACGGCGTCCGCATGACCGCCGACAACAACTCCTCCAGCATCGGGATCGGCGGCACCAATCCCAGCCGGATCAACGACATCAACCCCGAGGAGATCGAGTCGATCGAGGTCGTCAAGGGTCCCTCGGCCGCGGCGCTCTACGGCACGGCGGCGTCCACCGGCGTCATCATCATCACGACCAAGCGCGGACGGCCAGGGCCGGCACGGTGGAGCGTGTACGCCGAACAGGGCTTCATTACGGATCAAAACACCTACCCCAACGCCTATCGGGGCTGGCGTACGACGCCGACGGCATCGACGCCCACCAATGGCGTGCAGTGCATCCTGACACAGGTAGCGGCTGCGACGTGCACGCAGGACAGCGTGACGAGTTTCAATTTGTTCACCGATCCGCAGACGTCCCCGAATGCAACGGGATACCGCAGCCAGTACGGGCTCCAGGTCGCGGGCGGGTCGGACGCATCCACCTACTTCGTCTCGGGCGAATACGAGAACGAGGTCAGCCAGCTCAAGATGCCGCCGTTTGCGGTGGACACGCTCCTCAAGATTCGGCAGATCAGCGAGGTCCCGTTCGAGCAGTTGCGCCCCAACGCCCGTCGCCGGGTGAGCGTGCGGGCCAACGTCGAAACGCATCCGAACTCGCGCGTCGATCTCGCTGTGTCGACCGGATTCGTGTCGAGTGCGCAGCGGCTGCCGCAAACCGACAACAATACCACCGGCCTGCTGTCCAACGGGCTGGGCGGGCCGGGCAACAAGGACAATGGCCGGTACGGCTACCGGGCCTTCACGCCCAATGAGTTCTTCTCCGAGACGGTGAACCAGAACATCAACCGGTTCATCGGCAGCGGCACGGCGAACTGGCGGCCGACGAGCTGGCTCGCGTTCCGCGCCACGAGCGGCCTCGACTTCACCCAGCGGCTCGACACGGATCTCTGCCGCCGCGAAGAGTGCGTGGATTTCGGCACGGTCAAGACGGGGTTCAAGACCGACAACCGCACGAATTTCTTCTCGTATACCGGGGATGCGAGCGGCACGGCGACGTTCCAACTGACTCCGACGCTCTCCTCACGCACCACCCTCGGCATGCAGTACCTGAAGACGGTTTTCGACCGCAACGGGGCTGCCGCGGAGAACCTCTCTCCGGGGTTCACCACAGTCGATGCCGGGGCGATCCAGCGCGTGAGCGAAGTGACGGACATCGGCAAGACGTTCGGCGCATTCGTCGAAGAGCACGTCGGTTTCAAGGACCGGGTGTTCGTGACGGGCGCGCTGCGCGTGGATGATAACAGCGCGTTCGGCTCGAGCTTCAAGGCCGTGTATTACCCGAAGCTCAGCGTCAGTTACGTGATCTCCGACGAGCCGTTCTTCCCGCGCTGGAGCTGGCTCAACAACATGCGGCTGCGCGCCGCCATCGGCGCATCCGGCGTGCAGCCCGGCACGACCGACGCCCTCCGCTTCTTTTCTCCGGGGATCGCCCGCATCGAGAGCGCGGACAATCCGGTCATCGTCTTCTCGGCGCTGGGGAACACCAAGCTCAAGCCGGAACGGGCGCGAGAAATCGAAATCGGCGGCGAGGCCACGCTGTTCAACAGCCGCCTCAACCTCAATCTGACCTACTACAACAAACGCACGAGCGACGCCCTGATCGCGCGCATCCTGCCGCCTTCCGCCGGCGCCAGCGTGTCGCGGTTCGAGAACCTGGGTGCCGTCGTGAATCGCGGCGTCGAGATCCTGGCCGATGCGCGGGTGCTGGACAAACCGAACATCGGCTGGGACCTGAGCGTCAGCGCCGGATACAACACGAACTTTATCGCCGACATGGGAGGCGTGCCGCCGATCATTGGCACCACCACCCGTCAGATCACGGGGTACCCCATCAACGGCTGGTGGCAGCGGCCGTACACGTTCTCCGACACGGATGGAAACGGCATCATCACCGCCAACGAGATAACGGTCGCCGATTCCGCCAAGTTCGTGGGCTATGCCAATCCGCGGTGGGAAGTCGTCTACACGACGGGGTGGGATCTGTTCAAAAAGAAATTCCGGATCCTTGCCCTGTTCGATCACAAGAGTGGGTTCTACCAGCTCAACGGGACCGAGCGCATCCGCTGCGAGTCCCGCCTGAATTGCCGCGGGCTCGTCGACCCGACTGCGCCGCTGTCGGAGCAAGCACGGGTCGTGGCACTCCGTGAGACGCCGTCCCGCACGCAATGGGGGTTCATCGAGAAAGCGTCATTCGTGCGGCTGCGCGAGCTCGCGCTGACCTACGACCTCCCGCAGCGGTGGGCCCGGATGTTCTCGGCGAGCCGGCTCAGCTTCACAGTCGCGGGCCGCAATATCTGGAAGTCGACCGCGTGGAGCGGCATGGACCCTGAGGCGAACTACTTCGACGGCGCAACCGGCATCGTGAGCAACTTCCAGACTGCGCCGCCGCCGACACTCTGGACATTCCGCCTGAACGTGGGGTTCTGACCATGCGCGCACACACAACCATGAGACTGCACGTGTTGGGCGCGCTTGGCGCGCTGCTCCTGGCGGTGCAGGCCTGTACGAAAGAACTGCTCCAGGTGAATGATCCCGACATCATCCTGGACGAGACGCTGAAAGCGAGCTCGGCCGCGGGTGCGCAGGGCCTGCACAATGGCGCGATCCTGCGGCTCGAGCAGGCCACGGCGGGCACGCAGGGGCCCGATGCGCTGTTCGTCTTCGGTGGACTGCTGACCGACGAGTGGCAATCCGGAGACACCTTCATTCAGCGTAATACGATGGACCAGCGGATCTGGGATCCGCAGAACACGTTCAACGCCGGGCCGTACCGCAACGTGAACCGCGTTCGCGTGCTCTCAGAAGCGGCCATCAACGCGCTCCGACAGTACAAGCCCGTTCCGGCCACGAACATCGCTCGGATGTTCGCGTTCATTTCCTATGTCCAAACGCTGATGGGAGAGCATTATTGCAACGGGACTCCGCTCAGCGATCTCGAGGGGACCAACGTCGTGCCGGGCCAGCCGATTTCCAATGACTCGATGTTCGGGCTGGCGCTGGCGAACGCCGATTCAGCGGCGGCGAACCTCGGCGGCGGGGACAGCGCGAAAGTGGCCCAGCTGATCCAGGTGGTGCGGGGGCGCGCCCTGCTCGACCGTGGTCAATTCGCCGCGGCGGCGGCGGCGGTGGCAGCAGTGCCGGACAATTTCCATTACGACGTCGAGTATTCCATCGCGTCGGGCGACAATCAGAACTGGGCGCTCAACGCGAGCGCCAGGCGCTATACGCTCGGGGATGCTGAGGGCACGAATGGGCTCAATTATCGCGCCGCTCTCGATCCCCGTATTCCCAACAGACGTGGGCCCGATCGGATTTTTGACACCGCATTTCCAAGACCGGTCGATCGGCAAGGAATCTGGGGACGTGAAAGCAGCATCAAGATCGCCTCGGGGATCGAAGCACGGCTGATTGAGGCGGAGAGCGCGCTAAGGGCGGGTGATGCCGCAACGTGGCTGGCCAAGCTAAACCAGCTGCGGGGGGCGGCGGGCGCCGCGTTACTGCCGGTCGTGGTCGATACGAGTTACCGGCCGGTTGCCGGTACGCTCCTGGCGGCCCTCACCGATCCGGGTGCGTCGGTCCCAGACACGCTCAGAATCAAGCTCATGTTTCGCGAGCGGGCGTTCTGGATGTTCGGCACCGGCCACCGGCTGGGCGACATGCGCCGGCTCATGCGGCAGTACGGCCGCACCGAGGCTCAGGTCTACCCGATTGGGCCGTGGTTCAAAGGCGGGAACTACGGCGACGCGATTCAAATGCCCGTGCCGTTTGACGAGCAGAATAACCCCAACTTCGTGACTTGTACCAATCGAAACCCGTGAAGTAATGCTGACGGGGAGGGGGAGGGGGAGGGGGGGACGGGGGGCGCGCGTGGGCGCCCCCCTTGTTGTTTACTGGACTCGAGTCGTAATGATGACGACGCCGCTGGCCGAGGTGCCACCGAAATATGTCGTGGCATCCATCGCGTTGAGGACCTGAATCTTGAAGATGTCCGCGGCGGCGATCTGCTGCAACATCTGGAGGTCGGAGATTCGCACGTTGTCGAGCACCACGCGAACCTGATCGTCGAGATAGATGGATGTGCGGCCGCGCCGCTGGATCCGCGACGCGTTGCCGCGCGTCTCCCGGAACTGGAGGTAGGGGACGGTGAGCCGGAGCGCATCCCACGCCGTCTTGGCTCCCGACGCCACGATCCGTTCCTGGGTGATGGTGGTGCCGAGGTTGGGAGGGACGCTCCCGGCCGTGAGGGGCTGCCGGGCACCGCCGCACGCTCCGAGGAAGGCCGCGCCGCACAGCAAGGCGACTCGCATCAGGGTTGAGGCTGGTTGCCGAACTCCGACGTGTCAAGACTTGTAGGGGTTCCCTTGCGTGGTCCTGAACACTCCCTCAGTATAGGAGCGAGGGTCTAACCGTCACCCGGGAGGCAGCATGGATCAGATTTCCGTTCGCTGTGTTCTTCACCTCCAGCGCAATATCATCATCCCCGGTCGATGTAGTCGCTAGCGGCCGACCGAAGTCGTCCGTGTATGGCCGCTCCGGTCTTCGGACCGGATACTCGTGTTTTCCAGGTCGATTCCCTCAACAATGAGGAAGGGGAATATGCGATTTGCGATTACGAGACCATTCCTGCGCGTGGCCGCGCTCTTGGCGTTATGCGCCCGGCCGGCCGCGGCACAGCAAGGCGAAGTCATTGGTCGAGTGACCGACAAGACATCCGGTCAGGCGTTGGCGACGGCGCAAGTCTCCGTCGTGGGCACGACGATTCGCGCGCTCACCGGTCAGGACGGCCGCTATCGCATGGTCAACGTGCCGGCAGGGCCGGCGACCCTACGGGTGTCGTACATCGGGTATGCGACGACGACGCAACAGGTCACCGTGCCGGCGAGCGGATCGGCGCAAGCGGATTTCGCGATCGCGCAGGCGGCCGTCGGCCTCGAGGCCATCGTCGTGACGGCGACGGGCGATCAAGCGGTGCGTGAGCAGGGGACCGCCGCGCACAACGTGGATCTGCGCGATCGCACCAGTCAGGCCGCCGTGAGCAATCTCTCGGACGCGCTCAACTCGACCGTTCCCGGCGTCGTCGTGCAGTCGAGCGGCGGCACCACGGGCACGGGCACCCGGGTCCGCATCCGCGGCTCCAACAGCGTGTCGCTGTCCAACGACCCGGTGTTGATCGTGGACGGCATCCGGGTGGAGAACGGCTCGAACTCCACTTCGATCGGCGTGGGCGGGCAGCAGCCATCCCGCCTGAACGACATCAGCCCGCAAGATCTCGAGGCCGTGCAAGTGAACAGCGGGCCGGCGTCGAGCGTGTTGTACGGCACCGACGCGGCGAACGGCGCGATCATTATGCGCACGCGGCGCGGCCAGCCGGGCGCGACGAAGTGGACGATGTCGGCGGAGGGCGGCACGCTCAACGATTACGGAAACTATCCCGACAACTATACCGGTCTCACCGCGCTCGATTCGGCGTGCGCGCTGACGCGCGTCGTGGCGACCGTGAATCCATGCGTGCAGGTGCGGGTGCGCCGTTTCAACCCGATCGAGCAACGCAGCCCCTTCCGGACCGGCCATCGCGTCCAGTACGGCATCAGCGCGTCCGGCGGATCGGAGCAAACCACGTTCTACCTTGCCGGGCACTTCAACAACGAAGACGGCGTCTATCCGGTCAACTGGAACAAGGAGGTCAACATCCTGGCGAATCTGTTCGACCACGTGCGGTCGAACATGGACATCCAGGCGACCGCGCTCTACACCAACGGCAAGCTGCGCCTGCCGCAAAACGACAACAACGTGTTCGGCGTGCTGTCGAGCGGCTTCCTGGGCGGGTCGGACAGCACCGCGAACAACGGCTATGGCTTCCTGACGCCGGCGCAAAGCTTCTCCATCCGGACGTTCCAGAATATCGATCACTTCACGGGCAGCGTGCAGGCGAATTACCGGCCGCTCAGCTGGCTGGAAGCACATGCGGTGATCGGGACGGACTTCCTAAGCCGGTACGACGAGAATACCACGTTCCCTGGGGTCATCCCGGCGTCGTTCAACGTGAATGCCAGCCAGGGCAACCGCAACGCGAACCCGTTCCAGATCTACAACTGGACGGGAAATTTCTACGCGACAGCATCGTTCGCGCTGACGCCCACGCTGAATTCCACGACGAGCGGCGGGCTGCTCTACTACCACCTGCGCAACCACGGCGTGCTCGCCAGCGTCCAGCAATTGACGGCGGGGACGAACTCGCTGTCGGGCGGCGTCATCCCGACAGCCAATGAGCAGACCCTCGAGACGGTCACGATCGGCCGCTTCGTCGAGGAGCGCCTCAGCTACAAGAACCGGCTGTTCGTGACGGGCGCGCTCCGCAGCGACGACAACACGTCCTTCGGAAAACGGTTCGGCAACATTCTCTATCCGCGGTTGTCCATGTCATGGGTGGCATCCGAGGAGCCGTTCTTCCCGAAACCCGGCTGGCTCGGCGCGCTCAAGCTGCGCGCGGCCTACGGGAGCTCGGGCTTGCACCCCGGGCCGACCGATGCGCTCCAATTCTTCAACCCGACGCCGGTCGTCATCAACAACACGGACGTCCCGGGCATCACAATCGGCGGCCTGGGCAATGCGGCGCTGAAGCCCGAGCGGACCAATGAAACGGAAGCGGGCCTCGACGCGGAGCTTCGCCCGCTCTCGGCACGCATTGCGTTCACCTATTACTCGAAGTTGTCGCACGATGCGCTCATCGCCGTCACGCTACCGCCGAGCTGCGGCTGCGGGACGTCGATCTTCCGGAATCTGGGTTCCGTGAGTAACAAGGGCTTGGAGATTTCGGCGGCCGCGACCGTGATTCACTCCCCCAACCTGAATGTCGATCTCAACGTGGGTGCCTGGGGCACCAAGAGTCGCGTGAAGACGCTCGGAGCCAACATCGCGCCGATCATCTTCGGTCTGGGCGGTGCCACGCAGCGCATGCAGGTCGGCTGGGCGCCGGGGTCCTACTTCCAGCGGCCCTACACGTTCAACGATGCGAACAACGATGGCATCATCGCGATCAGCGAGGTGACACTGGGGTCGACCGCCACGTTCCAGGGCCAGCCGTTCCCGGACCACGGCGGGTCGGTGAGCAGCACGATTACGGCGTTCCAACGCTTCCATCTGTACGGGCTCGTCGACGGCCGGTTTGGCAACAAGCTGTTCAACAGCACGGAGCAATTCCGCTGCGGGCTGAGCAACTGCCGCGGCCGGAACGATCGCACGGCGTCGCTGGCCGAGCAAGCGGCCGCGGTCGCCAACATTCTGGGCACGCAGGCGGGATACATGGAGGACGCGGATTTTGTGAAGTTCCGCGAGCTGTCGCTGACGTATGATGCGCCGGCGAACTGGGCCACGCGCATCGGCGCGTCGTCGCTCAGCTTCACGATCGCCGGGCGGAATCTAGCGACGTGGACCAAGTACAAGGGACTCGATCCCGAGCTCAACGAGGCCGGCCAGAACAACTTCACGACGGCCGACTTCCTGACGCAGCCCCCAGTGCGCTACTGGATCGGGCGCATCAACGTGGCCTTCTAACCGGAGAACGGACCAATGACCATTCAGATGCCGAAGATCATGGGCCGCGCCCTCCGGACGTTCGGAGGCCGCGCGCTGAGTGTGACGTTGTTGCTGACCGTCGGCGGCGCATGCCACCTGCTCGATGTGAGCACGCCGGACGTAGTCCCCGCCGACAACCTGAACAGTCCGCTGGCCCTGCCGACGATTCGCGCCGGCGCCATCGGCGATTTTGGGATCGCTTACACAGGATCCGGGGCGCAGGGCTCGGGTGGCACGACCGAGGGCCAGGTGCTGGCCAGCGGTTTACTCGCCGACGAGTGGATCAACACGGAGACATTCCCGGATCGCGTGCAGGCAGACGCTCGGCAAGTCGATCCTGCGAGCGGGACATGGACGACTGTGTTCCGGAACGTCGCGCGCGCGCACCTGTCGACGCTCAACGCGGCGCAAAAGTACCGCGAGCTGTCCGACACAACGCGCGTCACCGGTCTGGCCGAGATGCTGGTTCTCGCGGGATACACGCGGGTATTCTTCGCTGAGAACTACTGCTCCGGGGTGCCGCTCAGCTATCCCAACCCCGATGGGACGGTGAACAATGGAGCGCAGCTCACCACGCCGCAGATGCTGGATTCGGCGCTCTATCTGTTCGACCAGGCGTTGATCCGAGCGAACGCGCTGGCACCCGTGACCGCCTCCGACACGGCGGCGAAGCTGGCGATGCAGCGGTTCGCCCGCGCGGGGAAGGCCCGTACCCTGCTGGATATGGGGCGCGTGGCCGACGCAGACACTGTCGCGTCCGTTGCCAACATTCCCACGTCGTTCTCCTACGTGATCCAGCATGACCTCAACACATCCCGCCAGCAGAACGGCGTCTACAGTGGCATTCGCAAGTTCAAGCGGTACGGCGTTGCTGACCGCGAAGGAGGTGCTGGATTCCCGTGGCAAACTGTTCTGGATCCACGCACGCCATTCACGCGCGTGCCCGGGACCAACAAGGGATTCGATGCTTCGACACCGCAGTTCGACCAGCTGCGGTATACTGATGAGAAAGCAGCGATCGCCCTAGCTACCGGCTTGGAGGCCCGTCTCATCAACGCCGAGGCGGCGCTGCAGCGCGGTGATACGACGGGGTTCATGGCTCAGCTGAATGGGCTGCGGGCGTCACCGCCCACGTACATTCTCGCGGGCGTGCAGGGGACGACGTCGCCGAGCGATCAGCCCCGGCCGGTTGCGGCGATGGCGGCGCTCGCCAATCCCGCCAGCGCCACGGCGGCCATCGATGTGTTATTCGCGGAGCGCGCGCGCTGGTTGTGGGGCACGGCGCACCGGCTGAACGATCTCCGCAGGTTGGAGCGCGCGGTCGGCGTGCGCGGCGGCTACGGCCGGCCAGACGCCAGCGTATTCCCGACCGGGTCGTACTTCAAGAACGGATTGATCTACGGGACCGATGTGAACTTCCCGATACCGCTGGACGAGCAGAATAATCCGAACTTCCAACAGTGTCTGGACCGCTTACCGTAACATCCAAGGGCGGAGGTAGTAAAACCGAGGAGGGGGCGCTGAAGCCCCCTCCTTTTTTAACCCTTCTTGGTGTGCACGAGAATGACGCCGCCAACGGCGTCCGTGCCGTAATACGTGGTTCCTTCCGAGCCGGTGAGGACTTCGATGCTCAGGACGGTGGACGCCGGCAGCTGCTGGAGCGTGATCAGCTCCTGAATGCGCACGCCGTCGATGAACAGCATCGGCGGATCTTTGAGCATGATGCTGCTGTGGCCCCGCCGCTCCATCCCGGTCGCCTGCCCGTTGCGATTCTCTCCGTAGGACATCTGCGGGACTTCACGCCGCAGGACCTCCCAGGCCGTTTGCCCGCCGGATCGGGCGATCATGGCTTCAGTGATCAGGATGCGCTCGCTCCCATTGGCGGGAATGACGGGAGCGGGGCGGAACGATTTGCAGCTGGTGATAGCGAGAAGGAGCGATAAGGCGGCGGCGATCGTGCGACCATTCACTGAGGCGCTCATGGCGGCCTCCGGCCAGGGTCAACAACGAATCACGAGATAACTCAAATCAGTTGAAAGGTACTGCGGGAGTCAATCCACGATCGCGTCAGGCAGCACGTACTTCATCGGATCGACCGGGTGGCCGTTCACCCACACCTCGTAATGGAGGTGCGGTCCCGTCGACAATCCCGTCGAGCCGACCTTGGCGATCGGCTGGCCGCGCTTCACGCGCTGGCCGCGCACGACCAGGATCTTCGAGCAGTGCGCATAGCGCGTGACGAGCCCGTAGCCGTGATCGATCTTCAGTGTGTTGCCATAACCTTCCTGCCACGTCACTTCGGTGATGATGCCGGAGGCGGGGGCGTCGATCTCCATGCCCATCGGCGCGGAGACATCGATGCCTTCATGCGGGCGCGCGAGGTGCAGAATCGGGTGCACGCGCTCGCGCGCGAACGCGCTCGTCAACCAGCCCTTGGTCGGCATGATGGACGGCATCGCCGCGTAACGCGAGCGCTGGCTCGAGGCGGAGTCGTACGCTTCGTTCAGCGAGTGCACGAGGATGTTGGCACGTCGCGTGAGTTGATCCATGTCGACGCGCGCGGCCAGCGCCTGCTGCCCGTGGGGACCAGCAGCCGCCAGGCTGTCGCGCTCGAACCACTGCCCGGTCGGCCCGCCGATGCCCGCCTGCTGTACGTCTTTGTCGATCGGTGAAAGCCCGGCGAGGAGACGCAGCGCCTGCTCGCGCTCGCCGATGACGTTGATGGTGTCACGCAGTCCGACGAGGTGCTCGCGCAGTCGCTGGACCTCGCTTGCGAGCAGCTGATTCTCGCGCTCGAGCGCGCGACTGCGCGTGACGCTGACACCGCGCGACAGCGCCGTGCCGCCCAGCACGAGGAACAGCAGCGCGACGACGCTGCCGATACCGACGAGCGCCTTGACCACCGTCTGCGACACTTCCACGGCGCGGGACGAGCCCGAGCCGTGAGGGACCAGCATCACCGTCCAGCGACGCTCTGCCTGCTTCTTCTTCATATGAGGATGCAAACATAAGGCGCCGCGTAGACTCGCGTCAAATCTGGAGATGTGCGCTCCGTCACACCTTTCGGGGCAGTAGCGGTGGGGCTCAAACCGCGCTGTCCTTGGGGAACAATGGGGGCGGGGGGGACACACGCCAGCCGCCGACCGTGAGACCCGGGAGATCCCCGAGCCGCACCGCGTCGAGCGCGTGCGGCGCGCCGAGCGCTGCCCAAATCGCGGCAGCCTTTCCTGGAATGAACGGCGCGGATAATACGGCGAGTCGCGCGACGGTGCGAACCAACTCGACGAGCACGGCATCCAGCTCCCCGTCGCGTTTCGCTTTGGCGAGTTTCCACGGCGCGGTCTCTTCGACGTAACGGTTCGCGCGGGACGCGAGCTCGATGATGCGTGCGGCGCCGTCTTGCAAAACGAGCGCGTCCATCGCGCGCGCATACGCGGCGATCGTGTCCTGCGCTGCGCGCTCGAACGGTGACGCCGCGGAGGAGGCGTCCGCGGGCACGACACGCTGCCGATAGCGCTCCACCATCGACAACGAGCGCGACACGAGATTCCCGAGCGTGTCGGCGAGGTCGGCGGTGTAACGCGCGTCGAAGCGCTCCCACGTGAAGTTGCCGTCGTTCTCGAACCCGACTTCGCGCAGCAGGAAATAGCGCAACGCATCGGCGCCGTGGCGCTCGATCGCCGTGTCGACACTGACCGCGGTGCCGGCGGTCTTGCTCATCTTCGTGCCTTCCCATTGCACGTACCCGTGCGCCCAGACCTGCGCTGGGAGCGCGAGGCCGGCGGCGAGCAGCATCGCCGGCCAGATCACACAGTGAAAGCGGGTGATGCCCTTGCCGATGACGTGCAGGTCGGCCGGCCACCGGCGCTCGTAGCCGGGCTCGGGGAATCCCGTCGCGGACAGATAGTTGATCAGCGCGTCGAACCACACGTAAACCGTCTGCTCGGCGTCGCCGGGGAAGGGAATGCCCCAGGGCAGGCGCTGGCGCGAGATCGAAACGTCCTGCAGCCCGTCTTCGAGCAGGCGCACCACCTCGTGGCGGCGAATCGCCGGTTCGACGCGCAGCGCGCCCGAGGTGATCAGGGAGAGCAGGCGCTCGCCGTACGCGCTGAGTCGAAAAAAGTGATTGCGCTCCTTGGTGTGAATCAGCTCGAGCGTGGGATGCTCGATGCAATGGCCGTTCGCGATCTGAGCCGGCTGCTTGAACTCCTCGCAGCCCGTGCAATACAGTCCCTCATAGTCGGCGACGTACAGATCGCCGGGACGCTGCGCTTGAATGCGCTCCAGCAGTGCGACGACGCCGCGGACGTGGCGTGGCTCCGTGGTCCGGATCCAGTCGTCGTTGCTGCACTCGAGCCGCCGCCAGTACTCGGCGAACGTCAGCGCCATCCGGTCCACCCACGCGCGCGGTGTGACACCGCCGCGCGCGGCTGCCTGGATCACGGACTGGCTGTGCTCGTCCATCCCCATGAGAAAGTGCACGTGATCGCCCCGCAGCCGCCGATAGCGCGCGATGCAATCGGCGCCGACTTTCTCCAAGGCGTGGCCGAGGTGAGGATCGCCGTTGGAGTAATCGATGGCTGTGGTGAGATAGAACTTCGCCACTACAATCGCAGCTGCTCGAGCGCGACGACGCGGGTGGCCCCGTCATCGGCGCGGAGTGTGACGCGCTCCCGGAAGATGTCCACGGACACGACGCGCGCGGCCCCTTCGGCGGTGTTGATCGTCTTGCCTTCCTTCGGAAAGCGCTTGCGCTGCTGCACGTAGAAGTCGTGCTCATAATGCAGACAGCAGAGCAGGCGACCGCACGGGCCGGAGATCTGCACGGGATTCAGCGACAGGCCCTGTGCCTTCGCGAGCGAGAGGCTGACGGGTCTCCCCTCGGGCAACCAACTGGCGATGCAGAGCTGGCGGCCGCAGCGACCGATGCCATCCAGACGCTTGGCTTCGTCGCGCGCGCCGATCTGGCGCAGCTCGATGCGCGTGCGAAACAGGCCCGCCAGGTCCCGCACGAGCGCGCGGAAGTCGACGCGCTGCTCGGCGGTGAAGTAGATCGTGAGCTTGCGCTTATCCCACTGCCATTCGGCGTCGGACACCTTCATCGGCAGGTTGTGCTGGCGCACCCGGTCGCGAACCGTGCGGCGCACGTCTTCTTCATTAATACGGAGGTCCGAGGCGATCTTGCGGTCTTCAGGCGTAGCCGTGCGAAGAATGGCCCGCGGGGCCGCGGCGGTCTCCGGGCGCTCGCCCTCCGCCTCCGCTCCTCCGCACGCTCCGCACCGCTGGCACTTCTTCTCGGCAACTGCGCCTAACGCCGACACGACGCCAAAGTCCTGCCCGCGCTCGACCTCGACGATGACGGGAGTATCGAGGCGGAGGGAGGAGGAGTCGTCGGACCAGGTGAAATATTCGCGCCGGTTCCCTTTGAACCGGACTTCGATGACAGACGTCAATTCACTTCTCGGTTAGCGCACCCATGGAAAGGTACTTCTCCTCGCGGCGTTTGAGGAGCTTGTCCGTCTTGAGCCTGCGCAGCTGACCAAGATGGCGCTGCAGCGCGTCGCCGAGGGCTGCGGCCGCCGCCTCGGGATCGGAGTGGGCCCCGCCCGGCGGTTCGGGCACGATCTCATCGATCACGCCGAGATTCAGGAGGTCTTGCGCCGTGATCTTGAGCGCCTCGGCGGCGCGCTCGCGCTGGCTGGCGTCTTTCCAAAGAATCGCAGCGCATCCCTCCGGGGAAATGACCGAATAGACCGAGTTCTCCAGCATGAGCACGCGGTCGGCGAGGCCCACCGCGAGCGCACCGCCGGACCCGCCCTCCCCGATCACCGCGGTGATGATGGGCGTCGGCAGCGACGCCATTTCGAGCAGGCTGGTGGCGATCGCTTCAGCCTGGCCGCGCTCCTCGGCTCCCAGGCCGGGATACGCGCCGGGTGTGTCGACCAGCGTGATCACCGGCGCTCCGAACTTCGCGGCGAGGCGCATCAGGCGCATCGCTTTGCGGTAACCCTCCGGATGCGCCATCCCGAAGTTACGGTACAGGTTCTCCTTGGTGTCGCGTCCCTTTTGATGGCCGATGACCATGACGCTGGTGCCGTCGAGCCGCGCCCAGCCACCGACGATCGCCGGATCGTCCCGATACAGGCGGTCGCCATGCAGCTCGACGAAATCCGTAAACACGGTATTGACGTAGTCCAGCGGGTAGGGGCGGCGGGGATGGCGCGCCACCTGGACGCGCTGCATGGGCGTGAGATTGCGGTAGATCTCGACGCGCAGCGTCGCCAGCTGTTCCTCGAGCGGCCGCAGGTTCTTGGCGACGTCGGGGTTTTCCCCGGCCACGCGCTTCAGCTCCTCGATCTGCTTTTCCAGCTCGAGGAGCGGCTTTTCGAAATCCAGCGTGTAGACCGCCATCAGGCTTTGACGAGTTGCACGCCATCCACTCCCAGAATGTCGCGCAGCGCGGCGAGCAGATCGTCGGCCGCGTCCACGCAAAAGGCCCGACTCTTCAGCCGGACCGTTTCGTTTCCCGAGCCATTCACGCCGCTCCACTCCAGAAACACGGGCGTCGGACCGGGATGCGCGGCGCACAACGCCGCGATGGCGCGCGCGGTGTCCGGCTCGGGAGCCTTGCCGGCCGTCCAGCGCAGTGCGACCCCGATGGCTCCGCTCGGCCGCAGCTCGTCGAGCGCGCGGGCGCCCTCGACGATGAACGGCGCCTGCTCCTCCCCCCGATCCCGCGGGCTATATCCGCCCGTGAGGAGATACGCCCCGTCGGCGCGGATCACGCTATTCAGCTTGGCCCAGGCTTCGGGAAACACGAGCGCCTCCACCGCACCGTGAAAATCTTCGACCGTCAGGCGCGCGTACTCCGCTCCTGACTTTTTCGCGATTTGGCGCTTCACCACCGTCACCACCGCGGCGATCGTGACCTTCTGGGGCGGGGGACTCCACATGCCCAGGGTCGCGGTCGTGCGCGTCCCAAAAAGCTCCACCTCGGCGCGGTACTTGGCGAGGGGGTGGCCGGAGATGAAGAATCCGAGCACCGCTTTCTCTCGTGTCAGGCGCTCGTGCTCAGTCCAGGGCGGCACGTCGGGAAGGGTGGATGAGGGGCGGGGGACAGGTGCCTCGTCGCCAAATAACGCGTGCTGGCCCGTAAAGCGCTCCTGCTGGCGGACCTGCGCTTCGCTGAACGCGTGATCGAGTGCGGCGACGAGCTGCGACCGCTCGGCACCAAGGGAGTCGCAGGCACCCGCGTCGATCAGCGATTCGATGACGCGCTTGTTGCAGAGCCGCAGGTCGATGCGGTCGCACAGCTCGACGAGGGAGCGATAGGGCCCCCCCCCCGCCCCCCCCACCCCCCCTTGCTGCCGACCCGCGATGATGGACGCGATCGCTCCTTCCCCGACATTGCGCACCGCGCCCAGCCCGAACCGGATCCGTTGATCACTGACGACCGTGAACTTGTAACCCGACTCGTTGACATCGGGCGCCAGCACCTCGAGGTCCAGCTCCCGCGCTTCATTGATGTACTGCACGACGCGATCGGTGTTGCCGATTTCGGACGACAGCAGGGCCGCCATGAATTCGGCGGGATAGTAGACCTTGAACCACGCCGTCTGGTACGATAGGATCGAGTACGCAACGGAGTGGGACTTGTTGAATCCGTAGCGTCCGAACGTCTCGATTTGCGCGGCGATGTCTTCGACCACCCGCTTGTCGTGACCCCGCGCGATCGCGCGCTTCACGAAGTTGCCCAGCTCCTCCTGGATCAGCTCCTTGATCTTCTTTCCCACCGCCTTGCGCAGCACGTCGGCTTCGGCGAGCGAATAGCCCGCCAGGGCGCTCGCGATGCGCATCACCTGCTCTTGATACACGATCACCCCGTACGTCGGCGCGAGAATCTCCTCGAGCGCGGGATGGGGATAGCGAACTTTTTCGCGGCCGAGTTTGCGGTTGATGAAGACGAGGTACATGCCCGTATCGAGCGGGCCCGGACGCAGCAGGGCGTTCGTCGCGACAAGATCATCGAACCGGTCGCACTTCATGTTGCGCAGGCAGTCCGTCGCCAGCGGCGATTCAAACTGGAAGATGCCGGCGGTGCGCCCGGCTCGGAGCAGCTCGTAGACCTTGGGGTCGTCGAGATCGGGATGCTCGAGATCGATCGTCACGCCATGACGCTCGGCGACCATCTTGGCGGCATCGTGTAACACGGTGAGCGTTTTGAGTCCGAGCAGGTCGATCTTCAGCATCCCGACGTGCTCGAGTCCCACCATGTCGTACTGCGTGATGATCGCGTCGGCATCGGTTTTGGAGTCGGGCGCCGTGCAGACCGGGACGTAGTCCGTCAGCGGGCCGGGCGCGATCACCACACCGGCGGCATGAACGGACGCGTGTCGCGCCAACCCTTCGATGCGTGAGCCCAGGTCCAACACCTTGCGAATCCGCTCGTCTTGGGCCGCGGCGGCCTTGACCTCCGGCACCTTTTCCGACGCTTCGGCCAGCGTCACGCTGTACGCGGGCCCGGACGGGATCAGCTTGGTCAGTCGCTCGACGTCGCCCATTTCCACGCGCAGCGTGCGGGCGACGTCGCGGAAGGCGGCGCGCGCCTTGAGGGTCCCGAACGTGATGATCTGGCCGACCGATTCCCGCCCATAGCGCTCGCGCGCGTATTCCAGGATCTCGCCGCGCCGCTCGAAGCAGAAATCGAGATCGATGTCCGGCATCGAAATGCGCTCGGGATTCAGGAATCGCTCGAACAGCAGGTCGAACTTGAGGGGGTCGACGTTGGTGATGCGCAGCGCGTAGGCGATCAGAGATCCCGCGGCCGAGCCGCGCCCGGGACCCACGGGGATACCGCGGTCACGTGCCGCTTTGATCAGATCGTAGACGATGAGGAAATAGCCCGCGTAGCCCGTGCGCGTGATGACATCGAGCTCGTAGTCGAGCCGCTGCTCGACGGCGGCGGGGAGGGGATCGCCGTAGCGCTCGACCGCGCCTCGGCGGGCCAGGTGCACGAGGAGGTCCTGGTCCGAGGCGAATTCCGCCGGCCGCGGATATTGCGGCAGGAAGTAGCGCTTCTCAAAATCAAACTCGCACAGGTCGGCGATGCGCGCGGTTTCGGCGAGCGTGTCCGGTTGCGCGCCGAAGATCTTGCGCATCTCGGGCTCGGATTTGACGTAGCTCTCCTGCCCGAAGAAGCGGAACCGCTTGGGATCGTCGAGGTCCTTTCCCGTGCCGATCGCGAGCAGCACGTCGTGCGCCTCGGCGTCCTCCCGTTTCAAGTAGTGCGCGTCGTTCGTCGCCGCGACCGGCAGGCCCAGCTCTGCCCCGATGCGGAACATCCCCGCGGTGACGGTCTGCTCGTCCGGAAGGCCGTGGTTCTGCACCTCGAGCCAGAATCCGTTCGGCCCGAACGTGCGCGCGAACCACGCGGCGCTTGCTTTCGCGGCCTCATAGTTCCCCGCCCGCAGATACAGCGCGATCTCGCCGGAGAGGCAGGCCGCGAGCCCGATAATGCCTTCGTGGTGCTGCTCCAGCACTTCCTTATCGATGCGCGGCCGGCGGTAAAAGCCCTCGAGGAACCCTATAGAGGAAAGCTTGATCAGGTTCTGGTAACCCGTCCGGTTTTTGGCGAGCAGCACGAGGTGCGAGTACGCCGCGCCCAGCGGGGGAGGCGCGTCGCCGGCCGGCTTCTCGCGCGCGTGCCGGCTGCCGAACGCGAGATAGGCCTCGAAGCCTAAAATCGCGCGGATCTTTCGCGCCTTCGCCTCGTCGTAGAACGACCAGGCGCCGTGCAAGTTGCCATGATCGGTGATGGCGAGCGAATCCATGCCGAGCGCCTGCACCCGATCGAGCAGATCGGGGATGCGGTTGGCGCCGTCGAGGAGAGAGTACTCGCTGTGCGTGTGGAGATGAACGAACGGCATGGTTACCGCGCTGAATCTGCCGTATTTTGCGCGCTCATGCAATGGCTGCTGCTGTTCATCACGCTTGTCGTCATGGCCGTGCTGCAGCGCCTCGCGCGCACTTTCGGAGGCCCTCCCCCACTCGAGGCGCAAGCGACACTCGCCCTCGGGTGCGTGACGCTCGCCGCAACGCTGGCGGGAGCGATCGCGCATCGGCTGCGACTACCGCGCATCGTCGGTTATCTCATCGCGGGGTTCGTAGCGGGTCCGGCGTGGCTCCGCATCGTGCGCGACCCGGAACTGCAGGCGCTGAGCGTCATCTCGAGTGGTGCGCTGGCGCTGATCGCATTCGCCGCCGGCAATGAGCTGACCATCGATGCGCTGCGCGGCCCGCGGCGAGCCGCACTGCTGCGCATCGTGACGGGGGTGATGGCGCTGCCGTTCGCGGCCGTCGCCTTCGTCGTCCTCACGGTGAGTCCTTGGTTTCCATTGACCGCGCACCAGCCATTTCGCGATGCGCTGGTCGTCGCCCTCGCGCTCGGCGCGATGGCCGCGGTCAGCTCGCCGACACTCACGTGGGCGGTCATCACCGAAACCGACGCGAGCGGGCCGATCTCCCGCTCAACCGTCGACGTCACGGTGCTTCAGGATCTGATCGGCGTGCTGTTACTGATCGTCATCTTGGCCCTGGCTTCGGCCCTCGCGAGCAGCGGCGCCGTCACACCGGGGATCGCCAGGCAGACGGTCTCGATCTTGGCGGGATCGATCGTCGTCGGCATCGCCCTGGCCTTCGCACTCGTGCAGTACCTGCGCGCGATTCGCGGCCCGCTCCCCTTGGTGTTCGTGATTCTGGCGTTCATCATTGCACAGGCCGTGCGCCTGCTCGGCTTGGACGCTGTCCTGATCGCGCTCGCGGCAGGCTGCGCCGTGCGCTACGCCGCACCCGACCAGAGTGAGCGTGTCAGAGCCGAGCTCAAACGATGCGCGATACCGGTCTATGTCGTATTTTTTGCGCTCGCCGGCAGCAACCTGCAGCTCACGACGCTGGACGAGATGTGGCCCTGGGCGCTGCTCCTCGCCGGATTGCGGATCACGGGGTTGTGGGGTGGTGTCCGTTGGGCGGGAAGGCGGGCGCGACTAGACCCCGCTGTAAGTGTTGACTGGACCACCTATGGGTGGCTCGGGTTCATCTCGCAGGGAGGACTGGCCGTCACGCTTGCGGCCGTGCTGCGACGGGCGTTTCCGGAGTGGAATGTCTCACTGGAAGCGCTACTCGTCGCGATGATCGGCGTGCATCAGCTGGCCGGACCGATCTGTTTTCAATGGGTGCTGCGGCGCAGCGGTGAAATCACCGAGGAGGCGGATGTTGAGCAGGCGAGCTCTGAAGTGCTTGCTGGCGATAGTGGGGGCGGCGGCCGCATGTAGTAGGGGTACGGACGTGCACATCCGACCCTGCACAGCGGCGGATGCCGCGGTCACGCTCGCGGTGGACGAATATGTCTCGATCGATCCGGCGTCCAACTCCGGCTGCTCGGTCTTTCCCGCCACAACATCGCTCGCCGCCAGGTACCTGGTCATGCCGCAGCTCGCGACCGGTGTGCCCGGTCAGATCGCGGGCTTTCGACTGGGCGGCGATACCATCCTTCCGGTCCCCCCTCCGTCCGCGCTCGTCGCGGGACTTGCGGCAGAGCTGAGCGCGGCGGAGCGCTTTCACGGCTTCCTGCGGCTCGGCGACGAGCGGCGCTTCTGGGGTTTTGCACCCGAAACTGCTTTCGCCCGGTCCCCAGCGATATCACCGACGTCGGCCTCGGGCCCGCCGGCGATGAACTCGCTGCGTCAGTTCATGGTCTGCGCGAAGACGGACTGCTCGGCCTTCAATCGTGTGGGCGCCCGGGTGCGTGCCCTCACGAGCAAAGTCGCCATTTATGTCGATACCCTGGCGCCCGCGGGGCAGCCCGATTCGGCGGCGCTCGATTCCATTGCCACCACGTTCGATCAGCGACTCTACGCAATCGACACGGCGGCCTTTGGACGCGAGTCCGACATCGATTCGAACAGCGTGGTCCTCGTGTTGATGACGAATACCGTGAACAAGCTTGTGACCGCGGCCCAGTGCAACGCCGACGGTTTCGTCGCCGGCTTCTTCTTCGGCGCGGATCTCGATCCCGCGTACCAGAACGACTCGCGATCGAATAAAGGAGAGGTCTTTTACTCGATCGTCGCCGATCCGGCCGGCACGCTCAGTTGCCCCCACCCAGCTTCGGATCTGCAGCGGTTCGTCCCGGTGACGTTCATCCACGAATTCCAGCACATGATAAGCTTCAACCAGCACGTCCTCGTGCGCGGCGGCACAGGTGAGGTGCTCTGGCTGAACGAGGGCTTCTCGCATTACGCCGAGGAGCTCGGCGGCAGGAGCTACGCGGCCTCGTTTGACGCGAAGGTGACCGATTGCATCATCGGAACCGTAGAGTGCCGCTTCTATGGTGGCAACCTGGTGAACGCCTACAACTATCTCGATACCACCGGCAAACATTTCCTGCTCCCGACCGCGGGGATTGGGACGCTGGCGGAGCGGGGGGCGGCGTGGCTGTTCGTCCGGTACGTGTTAGACCACTATGCCGCGGGGGGCACGCACGCCGACTGGAATGCCTTGACGCGGTCACTCGAGGCCACCTCGCAGACCGGCGCCGGGAACATTGCCACCGTCACCGGTGAATCGTTTGCCACCATAGTGAGCCGCTGGGCGCTGGCAAACTATGTCACCGACGGCGGAGCTCGCCCGGAGCTCACGTATAATTCGTGGAATCTCCACGCAGTGTATTCGTCACTGCACACCCAGAATCAGAACGTGTTCAGGAAATTCTATCCCCTCGTGCCCACGGGCAGCGCGGGGCGGGCGGTGAGCCTCAGCGGGACGCTGCGCGCCGGCTCCGGCGTGTACCACCTCATCGATCAGCCGGCCGGTGATCCCGGCTTCACGCTGAGCTTCACCGCACCGAATGGCGACGTCATCACAGCGGGGGTTGTGCCGCGGCTGAATGTGATCCGCCTGCAATGAGAACGGCGGTTGGGCGGTTTGGCGGATGGGCGGTTGGCGTCGCGGTCGTTGTTCTCAACGCCCAACCGCTTAACCGCCTGACCGGGCAGACCGAAGGTTCCGTCCTCACTGCCCTCCCGGGCTCCACGCGCTCCGCGGCATTGGGTGGTGCCGGAGTCGCCCTCGTCGGTGACGCAGGTGCGATGTTCGCCAATCCGGCCGGCATCGCCACGATTCATCATCTCAGTCTCGAAGGGTCGTACGAACCCTACCTGGCCGGCAGCGCCGTGTCGGCCGCGGCGCTCGCGTTGCGTGTCAGCCGCCTGACGTGGGGCTTCGGCGCCCAGGCGCTCGACTTCGGGTCGGAGCCGGAGATCGTTCCCGACCCGGCGACGGGCGGCCGGAGCGGCATTCCCACCGGTGCATCGTTCCATCCGTACGAGGTACTCGCGACGACGTCGCTGGTGTATCGCCGCGGTCTTATGGCGTTCGGGGTTACCGGGAAATACAACCGCCAGCAGATCGGCTCGGCGGTGAGCGACGCCTGGGCTGGTGACGTCGGTGTCGCAATCGCTGTCTTCGATATCATGGCCTTTGGGGTGAGCGTCCAGAATCTCGGTGGCGACCTCGGCAACGGCGCGCTGCTGCCGCGCCGGACACGCGCGGGCTTGACCCTCAACTATACCGACCCCGAGGGCACGTTCCGGCTGCTCACGACACTCGAAGGCCAGTGGACGCGCGATCATAGCGCCGTGCTCGTCCAGGGCATTGAAGCTGGAATCGTGACGGGCGGTGTGGGGCTGGTTGGTCGCCTGGGCTATGCCACGCGACCGGCGGTCACAGATGCGTCGCGTTTCACGTTCGGCGGGGGTGTCGTCTTGGGACGTCTGGCACTGGACTACGCGTTTCAGGCCTATGACGCGCTTGGCGGTGGTACCCACCGCGTGGGGCTGCGTTGGACGCCCTGACCGAGCGCGCGCGACCTCGCTGGGGCCGGCTCTTCAAGCGGATCCTGCTCATTGGCGTCGCGGCGGCCGCCGCCGGCGTCGTGTTGCTGCTGATCGTCAGCGACGACGCCCGCTACATCGCGCGCGCGGGAGTCGAGGAGGCCCGGCTGCTGCTCCGGCGGCGCTCGATCGATAAGCTGATCGCCGCGCCTGGGACGCCGGCGGCGCTGCGCCAGCGCCTGGCGCTCGTCCTCGCGGCCCGCGCTTACGCGGCCGATTCCCTGGGGCTCGCGGTGGGGAAGACGTACACCACGTACGTCGATGTGGGTCGCGACACGCTGCTCCTCGTGCTGTCGGCGAGCCGCCGCGACAGGCTCCACGAGGTCACGTGGCACTACCCCATCGTTGGCGTCGTGCCATACAAGGGCTTCTTCAAAGCCGCCCGCGCGCGCGGGGAGGCCGAACGGCTCGAGGCGCAGGGGCTCGATGTCTTTCTGCGCCCCTCCGGGGCGTTCTCGACCCTGGGCTACCTCAGCGATCCGCTGTTCTCCACGGCGATGAGCCGCGATACGATGGAGCTGGTCGCGACCGTGATTCACGAGCTAGCGCACAACACGCTCTACGTGAAGAGCCAGACGCCGTTCAACGAGAGCTTCGCCAGCTTTGTCGGTTATCGCGGTGCGGAGGCGTTCTTTCGCGCACGCCACGACACGCTCGATGCGCGGCGCGCGGCGGCGCGCTGGCGCGACGAGCGCACCCTCGACGTCTTCTATGCCGAGCTGGCCCGGCGCCTCGATTCGGCGTATGCGGAGCCATTGAGCGGAGACCGCGTGGAGCAGGTCCGGACGACGTTGTTCGGGTGGGCGCGAGATCAATTTCGCGGACCGGTAGGCCAGTCGCTCGAGACCTATGATTGGCGCTGGTTCGCGCAGGCGCCGATCAACAACGCGGTCATCATCGCGGAGCGGTTGTATCGGATGAATCTGAATCTCTTTGACGAGATCTACCTACAGAACAACGCGGACATCTCGGAGACGATTCGGGCGATTCAAATCCGGGTTTTCACGCAAGCCGGCGACCCCTACCAGGCTCTATACTCAAGGCCGGGGATGAAGGTCGAGGACTAGTTCCCTCTCAACCTCTCAGCGTCTGCTACCCGCTGCAAGGCAATCCCATACGCGGCGGTCCTGAAGGTCACGTTCCTTTCTTTGGCAAGATCGCGCACTGAAACATAGGCTTTCGTAATCGTCGCCTTGAGTTCGCGATTCACCTGCTCGTGCGTCCAACGATACTGTTGCAGGTTCTGCGCCCACTCGTAATAGCTGACCGTGACGCCGCCGGCGTTCGCTAGAAAGTCGGGGATCACCGCGATGCCGCGCTCTTCCAGAATCAGGTCCGCTGTCGGTGTGGTCGGCTCGTTCGCGCCCTCCACGACGACCTTGCAATCGACCGTCTTCGCGTTCGCCTCCTTGGTGATCACGCCCCCGAGCGCCGCGGGCACCAGCCAGTCGCACGGAATGGCCCAGAGCTCCTCGTTTGTAATCCGCTTGCCGCCTTTCCATTCGGGCACAGGCTTGCCTTGCGCGACGTGCGCCAGGAGTGCCGGAATGTCGAGCCCCTGGTCGTTGTACACTCCGCCCTCGACTGCGCTCACGGCGACGACCTTGGCGCCGGCTTCACTGTCGAGCAGCCGCGCCAAGTGGCTGCCGACGTTGCCGAACCCCTGGATCACGACGCCCCCCCGTCCGCCCTTCAGCGGAATCCCGAAGTCGCGCGCGTACTCCTGCATCACGTACATCACGCCACGCCCGGTGGCCTCCTCGCGACCGAGCGAGCCGCCCAGCGCCACCGGCTTGCCGGTGACGACCGCGGGGGTGTAGCCCTGCCGGCTCGAGTATTCGTCGAGGATCCAGGCCATCACCTGTGCGTTGGTATTGACGTCGGGAGCGGGAATGTCGCGGTAGGGGCCGAGGACGATCGCGATGCGCTGCGTGAATCGCCGGGTCAGTCGCTCGAGCTCGAGCTTTGACAGCTTCTTGGGATCGACGGTGACGCCGCCCTTCGCGCCGCCGAAGGGAATGTCCATCAAAGCGGTCTTCCAGGTCATGATCGTTGCGAGGCCGAGCACCTCGTCGTGGTCCGCTTCGGGGTGATAGCGAATCCCGCCTTTACAGGGGCCGCGCGCGCCGTTGTGCTGGATGCGATAGCCGGTGAACACCTCGATCCGTCCGTCGTCCATCCGCACCGGCACCTCCACCTGCACCTCGCGGAACGGGGACATGAGGATCTTCCGCATGTACGCCTCGAGGTTGATCAGGTCGGCGGCGCGCTCGAACTGGTTTTGGACGATCGCCCGACCAGACATCGGCGCACGACTGGGGCGCGGCTGGTGATCCGCAGCGGTCATCGTCTCGGAGTCTAGGAGGGACGCAGCCGCCGGCCGGCGAGGCGGGCAGCCGGATTCCGGGCTTCGCTCAGGGCCTGCGCGGGGTTCGGCGCGCGCTCACGGCGCGTGCCGCCGTCGGTCAGCACGCCGATAACGTCCGTGGTCACGGCCGCCGGCGTCTCACTGGGGTGCTCGATGGCGAACACGAGGCCAATCTGTTGGCTCGCCAGCTTGGCGACGATGCCGTTCCAGCTGCGGTCGGTGGGCAGGGAGGGGGGCCTGAGTCCGACGATCACCGGGCAGGCAGCTAGGTCGAGCGCGGCCGGCGTGACGAGTGGTGCGCCCAAGCGGTCGGCGAGATCGTTGCATGCAGGGAACTCCGGGCCGACTTGGACCACCTGGCCAAAGCGCCAGTCGCCGTTGGTGGCTACCTCCGCGAACGTGGCGACGATCGTTTCGTCGCTGGGAGCGACGGGACCGGGCGTGGACGCTAGGACTACCGATCCGGTATCGGCAAACCAGCGCTCTGCGGCGGTCAGATCCTCCGGACGGCGCGGCGTGTAGGAGCCGTAGCGACGGGTCGTGGCGATCTCGCGCTCCGCGTCGGCGCGCTGCTCGGCATGTGCCGCCGCCTGCGCGGCACCCTCGAACGCCACCTCGGCTGCCTGATACCGGCCGGCTTCGCGGAGGATCTGCCCGCGGAGCTTCAGGGTGTCGGTATGCGGCTCGAGCGCGAACGCGCGGTCGAGTGCGAGGAGTGCGCGGTTCCGGTCCCCCAGTTTATAGGCGGCATAGCCGAGCTCGTGCCAAACGAGCGCTAGGTCGGGATCGGCTTCCACGGCGCGATCGAGCTCGACCAACGCTTCCTGATATCGTCCCAGCTCGGTCAACGCCGCACCGCGTAGCGTAAACGCAAACCCTGTATCTCCGAAGATCGCCCGGGCGCGATCGGCGAGCTGCAGCGCGTCTTCACCACGCCCGTTGGCCCGCAGCAGCTCGAAGTACTCGGCCCAGGCGGCTTTCAACTCCGGTTTGGCGGCCAGCAGCTCATCGTAGGCGGACTGCGCATCGTGCACGCGTCCCTCGCGCGCCAGCCAGCGCGCGCGCGCGAGCGCCCGTTCGCTGCGCGCGTCAGGGAAGAGGTCGTACGATGCCGTTGTGCGCATGGCGCTCAAATCTACCCGGACCGTACTCGCTGGCTAGCGGCGAGCGACCGGCCTACATTTCTGCCGCCATGGATCGAAACCAGTTGCTCCACGACTTGAGCGAGTTTTTGCGAATCCCCTCGATCTCGACGTTGCCCGCACACAATCAGGATTGCCGCGCCGCCGCCGAATGGGTGGCGGCAGCGCTGCGGCGCATCGGATGTCGGGGCGTCGAATTCCTCGGCAGCGAGACCCATCCGGTCGTTTGGGGCAAAGGCCCCGACGTGCCGGGCGCGCCGACGCTGCTGATTTACGGACATTACGACGTGCAACCGCCCGATCCGCTCGCGGAGTGGACGACACCGCCGTTCGAGCCGACGCAGCGCGACGACCGGATCTACGCGCGCGGTGCGGCCGACGACAAGGGGCAGGTCTTCTGCCTGCTCCAGGCGATCGCCGCGTCGCCGCGGCCGGCGGTGAACTTTCGCTTTCTCATCGAGGGCGAAGAGGAGTACGGGTCCAAGGTGCTGTTCGATCTGCTGAAGCGCGAGCCGCAGCGCGTGCGCGCGGACGCGGTTCTGGTAGCCGACATGTCGTACGTCGCGCCCGGCTGGCCGGCGGTCTACACGACGCTGCGCGGCCTTTGCTACGCCGAGATCACCGTGCGGACGTCGAAGACCGATTTGCACTCGGGCGAGTACGGCGGTGCCGCGCCGAACGCTCACGAGGAATTGGGCCGGCTGCTGGGTCGCTTGAAAGGCGCGGACGGCAAGGTCAACATCCCCGGCTTCTACGGGCCCGTACAGCGGCCGTCCAAAGCGGAGCTCGCGGCCTGGAAGAAGCTGCCGTTCAACGAGAAGGACTTTCTCAACAAACGGGTGCAGGGCAAGGGACTCGTCGGCCTGAAGAAAGCCTCCGTGCTCGAGCGGCTCTGGGCGCTCCCGACCTTCGAGATCCATGGCATTCTGGGCGGCTTTACAGGCGACGGCGCCAAGACGGTCATTCCCGCCGAGGCGACCGCCAAGGTGAGCATGCGGCTCGTGCCCAACCAGAAACTCGCACCGGTCGAGCGGCAGCTCGCGGCTGCGGTGAAACGTTTCGCGCCCAAGTATGTCACGGCCAGCGTGCGATTTCTCCACGGGGCCGATCCCGCGCAGATCAAGATCGACACGCCGGCGTTCAAACTGCTGGACCAGGCTTTCAAAGAAGTGACGGGGCGGGGAACCGTTCCGGTGCGTGCGGGCGGCTCAATTCCCGTCGTACCGGCGCTGGCCTCCGCCGGCGCGCCGGTGATCCTCACGGGAATTGGCTTGCCGGACGATCGCCTCCATGCGCCGAATGAGAAGCTCGAGCTGAAACAGCTGTGGGATGGGATCGACGTGTTCCGGCGGTTTTACGAGCTGCTCGGGGGGGCGGGGGCG
>WNGN01000334.1_pt1 | contig 37034 bp, 39 predicted proteins | sample 5400561 | NCBI WGS metagenome assembly WNGN01 (sample SAMN13153379, study PRJNA577476) | soil metagenome | isolation source: 115 cm soil or saprolite under Garry oak tree replicate 2 | place: USA:California | collected 2016-06-15 | reverse complement strand
GAATCGTGCTGATGTGCGCCGAGGCCGTACCGTGGCGCTGCCATCGCTCGCTGATCGCCGACGCGGTGATGGTCCACGGCATCCGCGTCGAGGAAATCATCAACGGGACCCGCCGCCAAGTCCACGCGCTGACGCCTTTCGCCAGGGTCAGCGGCACGGTAATTACGTACCCGCCGGAAGCGTCACCGTCCCAATCGGACATCTCCAGCCTCAAACCATAGTCGAGGCTCATCAGGCGTCCGGCAAGGTACGGACTCGCTCGGGCTCGAATCAAGGAACGCTCTTCTCGCGTCGCAGACGCGTCCTCAGGGCGGGCGTGGGCGGGAACCCCTCCCAGATCCAGAACGCCACTTGCGTGATGTACTTCTCTTGCGACGCGCTCGGGAGGAGCGGCTCCGCGGAGGGGAAGTTAGAGTGCGCGAAGCAGATCTTCGGTCAACGCCACGAGAGAAGCTGCAAGCGTATCACTATCCACCAGGGCTCCGGCAGCACGCACTGCCATGAGACATGCGGGCGCCCTTCGCGACCCGAATAGGTCGCGCAGGCGGTCGATCGCGGAGCCGGTCGCATCACGCGAGACACCGGAGTGCTGAAGCGTGTGAAAGCGCCGCACCAAGTCTTCCGTCGGCACAACGCGGAGCAAACGGTAGACGTCGAGTGCGTCCTTGTCGCTTAGCCGATCCGGTTCCTCCGCCCGCTCGCCGATCTTGTGAATCTTCGCGACCAGGAGGCCGGCCGGACCGGCGACCGCCAACTCGAACCGACGCCGATCGGCGGGGTCAAGTGCGGTAATCTCCCTTCGATCCTTATCCACGAGAGTCGCCTCGAGGCCGGCGACCTTCCGCGCCACGTGCTTCCCGTGCGGAGGGATGCGCGCGCCGCGGCGACCGCCCCCACCCAGGGAATCCGGGACGAGGAGGTCGACCGCGACGGTCTGCGATATTCCGGCCACGGAGCGAGCGTTGCCAGATTCCGACGGCGTGGTGCTCTTGGACGAAACCAGCTGCTGTCAGAGCGTTCTCGAGGAGTGGGGCGGAGCGGAGGCGAGCCGGGTCGATCGCCAGGTCACCATCTGTCGTGTAGGGCGCAATGGCAAGTTCGGCTTCGCCGGCGTGTATATAGACTGCCTGCGCACCGACTAAGACGACGGCGTCGAGGTGCTCTCGTACCGCCCCCAACGCGTCGAGGAGGACGCCTCGGGCGGCGACGTAGAGTGGGTCAGGCGCGCCAGGCATCCTCGTTCTCAGCCATCCACGACAAGAGGGATTCCGCCTCTGCCGGCTCGCGCCCCGTCCCGGTTAGCAGATCCACGGCACACTGGCTGACCGCGACACGGATCAGCCCCGCCTCGTCACGAGTACGCTCCCAGACCACTTCGTCGAACGGCTCCAGGAGCAGCACGTTCGCCCCCGTCTCGGCAGGGCGCAGGTCGAGCGTGCCGACGACGCCTTCCGGATTTTCTACGTAACAGGACGCAACCCGGCTCGGAGCGATGGACGCGGCTTGGGGGACGGCGAGCGAGCCGGTGAGAGCCCAACGGCCCTTGTAGCTCCGCAGTCGGGCAGTGAAGGCGTCCAGGCCCCGGGGAGCCAGGGATGCGAGGGTCCGGTTGGTCTTCGTCACTTGGTAGTTTTGAGCCCAGCGCCGCAGCAGGTCCTGCCATCTCACGTCGGTCACCGCCCCATCTGCCCCCCGCCGGACGACATCCTCCTCCTGAAGGAGGTTGAGAACGCGGGTGGTGTAGCCGGGATCGGTTCCCGCTCGGCGCGCGAGTTCGCGGACGCCAACCGGTGAGCGCCAGTCACACAGGGCGCGGACGATGCGTGCCGCCTTCGGCCCCTTCAGCGACCTGATTCCGCGGCGCGGAGGCGAGGGATCTTCATCAGCGCCCTCAGCCTGGATGTACAGGGCCGGGCGCTCGAGAACGATGCGGACGTTTCCCGCCAAGTCGAGGTAGGAGACGCCAGCTTGGCGGAGACGCTCACGAGCCATGACGGTCAGAAACGGGGCGATCACGAGGGCACCTCTGGTCCGTGCTTCGGTAGCCACGGCCGTGAGGCGGCGACCAAGGTCGGCGGCCAACTGGGCTGGGAGGCGGGACTTCGCCTCGACGAGCAGCACGGCCCTGCTGCCATCAGGCGCCCGAATCTCGAGCAACGCATCGGGTCGGTAATTGAGGACCGGACGCTCGGGGCGCTTCGGCGAGAGCTTCCAGCGTCCCGGCAGGCGAGCACGGAAGGCGTCGAGGCCTCGGGTTATAAGGGCGTTGTCTAACATGGTATCGTTGCGCATAATGCGCAACGGTAGCACTTCATGCAACGCTTGTCAAACGCCCGCCACTCGTTTGCCAACCAACCCGTCACCCGTGGTACCACCAGGCACCAACTCTACCCATAACAAGGCACGCGACGCCTGCGCCCCCCAAATCCACCACCCAAGCGTTACGCCTCTGGCATCATGTACTCCGAACTCCCGCACGAGCACAACGAGGCCCGTAACGATCAGCAGCCAACCCACTGCGCGGGCTGCTTCCATCCCTTCCCCGTCTGCTCGATGACCTGAACCGGTTGGTGGCCCTGGGCGGTCGGGGCAAACGGATATCCGCAATGCGGACACGCCGGCGTTTTGTCGGACACGTCACAGTGGCACTCCGGGCACCAGATGAGGGCCATAGCGTCCTCCGATTCGACGCCCGCCTATCCCTCGTTCTCTTCACGGCCGAGGAGGATGTGAGTTCTTCGGACTGCCAGCAAAAATGCCAGCAGTCATTGCGCGCGATTACCGATGGTCAGGGTGGCGGGTTGAGAAAGTCCAGTGTTCTGAGCATTTTCCTAGCCCTCGGGCGATGTCGCCGACCGCCAAGGTAGAGGTTAGGAGAGGTCGGCGACCGAGGTCCAGAAAAGCATTGAAATTGGTTGCTGCATAACGAGTTCGGCGCCGTAGCCAAGTGGTAAGGCAGAGGTCTGCAAAGTCCCTCTGCCTTTTTCCTTTTGAGTCCTTCGATGTCCTAAGTGGTAGCCGTCAGCGGCACTTACAGTCGAGTGCATTTCCGGATAGGTCACGCCTGTCTCGCAGCGACTGCTGGCGGCTGCCAGCAAAAATGCCAGCGGGCGATGGCGCACCGGACGACAGGCTCCGGAACTCTCAGGTACAGCTTCGCTATTTCCTCGGCAAACCGCGCGGGCCTCTGAACCCGCAGCCCAAGGTCCGATGACGATCTAGTCGCCAGTGGCGTCGATCGTGGCGGCGCTGGGCGCGCATGGTTGGGGTTGCGAGGTTCTGACCGCGTAGCCTGAGAAGGCGCGCCGTTGCGCGGCAGCTCTTGGGCCCAGCAGTCGTGTTGGTCCAACGCAACTTGGCGCCAGCTAGATTTCACCCGATGCTTGTGCTCGTCACCTCGACGTCGGACGCCGGACGGGGAGCTTAGAAAACTGTGGAGTGGATGAATCCGGAGTTGCTCGTTCTGCATCTCCAGGCGCTCGACGGCGCACGCTTTGCCTCGCTGGGGGCGCAGCTCCTATCGGAGGCCGCGGCGCGCGCCGGCATTGATCGCCTCCATCTCGACCTCACGGCCAACGTGACGGATCCAGACGGCGGCGTCGACGCTCGGTGTCGCGGTGCGCCGCACCGGGTGGCCCGTCTGATTCCCGCTGACAACGACATCTATCAGTTCAAAGGGGGCGCCCGGCGAAAGACAGCGCCCGCGATCGCCCGCGAGGACATCGCGCGCAAGCCGCGCGTCCGGGACGCGTTGGCCGCCGGCGAGACCCTCGTCTACGTTGCGGCGGCGGACTACGGGCCCGAGGTGGCCGCGCGGGTGCGGACGAGGCTCGACGGGGAGCACCACCTCGTGATTCGGGCGGATCAACTGGTCATTATCAACGGCCGGACGCTGGCAGAGGCGCTCCAGGCCTACCCGGCCCTGGTGCGTCGCTTTCTCGGTCTCGACGTGCAGCTCCACGCCCTTGAGCAGTGGGCGCGGTTCCCCCGTCTCACCAACGCGTTCCAGGCGGACGCCGATCTCGAGGCTCGGCTCGAGGGTCTCCGGGCACAGATTCGTCCCCAGCACAGCATGGTCCGAGTCGTGGGGGCAGCAGGCCACGGCAAGACCCGCGACGTGCTTGAGACGCTGCGCCCACCCGAGTTGGCCAGCGACGTGCTCTACGCGCTTGAGCCCGACGACGTCTCGGCCTCCGTGTGGACGTTCCTGCAGGCCACGCCCGATGCGCAATGCGCGCTCGTCGTGGACGAGGTGGACGACGCGGACGCGGCGCGGTTCACAGACCTGTTCGCCCTCACGCAACCTGGCGTCCGGCTCGTGATGATCGGCCGGGACGCGTCGGGGCGCGCGCAGGCCGGGACCGTGCAGGTGCAGGGACTGAGCGAGGACCTCCTCGTGCGTGCCATCCGGGATGTCGCCCCCGGCCTCCCAGAGGACGCGGCCCGCAGGATTGCCGTGGTGTGCGAGCGATCGCCGAAACTAGCGATCCTCCTGGCCGACCGCGCGCGCGAGGACCCACGACGGGTCGAACGCCTCGATCCGGGACTCCAGAGCGCGCTCGACCTGTTCCTCCCGCTTGACGATCCCGACCTGCAGGCCCTGTCCTCCCTGGCGCTGCTGGAGCACGTGGGCTGGAACGGCGCCGTGGACGAGGAGTCGGCGCTGCTCTTTGGGCTCCTGGGCCTGGATCCCACCGACGCGCGCCGGAGAATCGAGCGCCTCGACGCGCGCCTGGGGATTGCGCCCCTGGCGGGTCGCTATCGGTACGTGAGCCCCGACATACTGGCGGACCACCTGGCGGCTGGGCAGGTCGGCGCGTGGACCCGCGATCGCGTTCGCCAGGTCGTGGACGCACTCCCCGCCCACATGGCTGCGAGCTTCGGCCGGCGCGTGCGCAGACTCGCCGACGTCCTCCGCAATCGCGAGGCGGTGGAGGAGGTGATCCTGGGCGACCAGGGCCCCTTTCGGTCCCTAGCGGATATCGAGGACCGGCGCCTCGGAGCGCTGCTCTCGGCGCTTGCTGGCCCGTTCCGGCGGGCCAGTCTCCGGACGCTCCGGCGCATGATCGAGCCAGCGTCCGACGAAGAGTTGCGCGCCGCCACGACGGCGCGCCGCCCCCTCGTGTACGCGCTCGAGGAGCTCATCTGGCCCGAGGACACGTTCGAAGAGGCCGCCCGCCTGCTGCTCCGGCTCGCCGCCAGCGAGAACGAGGGGTTTGCGAACAATGCGACCGGCATGTTCGTCGAGACCTTTCAGACCGTGCTGGGCCGTACCGAGGCGGGGCTGGAACCCCGGGCGCGCGTGCTCCGACGGGCGGCGACGAGCGACCACCCACGCGAGCGAGAGATCGCCGCGCAGGCGCTCGGGGCGGCCGTGAAGACGGGCCACCTGCACCGGATGGGCATGCCGCCCCGCGACGTGGCCGGCATGCCCGAGCGCGAGTGGCGGCCCGCGACCTGGAAGGACTGGTTCGACGCGATCGAGTCCTATCTCGACATCCTGACGCCGCTGCTCAGGGACCCCGACGGCAGCGTGAGGACGGCGGCCATCAAGGCCCTCTGTGAGGCCGCCGATGTCGCCGCTGAGGTCTCCCGCGTGACGGCTGCGTGGATCGCCGCAGCGCGGACGGTCGTAGGCGGAGACTTCGACGAGCGGGCGAAGGTGCTCGAGGCCCTGGAATTGGAGTTCGATCGGGACCGGCTGCGCGGAGTCCCGAAGGATCGTTCCGAGGCCGACAAGGCGGCGGGCGCCGAGCGGATCGCCAAGCTCCGCGACATCCACCGCGAGCTCCTCGGCGGCGACTTCTCCTCCAGGTTCCGGCGTGCCGTGACGCGCGCCGCCTGGTCGGGCCTGCGGCGCCCCCTGGAGAACGAGCAGGAGCGGATCCGCGAGGTGCTGGAGAGTATCGCCGCGGACATCCTGCGCGACCCCGGGTTGCTCGACGACCAGCGGGACTGGCTCCTGCAACGTCAGGGGAGGCAGGCGGAGTACTTTTTCGAGCTGCTGGGTCGCGCCGATCGTGAACGCCGGCTCGCCGCCACCCTCGCCGGGCTCGCGCAGCGGCACACCCGGGCCATGGGGTGGCTCTCGTTGTACGAACTCGGCTACGCCGACGCCACCAAGGACCCCGCACACATCGACCGCCTCGCGGGCACGCTGCGCGGTGACCCCGGCAAGGCGGCGCAACTGTTCGATCTGCTCCTCCGGGCCGGGCCCTCGCCCGAGCGCGTCGCGATCGTGACGGAGCTCCTCGAAGCGGGCACAATTCCCAGACAGTCCATCGCCTCGTTCGGCTATGGGAAGTGGCGGACAGCCCTGAGCCCCGACGAGGCGCGTGCGCTCGGCGCGGCCGCGGCGGTGGACCCCGAGGCCGTCGGGGCCGTTATCACGTTCCTCGCGCACTATCTCTACGAGGCCAGGCCGCAGGTCCATGAGATCTTGCGCGACCTCGTCCTCCGCGTCCTCACGCAGCCACGGCGAACAGACGAGCGACGCCAGTTCGACGACGAGTGGGACCGGCTGGCCAAGGAGTACGTCGGCGACGCCCCGCTCCAAGTCGGGGCTGCGGTGCTGCAGGACGTGGCCGCCCGGGAGTTTGCGCATGACCGGGAGATTGGTGAGGTGCTGCGCCAGGCGTGGGCGGCCACGGACAAGCGACGCTTCTTCACCGAGGTCCTTGCGCCGTGGCTGGACGCGGAGACCACAGGGGCCTGGTGGGTGCGCCAGGTGCTGGAGCACTTCCCGGTCGACGAGGTCGGCGTCGACTTTCTCGTCGAATGGGTCGCGGCGAAGCCCGATCCGCGTGCCCGCGCCCTAGCCGATATCCTGAGTCAGCCCCTGGGTCGTCCGTCCGATCTGCAGGCCGCGCTCCTCGAGCGGTTCGACGAGCACGGGGTTGGCGACGCCTTCTTCGGCGGACTGATCTCCGGGACCTGGACGGGATCCGCGTCAGGCTGGAGCCAAGGGAGGCTGGCCGAGGCGAAGAAGTGGCTCGAGGACGAGCGACCGGCCGTTCGGAAGTGGGCCGAGCGGGCCGTGGCGAGCCTGGAGCAGATGGTCGAGCACGATCTCGTCCGCGACGCGGAGGAGCGCGTCCGTCGGTAAGCACATGTTTCTCCATCGACGGAATGAAGGACGCTGCCCGTGGCCGTACCAACGATTGATGCGCTCGAAAACGTCCTCAAGCGCGTAGAAGACCTTCAGGATCAGTGTAGCCGGGGACTCCTGCGCACCCAGGAACTAAACGGCCTCCTGGCCGAACTCGACAAGGCGGTCGAGAGGCTGCTACTGCCTCTAGACTCCTCCCTCTTTCGGATCTTCGACAAGCGGCGCCGGGAACACACCGACTTTCTGAAGCTGACGCCATCGGGTTATGTGCACGCCACCGACTGCGTCAATCTGGATTACCGGGCGGAGACACTGCGGCTGGTCATCGACGAGTATTCTCCCGGATTCCTCCGCGGAGATGCTCGAAACAAGACCCAGTACTTCTTCCCCGCTGGCGACGCGTACCGGGGACGGAAGATCATCTACCAGATCCTCAAAGGCGCGCGCACGAGCGTGGCAATCGTCGACGAGTTCCTGGATGCCGAGGTCTTCGACTACGTCGAATTGCTCGACCCGGCGATCTCCGTCCAAATGATCACCGGCAGCCGGATACCACTATTCCCCAAACTCCTCCACGCCCTCCAGGGCATCCAGCCAAACACCGAGGCGCGCGAGGTCAGCGACTGCCACGATCGCTTTCTGATCATCGACTCGCATGAGGCTTGGCACCTCGGCGCGTCTCTCAATGGCGTTGGCAAGAAGGCGTTCATGGTCAACAGATTGACCGATCCAGCCGAGCTGCAGAGTCTTCTGGCGAACTTCTCAGCATGGTGGGGAAAGGGCACGCCGATCTAGACGGCGTTGGCGGCTTGAGCCTGTTGTTATCCTTACCCATGCCGACAAAACAGAAGAGAGCAGAGGCGGAGGTCCACGCCATGATCGTGCGGGACTCGAAGATGCGGCTTGGCTGCCCTGACTTTGCGCCGGACTTCACACTCCGCGAGACCCACGATCAGATGGCCAACTGGGACGTGCACAGCGCGCGCAACATCGCCGACTGGCGGCCCCATTGCGCTCAGGCATTCAAGGAGGCCGTCGCCCGGGCACGACGCAAGTTCGACTTGCCTGGCCGTAGCATCTTCCTTGTCGCATTTCCGCCCCCCAGTGCCGCGAAAACGCCCTAACGAGGAGCCCTAGACGCGATCAGATTCTGGCACTTGCAGCACGCACCGGTGACCTGAGGTCCAAATGGCCAAGAGAACCTTTTCGTACGAAGGCGAAGACTGGCGAGGTCGAGATGACGGGAACGGCTACGAGCGCCAGCGCGAGTGGTGCTGGCTACTTCCCAGCGGTGAGTCGGTGGTCTGTCGTGGTTCGACCGATTAAGGACCCGAAAAGGGAGATCCACGATTCCATCGGCACCTCCGATCTGGACACGTTGGACGCCAACCAGTTCGCCAAAGAGCTCGGCCGGGCCCTCCGTCGGCAGCGAAGCTGAGACGATGTTGCCACTGCAGCGCATCCCGCCTCCTCTGCCCTCGCCGAAGTCTCAGGCCCTCGAATACGTGAAGGCCCTGGGCCCTATCGCTGTGGCAGTCGTGGCGGCCTTCCAGCAGCGCGGCGCACCGTTCTGGGCCCTGTTCGGTTTCGCGGTGTTGGGTTTCGGCGTGGCGCTCTACGAGCCAGTCCACCGCACAGTCCTCCGCCGCAGGCGTCGGCGCCACGATGACGCCATAGCGCGCCGCGCGGTCCCCGAGCTTGAGCGCCTAGTCCGGCGATTCCGCGAAATTGTGGATGAGGACCGCAACGACACACTCCACGCAGTCCTTCTGGGAGGCCTCCAGAACAACCAAGCCGCGTTGGTGCGCCTGAAGATTCCATCAGGCCATTGGTTCAGGAGCTTCATCGACGAGCTACTCACCCGTCTCTGGGACAAGCCCGCCGGTCTCAACTACCTCCTCCGAGCTGCAGGGGAATTTCACACGATCGTGCATGCGTACGGCAATCAGTGCCTCTCGCCGATCTTCGAACAGCTACCGCCGGAGGACCGCCAACTCCTGGCAGGCGCATGCGGGCGGTCGCTTGAGGCCTTCCGTCAGCGGTATATGAATTTCCGAACTGACTACGAGAAGTACGTGACCGCGGTCCTGAGCGAATTACACGCGACGCCGCCCCTGCACCCAGAACTACCGAACACACAGCCCCTGGCGTGATTTGGAGGAAAGTCGGGGAAACCCAACGCGGCCGATGCAGGATGAAGGTCAACCGATGCGGGCATCGACGGGTACTTGGGCCCTTGGCGGGGGAGCAACGTTCCGGCCCAACTGTTGGATAATGAGGGGGGCGCTGGCTCCGATGTTCAAAGCCAAGAAGACCGACATTTGCTCGATGCCGTAGGCAACTGCCAATCCGCCTCCTATAAGGACCATTATCCCGGAGAGCACATAGTACCTGACTCGCTTGAAGTACGCGGGCCAAACTCTGGGGTCTTCCTTCCGAAGGGCCCAGATACTCGCGAACTCGGCCACCAAACCACCGAGGCAGCCGACCGCGAAGATCGTCCACGCCCCTTGGATGAGCACACGCACCTCCCGGTCCGAGCTCTCGGGCCGTTCAGGTCGAGCTGCTGCTCTTTGTTAGGTAGGACCAGAACAACGTTGAGCTGGAGGGCTGGCTTCGCTCCGTCGGTCGCCGAAGTCGATAGACCTCATGACCGTCCTTCGCCTTGCCTCGGTCAATCGTACCCCCGAGAGACTGGAGAGCGTCTAGTACTTGCTCCGTCGAGAGGCCAGCATCCTGCGCAAGACCTTCGAGGGTTCGCCAGTCCCACGCCGGGTTCTGCAATGCCTTTAGAACGCGGTCCGTCGGGTTTGCTGTCGGGCTGGGCGAGGCCTTGACACTAGCCATGGTCACCTCCCGCTGGTAGCGGATCTAGGCTCAAGAACAAGATACTGATGCGCGACCCTATAAGGCTAGGCTGTTCTCACGGCACGGTGCGCAATTCGAGGCCGCCGCTGAAACGTGTTGATCACCCGTGGTGCCACCAGGCGCCAGCTCTAGCAACCCACAGGCAGGCAGCGCCAGCCAGCGCTATCCACCACCCCGGCGCTAGACTCCGGGAATCTTCGGCCGTCCACCCTGCAACGAGCGCGAGAAGTCCGACTAAGACCAGGAGCCATCCCAGCATTCGCACTCCTTTCCACCTTCTTCCCGTCCTCTCAATGACCTGAACCGGTCGCGGGCCCTGCGCTGCCGGCGTGAGCGGATACCCGCAATGCGGACACGCCGTCGCCTTGCTCGATACATCCCGCTCGCACTCTGGGCACTTGATCAGCGCCATACCTTCCTCTATTGAAGGGCTACGCCTCGCCCTCCTCGCGGCCGAGCAGAATATCCTTCACGGCTTCTCGGGCCTTGAAGGCGATGACGGCCTGTGGCGCGGTGATCACACGGCGCAGCTGCGCAAGCTCGCGCGGCAGCAAGCGATCCACCGCGCGGCCGATGCTCCGCTCCAGGAGGCCGAGGCTCGGCGCGTGTTTGAGCTGGTGCTGGAGCCGACGCAGCCGCTCTGCGGCTTTGTTCACGAGGCTCTCGGCCTGCCGCCGCGCCGTCTCGGCCGAGCGTTCCGGCTCCTTCTCCGTCCCTTTCTGCTCGGTGCCGGTGCGGTCCACGTGGCCGCGGGCGAGCGCGCCGAGGGCGTGGTGCGCCTCGGCCAGCTCGCGGGCGCGCGCCGCCGCACTCGGCGCCGCGAGCCGCGCCGGTTGGGTGTCGTGGGCGACCCCGAGCCCCAACGCGCGACGCCGCTCGACGGCCTTCAGCGCCCCGAACTGCTCGGGCTCGGTCCCGAGCCGCGTGGTGGCCCGCTCCGCGCCGATCTCGACGGCGGTGCGCGTGAACCGTGCGCGCGCGGCGGCCGGGTCCTTGTAGACGCGGGCGAGCGCAGCGTCGAACCGCTCGGACGCGCGCCGCACACGCTCCATCGCCCCGCTCAGTCGCTGCAGGCGCTCGCGGGCGGCGGCGAGCTCCTGATCGGCACGCGCGCGCTCGGCCTTGAGGGCGGCGAGGCGCTCATGCTCGTCCAGGGCCTTCGTCACTTGCTCCACGGCGGGAGTCAAGGGTTCACGCGCCCGCGCGGAGGGCTCCCGGGCCGGATACGGCACTCCGAACCGCTGCTCCAGGCGCCGGAGCGACAGATCGCGCGCCACGCGCGAGGCCTTGACCTGCTGTTTCCCGTCGGTGATCACGAGCCCCTGGCCCTTGCGTTCGAGGCGGAGCCCGTGGCGCGCAAGGGTCGCCTCGAGCTCCTCCCACGAGCGCGCCGCGCGGAGCTCGGCGAGGTGCGCGCGCACGCGGTCGGGGAAGGCGGGATCCCCGGTGCGCTCCGCCTGGCGGCGCTCCCCGCTCGTCAACGGCGCGCGCTCTGGCGGCTCCTGGCCGTCGAGCTGGTAGAGACGGCCCGAGACTTCGCGCAGCCCGAGCTCCCGCTCTAGTTCGCGCAAGGCGCGTTCGATCCGCGGTCGGTCCTGCCAGCGGTTCCAGGCGCGGCCCGTCTCGGGGTGCACGCGGTTGACCATGACGTGGACGTGCGGGTGCGAACGGTCCCGATGCGCGACCAGGAGCGCCTGGTGCTCGGCGAGACCCAGGTCGGCCAGGACCCGGTCGGCCACGGCCTGCATGCGTTCTGGCGTGACGGGATCGGCGGGGTCGAAGTTGATCGTGAGGTGGTACACGGGAGATTCGACGTCGAGGTTAGCGTTGGCCGTGGCCTGCATGAGCGCGGCGGCGACTTCGGGATCATCGGTGCCGACGTTCCGCCCGGCAGTCCATGCCACGCGCTCGGGTTCCTCGCCCGAGCGGCCGAACATGAGGTAGCGGGCGAGGGCGGCGAAGCGCCGGCCCGAGGACGTCGTCGCGATCATCGCGGCGAGCGGCCCCGGCGTCCGTCACGCATAAGCCGTTTGACGAGGGCGTACTGCTCCGCCCGGGCGTGGGCGACGTGCTTCGCGAGCGCGGTACCGAGGCCGGTGCGCGTGAGCCGCTCGAGCTGTTCGAGGCGGCGGCCGATCCGGGCGAGGGCGCGGAGCAGGTGGTCGGTCTCCGCGTGGTGGCGGGCCTTGGGGCTCTGGCCCAGGGCAGCTTCCCGGATGAAGCGCGCGGGCTTCAAGCCGCAGGCCTCGGCGCGGGCGGTGATGTGGGCGAGCTCCTCGGGGAAGAGGCGGAGCAGCTTGGTGGTGGTGCGGCAGCGAGTGGCGGGCATGGACGCTCCCAAGTCGCGGGACGGTGGAACGCACCCCTCTATAAGGGAATAGTCTCGAATGGGGCCGAGCGTGCCCGGATGAGGCCGGTGGTGTGAGGCGGGGCGAACGGGGGTGGGGGGCGGGTGCTGCCCTTGAGCGCGCGTCAGCGCGCGAATGGGCGCAGTTTAGGGAGATTCGGGGCCGCGCACCAGCGCGTGCACCGATATCTCCCTACTTGCTTGCACAACGGAAACCGCTGCGAAAATCAGTGCAGCGTGGAAATCCGGCTCATCGTGTGGAAAACCGGCTCAGCATTCGGTTATCAGAACGGGCGGGCTCGCCTTCGGACGGCCCACCGATCGAGGCTTGGCCTGGCCGGCGATGGCTGCGTTAGAGCAAGCTCGCTTCCGCGAAGCTCAGATAGCGCTGTGCACCGAGGACGAGGTGGTCGTACACGGGGATGTCCAAGAGCCGCCCCGCGTCGACCAGCTGCCGCGTGATGGCGCGGTCGTCCGCGCTGGGCGTGGGGTCGCCGCTCGGGTGGTTATGGGCTACGATGATGCCCGCCGCGCCGAACGCGATGGCGAGCCGGAACACTTCCCGGGGATGCACCAGGGAGGAATTGAGGATCCCCCGCGTGACTTCCTGGATGGCGATCACCCGGGACTGCGAGTTGAGCGCGATCACGTAGAACACTTCTATGAGTTCTCGGGCCGCGCGCTCGCGCAAGAGGTTGACCGCGTCTTGCGGGCCCCGCACCTGAACAGGCTCCGGTTGCGACGGATCCACTTCCTTGATCAGGCGGACCCAGGCGGGCCGTAGGGCCTCGGAACGTCTCCGGTGTGGGCGATACATGGCCTGCCTGCCTCCCATCCCTTGCGAGTGGCGCCGTGCGTATCTCGCTAACAATATATCGCTAGCAATATGTCTCTGTCAAGGGCTGGCGATATATGGCCGGACCGATATATTCATGCCGACCCACGTCAGGGCGGGCTATGGCCATTCGGGTGCGGCTACGGGAGCTACTGGAGAAGCGCGGGATGGCGCAGACCGAGCTCCAAGCGCGGAGCGGGCTCGGCTACTCGACCATCAACGCGCTGTACCACGGGAAGACAGAGCGGGTCGAGTTTGCGACGCTCGAGGCGCTGTGCGAGGTTCTGGGCTGTGGGGTGGGGGAGATCCTCGAGCACGTTCCGGAAAAGAAGCGGATGCGTTCCTGACGTCGAGCGATGCGCCTTAGGCTAGCGCGCCGCAAGGAGCGGGGGCAGCTAAGGGTGCCGGTGCGTGAGATCTTTGGATTCGAACGAAGGGAGTTTGGCCCTTGGTTTAGCGGGTGATCCTGTCCAATCACGCTGACGCACGCAGTCGGTCTGCCGCAAAACCGTCCTTCGGTGCCGCAAAAACGCCCTATCCCGCAACTGGCTCGCGGGGCCATCTTAACAGCACGACTAGTAGACCATTCGGCAACCCATCTTCTGGTAAGATCGCTGTGAAGGTAAGCAACCACTATGGTAACGAGGTGTTGAAGGTCTTCGCTGTCCGCTCGTCGACGTGACCCGTAGCAACTAGGGGCTTTGGACCAGCGAAGTGGCTGAAGGAGCGGGATTGAGCGAGTTCTACGCGCACCTCGGTCTGTCAGAGTGGCCCTTTACGGTTGTGCCACGGCCCGAGTTTTGCACGTTTATCGCAGACCGACCTCGGCTCCGGGAGGACATCGCTTTTCTCTTAAGTTCGCTCAGCCGGCGCGACACCTCATCGATACATGTGCTCTGGTCGTCGCTTGGTGCAGGAAAGACTCACGCTCTATTCTACTTGGCGAATGAGTCACGACGCATATCGGAAGGGGCCGTGCCCGTCACGCTACTACCCATCTACACTGAATTCCCCAAGGGCGTGTCGAGCTTCGTTGACTTGTATCGCGGTTTCATCACCCGGCTTAACCAGGTCGTCATTGCGGACGCGTTTTTGGAGGTTTCCACAAATTCTGCTGGTGATGAATTCTATCAAGAGCTTCAAGCCAGCTCTCCGGACCTTGCGACGGCTTTGAGGGTGCTGGCTATCGACAGAGATGTCGAGAGGCGCGCGGTCTGCGTCAGGTGGCTCCGGGCGGACCGGCTCCCCGTGTCTGAGTTTCGCCGTGTAGGGATCTCCCAAAGACTCGACTCGACGGAGCAAGCCACAACCGTCATGGCAGTCTTGGTGCGCCTACTCAGCGGAGCGGCACGGCTCCGGGGCCACCGGGCCTCGCGGGTCATTTGGCTCTTGGATGAGTTTCAACGCCTCGATAGGACCAGTCCCCGCGCGATTGCCGACGTCAACGCAGGTCTACACTCGGTGTTCAACTCCTGCCCGGTCGGCCTAACACAGGTGATTTCATTCACCGGTCCGCCGCACGAACGCAGCCTGCCAGACTGTTTCAGCCCAGAGCTTCGAGACAGGATCGGTACAACGAAAGTTCTTGTACTGCCGCCCTTGCAGCGAGACGAGGCAGTCGGCTTTGTGGTCGACGTTTTAGGCCGTTTCCGGCTTACCGACGCGTCTGTCCCGTCCGCATTCTTTCCATTCACGGAGCAGGCATGTAGACACATCATTCAGTACCTCGCGGGCCGCACCGAGCTGCGCCCGCGGGCGCTCATGCACGCATTCAACGCGGTGCTTGAAGTTGCTGAAGCGAAGATCCAAGCGGGAACGCTTGACGTGATCACCCCATCCTTTGCAGACAGTGTCCTTGGGCAGTACGTCGTTCTGACTGACGCAGAGGAGGAAGAGTAGGATGGCCCAGGTCCTTCACCTACTCGCAAGGGATGACGTCGTGAAATGCCTCCAACATCTAGCTGATGCAGGGGAAACTGCGCTGCAACGCAGCGACCTAGAAGACCGAGTGCTCGAGCTTGGTATCGAGAGGCCCTCCGAGCTGGTGGACTTGCTCCTCGATGCAGGGCTGATCGTGCCTTACGGTCCACGTCTTGGAATCTCGATCGTGGGACACCGGACGAATCTCCTGATCCGAGCTTTGGAAGGGGCGGATATCGAGGACATATACAGGCGGCTCCGGCGATTGAGCGGTCACCCCGAAATGTATGAGCTATTGAGAGAGGGCATGACCACAATCTTCATAAGATCTCTAGTCGATCATCCGGGATTCCGTCGTCTGTACATATGCTCACCTTGGGTCAATCCGTCTGACAAGGACGCGGCAGCCCTCAAGTATGCATTCCTAACCGCGCTCAAGCGACAAGAGGATCCCCCAGAACTCTTGGTTGTAACTCGCCCCCCCGAACTCACGCCGCCCGAAACCCGCGACGGACTGAAGCCCTTCAGGGAAGTCGGCGCACAGATCTTCCTCAACGCGCGGCTTCACAGCAAGCTGTACATCCGCGAGCCGGATCGGCACGGCGGCCTCGCCATGGCTATTGTTGGGTCGCAGAATCTGACAAGGTCCACTCATCTTGAACTCGGCATTCGCATCAACGGAGACACGCGACTCATCGATCAGCTGATTCGATACTTTCTTGAGATGGCGAGTCGATCGACCGAGCCACAACCTGCAGAGGAGTAAGGGAAAATGACCTCCGCGCAACCGTCGAGCATTACGGCGAAGTACGGTCTAAAGCAAGATAACTTCATCCTCGACCCAATCACCGACTATGCCTGCTTTGCGCGGGATGACATCAAGACTCAGGAAATAGCGGAGAGCCTCGACATTGACGTCGTAACTGGCTTGGCACCAAAGCGATTGGTGTATGGGCCCTACGGAGCGGGCAAGACCCACACCCTAATGAGGACGATGGAAGAACTAGGACATCTTGCGTCTATACATGCTGTGCGCATCGAATGCCCCGATTTGGGGAAGAAGTCGCGCTTTCATGACCTGTACCGCGAAGGAATCATGCGCGGCTTGGGTCAAGATTTCGTCCTGGGGTTGTTCGAGGAAGTGGTTCGAAGGGTCGGCTTTAAGCGTCCCGACGAGCTGCGTACGGAGTTGAAGAAATGGTTTGGCGACGAGGAAATTGCTAAAGCGGCTGAGCGATTGTACGATCCGAACTTTGACCGACTAAGACTCTGGCGCTGGATATCGGGCGTCACCCTCTCCCGTACGGACTTGGACACGCTCGGTCAGACACAGGACCTGACAGAAGGCGAAGCTGCTCGTCTCGCGGACGTCGTCGTGATGCTTGGGAAACTTCTGCGTCAACTGCGCGGCCAGACGCTAGTCCTGATTCTCGATGAGATGGAGCGCCTGAAAGCGATCGGACCGGAGACGATTGTCACCTTTCTCTCGGGGTTTACCAGGCTTGTGGACCCCGGGCAGCGATGGGTGTCCGTGCTCATCGGTGCCTCGGCCGCTGTTGAAACCGAAATGGTAGACGTGTTCGCAGGCGCTGGCCCAGTGGGGTCCCGCCTTACGGTGGACGCGAAGATAGAGATTCCTGCGCTCCCCGATCCAGACGTGGACAAGTTCATAGAGCGCATCATCGCCTACGTACGAGATCCGAGCTTCGACGTCAAGGCTGCCATCCAATTGGCGGCCAAGTCGGTGAAGGAGGAACTGCAAGCCCGGTTCTTTCCGTTCACCGTTGAATCGGTTGAGGCGATCAAGAGCCGGACCAGGCTTCTGACTCCGCGGGAGATTACGATGCAAATGACTCGTGCACTTGGGCGCGCGTATCGAAACTCGCACTCCATCATCACTTCGGACAGCGTGGGCTAGGGCGTGCCTGGCGACATCCCCGACCTCCGCTTCCGGCTCCCAGAGACCTTTGCGGTGCAACCTGAGCTGGTGATCGACGAAGGTCCAGCCAGAGGGCTTCTGATCGGCCAGAACGCGCCGCGAGAGGAGTTCGACGCCGTATTCCTCGGGAAACACGCCGAGGCGCCGCACAAAACGGTGTGGCTAGATGCCCGAGGCGCACACGCCGTTTATGTCATGGGGAAGCGCCGAAGCGGCAAGAGCTACACCCTTGGCGCGATTGCCGAGGCCCTGGTCTCCGACACTTGGCTGCGGCAGGGTGGCGCAAGCCAGGCCGTCTTGATTTTGGATAGCATGAATGTGTTCCTAACGATGCCGTTTACTGTCGAGGCGACCTACAGCGCCTCCAGTGCCGGTATGAAGGAATTGCATAAGTGGGGGATTCAGTCTGACGATGTGCCTGTGCGATTGTTCACTCCACACGGCTCGACTGTTCCTCGAGATGTCCAGGCGCAGGGCATCACTCTCCGCGCTTCTGATCTAGGTATTGAGGAGTGGTGTGGTCTCTTCGAGGTCGATCCCTTCGTCGATCCCCTGGGCCATCTGATGGCAACCCTATTTGCGAAGGTTGCTGATGAGGGGTACATCGACTCGATCGGTGGCGGGCACGTCGCGCCAAAGTCGGAGTTCTCCATTGAGGACATGCTGAAGGCACTGTCAGTCGATCCTGACCTTGCCGGCTTTGTTCAGGACACGCGTGATGCCCTGCGCAGACGTCTCGAGACTCTCGTACGCTTCCCCCTATTTGGCGCCGCAGGCCTGGATGTCCGTGACTTACTCCGACCCGGCACCATCTCCGTGCTGTTACTCCGTGATCTTGATCAGGAGATGCGCTCGGTGATGGTTTCTATAGTCGTCAAGAGGATGATGCGACTGCGAGCGGTCTCTGAACAACAGGAGCGCATGGTCCCAGTTCATCTGGCGCGAGCGGAGAAATACGCATCGAGTGATCCGGGCCAGGCCAGCGTTGAGCGTGAACACGCTGAGGAATGCTTGCGCAAAGCGGCGGCTGGTCTGCCGCGATCATGGTTGATCATCGACGAAGCTCACAACTACATACCTTCTCGCTCAACCGTTCCGTCCCGGAGACCGTTGAAGAAGTATGTTGACGAAGGACGGAATCTTGGCCTGTCTATCGTCGTTGCGACGCAACAACCATCAGGCCTGGATCCATCGATACAGCGCAACGCCGACGTACTGCTGGTGCATGCCCTAAGCCACCATGACGATATCGCGGCGGCACAAGGCATGATCAACTCTGCTGAGCCGGAAGAAGTCGTACTGGATGGCAAGTACCGGATCACCGGCCCCCGGCTCTTCGAGCGGCTTGTCAGGGCCCTTCCGTTGGGATATGCACTCGCATCGACGGATCGCGCGAATCGTCTCTTCCCGGTTCGCATCCGGCCAAGGTCTACAGTCCACGGCGGTGCCGACTACTGATGCAACCACGACTCGTCTCAAGGACACACTATCAGGTAGACGAGCCAGCGATTCTCAAGCTGTTAGTTCAGAAATGCAGTTCGGCGGTTAGAAGTGAGTACGCCGAGCGCGCGGCCCTCTGTCTCGCGGAAGAGATGAAGCGAAGCGGCAGGGAATTCAATCCGGCCGCCGGCGGCTACGCCGTCGATCTCGCCCGTCAGCTTGGGCTCGTCAACGACAATCTCGTTTGGGCGGAGCTGGGCCAAGTCCTTCACCTGGTCAGCGAGGAACGCGGGCACGAGTGGGTCGCCGAGTTGGCGCTGCCCGAAAGGGTGCTCTTCTTCCGTCTCTTCCTGGAAGCCGATGGTGCTGCGATGCTGTTCATCGCACGTACGTTGGGGCAACACGGTCAACTGCCGCCAACTGGCAAGTCATGGTGTGACGTCGCGAACGAAATGGTCCTTGCAGTATATGCGGAGTACCTGGAGCAAACACCCGATCCCGCTGACCGAGTGAGATTGAGGCGTGTTATTGACCGAAGACGAGCTCGACCGTACACAGGAAAATCTGGACCTCACCAGATGTTCTTGCATCTCCAGGCGCTCCATCGGTTGGGCCTGATCCAACGGGAGGACAGTAATTCGACGCGCCTGTACCGTCTGGGCGACTCCCAGGCGGCGCTCGACAAGTTGTTGGTCGCCTTGCCCAACGTGATGGCCCTTGAGGTGTGTGTTAGTGAGCGAGAGTGGGCCCGGGTTGCGGGGGAGGTGTTGGCGGACCAGTTGCCATCCGGGAGTGTCAGCGCGGCCGTGATCGAGGATGAGCGGATCTTCGAAGGGGTTAGATCCGTCTACGACAGCATTACACGTACGGGAGTATCCCTCTGTTCCATTCAATCGATCGTGGAAACGTTGCAGATTCGTAGCTTGGCTGCCGGCGACGGCATCCTTGGGTATTCTGAAGTCTTGTCGGCGCTGGAGAGGTTACGCAAGCAATTCCCACGAGATGTTAGATTCCATGTCGACCGAGCAGGCCGCCCAGCGTTCATCAAACTGAGCGCCACGCTCGCATCTTAGGACTAACCAAGCTCACCTGATTGGCTGGGTAGAGCCTCGCCGTAGCCCACGCGCAACCCAAGCGAAGCATTCTCTACGACCTCTTCTCGAGTACCAGAACGTGCTCGCGGTTAACGTTTGCCCCGTTGTGGCGCGAGAAGGACATGTAGCGGTTCTGGGTCGTATAACTCAATCGCTCGATCACTTTGAAACGTTCACCTGCCAGCTCTTCTAGGAGTCGCGTAGGCCGGACTCGGCGACCGTTCCACTTGGAGTTACCCACTACCACAACAGCCTTTCCCTTGCTTTTGAGAGCTTTTGCCATCTCCTCCAGAACCCGGTCCATGGATGCGCTGTAGTGCCTCAGAGCTCTTGCTCGTTTGGGGCTTACCTTCTCAGCGTGCTTTAGGAGCCTCTTGATGTACTCGCTCTCCGCTTTCCAGCGCAGCCGATGGTTCGTTTCGCGAACGCCTTCACGTCCCAGGTATCGCGGCGCGAGCTCCAGTCTGTCATCGTGAGACTTGACTAGACCGAGCCAATACATTTCCAACATGTGGCGTCTATAATAGTCGACCGCTGCGTTGTACGGGGGGGAGGTGATCACGACGTCAGCAACGCCCTTGGATACGACACGAGAGAGAGCTGTCGCATCAGCACGCCGAATCTTCACCCTGACGCCCGGTCCAGTCTTCCCCTTGGCGTGCTTCACGTTCTCCCACAATTCCTTCATCCCTTTGATCTCCCGTTCCACCTTCTCCTCGAAGAGCTGAAACGGGTCGATGCGGCGTCCTAGTTTGTCAAGCCGCTTCATGTGGGCAGTCACCTCCAGACCGGAGACCGGGACCGGGTCTGCGTTGGAGGCATTCCGGATGATGCTGGCAAAGCACGCCAGCAGAAACCGCTTGATCTCGGACGGAAGCTTCGACCTTGTGATGGTCAAGCGCAGGCGACCTAAGTCAATCGCCACGTACGCCCTGAACCAGTGTTCGATAGTCGGAATGTTGGGGATCGCATAAGCCTTCCGAAATCGCCCGATGGAAGACTTCGACAAATCGGTCTTCATGAGGCGATCATACTCCTTAGTCGGCCGCCGTATGCGAGCGATCTTCGCTTGGAGCTTGTGGAATGCGGTCTCAAGGCGCTTCGGTGAGACAGGGCGAGATTTGGCTCGGGATATGAACGCCGCGACCGGATCGAAGTCAACCCCAATCGCCTGGCGCCCCAACATGAGAGCTTCTACTAGCAAGGTCCCGCTCCCGCAGAATGGATCCACGATCAATTGTCCGCCACGAGAGTAGCGGTCGATTAGGCACCTGAGCGCAGGAGGGTGGAACTTTGCAGGAAAGCGAAAAAGGTAATGTGTTAACCTGAGATCACTGCGATAGCGAGCAAACCTAAGTTCAGCCATTAACTGGAAAACTGGCTGGGGAGACGGGCCGTATCAAGTCAACCGACCGCCCGGCCTACGTACCCCCTAGGTTCGTGTGGGCAGCCATCCTTCGAGTCCAGTGGTCAGGATTCGGGATAGGACACGTCTGCGAGCAGGCGAGCGGCCGCATCCACGTGGTGAGGGTCCTCCAAGAAGAACCGTGCCAGAAACTCGTTTCCAAACCCGCCGGTGGTCGGTGCTCTCTTGCGGATCGGTAGCGCCGAGACTCGACGCAGTTGGTCGACGCTGCCAAGGCACCAGACTTCAATGCGTCCCGAGGTTCTGCGGTGCGTCACGTAGGCGAAGCGCTTTCGGCCATCTTGAAAGAACCCACACCATCTGTGCGATTCGGCGCGTCTGATTTCTGGGATCGTCTCGCCGAGCCTCCTGAGGAGGTGGTCACAGAGCCCTGCCGACTCCGAGCAGGCATCATGGTGATCGTTCATTCTTTAGTGTCTCCCTCCAAGGGAGGTGCGCGAACGGGAGAGCGGTCAGATCCAGGGTCTTCCGCACACCGGTTGCAGCGTACCAACTGCTCACAGTCTATGAAAAGTCCTTTGCCAGAATCGCCTTCAGTTGCTGAATCGCTTCTGCGCTGAACCTGATGGACTGACGTTTCTTGCCCTTTAGCTTGCGCGCTGGAGAGCCGTAGGTGTCTATCTGCAAGAGCCTCGGCAGGTCCACGACGCGCAGTGCCCGAAACGCCGCTTGACCACAGCGCGCCTCGATCGTGGCCGGATCGCAATCGGTCCGGCGGAGGAAGACCGAATGGGGCACGATGGCGAGTTCGGGCGGGGCTGGCAGCCGCCGTGAGCGTCGCAGTGAGGACTCTTGCGAGGAGCCCACGCGTGAACGTTACGCCGCTCTCGCGCCGTGAGCCACGGCCGACGGAAGTGACGCGCCGGGCTCCCAGAGGCGCCGTGCGGCCAAGAACGTTTTCCGCAATTCCGAAGTACAGCAGGATGTGGCATTGAGAGCCGGCCTCTCTAGAGGTCCAACATCGCCGCAGGGTGAGTGGTCCGCCACACGTTGCGGGAGGCACGAGCCACCCGACGGTGGCCGGAAGTCGCAGCGCACGATGTGGAGGGCCTCGTTGGGACAGGAGAGCAGAGCGCACGGCGGCGGCTCATCGCCCGTCGGGAACGCACCTCCCGAAGATCACCCCACACCGCGCTCGCGGGTTGAGAGCCGGTTGATCGGCGTTCCCAGATGAGCCTGTGGCGACACGTCCTTGCAGGCGCGCGGGACCGCTGGTGTTGAGCGGCCTTTGACGGGCTCCTGCTACGGTGAGCGCGCGCGGCCGTCAATATGGGACGTCCTGGGAAGGTCTGGCCGGAAGAGGGCGAGCTGATCTACCTCGTGCGCGAAGCGCAGGGCGGAGGGCCCGGTGCGCTGGAGGCCCTCTTAGCGCGCCTTCGCCCCTCGTTTGTCGCCTACTTCGCACCTCGCATGGGGCGGGACGATGCGGAAGACGCCGCGCAGCTGGCGCTCCTCTCGATCCTGCGCACCCTGCCGAGCATCGACGCGGACCGGGCCCTCGCCTACGTCCTCGCCGTAGCGACCCACCGCCTGGGAAACGCCCGCCGGCGGCGCGCGCTCGCCGCCCGACGCCACGTGCCCCTCAAGTTCGCGGAAGACGTCGAGTGGCCCGTGGCAGCGGACTGGGACGCCGAGTATCACGACCTGGCCCGGGCCCTCCGGGCGACCCTCGCCGCCCTCCCTCCTGAACGCCGCGAGGCGCTGCTTGAGCCGCTTGAGGGGGTGAAACCCTCGACGCTCGCCGCCCAGCAGCACGTGAGCCTCGCGACCGTGCGGTCGCGGCGGCGGCGCGCTCGCCAGAGCCTCCACGCCGCGCTCGCGGCGCTCGGCTGACCGGGCGCCAGGAACTCGCGCGCCGAGCCGGGCGACCTAGCTCATCCGCAGGCACCAGCGCTCAAGACCCCCAGTTCGCCCCCGGGGCGGCACCGTGTTGCTCCTCGGCGGGCACGCTTGGGGTCATTCGAGACTATTCCCTTATAGAGGGGCTTATCAACTCCTCGAGAGGAGCGGACCGATGCAAGCAGGGGCCGCAGGACAGGACACCGGCGTGCGCTACGGCGAGATGATGGCCCGCTATCTCGGGCCCGTGATCCTGCGGGCGTTCGGGAACGACGACGTGACCGAGATCTACGTGAATCCGCAGGACGGGATGGTCCGCTTCGACACCCGCTCCCATGGCCGGATCGAGACCGGGGTCTCGGTCGCCCCGGTGCGGGTCGAGATGTTCCTGAACGCCGTCGCGACGAGCCTGGGCGTGACGCTCGGGGCCGAGCACCCGGGGCTCGAAGCCGAGCTCCCGGCGGCCGAGTTCCGGGGCAGCCGCCTCCAGGGTTTCGTCCCGCCCGTCACACCGGCCCCGGCCTTCACGATCCGCAAGCCCCCGGCGGTCGTGTATTCCCTCGACGACTACGTCGCGGCTGGGGTCCTCTCGCAGGCACACCGCGCGGAGTTTCGCCGAGCCGTCCAGGAGCACCGGAACATCTTGATCGCGGGCGGCACGAACACCGGGAAGACCACCCTCGCGAACGCGGTGCTCAGGGAGATCACCGAGCTTTTCCCCGCGGAGCGGCTCGTGATCCTCGAAGACACCGTCGAGCTCCAGTGCTTGGCGCGGGATCACCTGGCGCTCCGGACTTCTCCGACCGTGACGCTCGCGCAGCTCGTGAAGAGCGCGTTGCGCACGAGCCCGACCCGGATCGTCGTGGGCGAGGTGCGGGGGAGCGAGGCCCTGGATCTGCTCGACGCCTGGGCCACGGGGCATCCAGGCGGCGTCGCCACCGTCCACGCCTCCTCGGGCGAGGGCGCGCTGCTCCGGCTGGATCGCCTGGCCCAGCGCGCGAACGTCCCGCCGCAACGCCACCTCGTGGCCGAGGCCGTCCACTTGGTTGCCGTGCTCGAAGGTGCGCACGCTCGCCGCCGGGTCACGGAGCTCGTTCAGGTGGAAGGCCTCGACCGGGATGGGCGCTTCGTCCTCCAGCGGTTGACCACGACTCATGCTCACTCGTCAGGAGACTCCGTATGACGCACACCACCCCCCGCACCCGCATCCTCCCTCGGGCCCTCCTGGTGGGCGCGGTGCTCGCTCTCGCCTCCGTGCTCCTCCCGCACGTCGCGGCCGCCGCGTCGGCGGGGGGTGGTGCCCCCATGCCGTGGACCGGGCCGCTCCAGAGCTTGCTCAACAACCTGAGCGGCCCGACCGCCCGCATCATCGGGGCGCTCGCGTTCGTCGTGGGCGGGGCGCTCTGGGCGTTCACGCGCCATGAGGAGGGCGCGCGGCGCTTCGCCCAAGCGGTCGTCGGCGTCGCCATCATGATCGGCGCCGCGAACATCGTCAGCGCGCTGGCGTTCGTCGGGGCGACTGTCTGAGCCTCGACTCTGGAGGAACGGGCACGGTGACCTCCGAAGGGCCGCCGTCTCTCGAGGCGCACGTGATCCACGCCGCGCTCTACCGGCCGGTGCTCTTCGCCGGGGCGGAGCCCGCCGTGGTGGTGCTCGAGGTGACGACCGCGTTCGCGCTCGTCTTCGGCGTCGGGCTCCACGTTGCTACGGTCCTGCTCGCGGTCTTCTACCTGACCGTGGTTCACGCGGTCATGGTGTGGGTCGCGAAGCAGGACCCGCAGATGATCGGTCTGTACGTTCGGAGCCTCGGCGCCCGGGACTTCTACCCTCCGCATGCCAGCGTGCACGCCGCGCCGCCGCCGGTTCACCCCTCGATCCCGCAGGGACACTGAAATGGATCTCTGGTCCCTCGCCCTCGGAACCCTGGGCGGCGCCGCGGCCGTGCGCGGGCTGGCGCACGTGCGGGAGCACCGCGTCGCGGCCGCCGGCCTCGCGGACCTCGTGAACTGGGCCTTCATGGTGGACGACGGCGTGGTGCTCCAGAAGGACGGCTCGCTCCTCGTCGGCTGGCGCTACCACGGGCCCGACCTCTCCGCGGCGACGCCCGAGGAGCTCGACGCCCTCTCGCGGCACGTGAACGACGCGCTCCTGCCGTTCACGGACGATTGGATGTTCCACGTCGATGCGATCCGGCGTCCCGCGGTGGCCTACGCCCCGTCTCGGTTCCCCGATCCGGTCACGCAGCTGATCGACGACGAGCGGCGGGCGACGTACGCCGCGCAGGCGAGCCGGCAGTTTGAAACAGAGTACTTCCTCATCGGGACGCACCGGCCGCCGGCTGACGTCTTCTCGCGGGTGGCCGCGTTCTTCGTCCAGGGCTCACGCGGCGCCGGCGTCGATTGGGGGCGGGTGCTCGAGGCGTTCGCCACCCAATTCCAGGTGCTCGAGAACCGGCTCGCGGGGCGGCTCCACCTGGCGCGGCTCGATGCCGACCGGCTGCTCACCCATTTGCACGAGTGCCTCACGGGGCTCGCGCACCCGGTGCGGACACCGCCGCGGGGTGCCTACCTGAACGTGGTGCTCGCCGACCAGGAGTTGGTGGGCGGCTTCGAGCCCCGGGTCGGGCGGCTGGCGATCCGCGCGTTGGCGGTCCAGGGCTACCCGCACGCGTCCCACCCGGGGCAGGGAGACTTCCTGAACGCGCTCCCCTTCGCGTTCCGCTGGTCGCATCGCGTGCTCCCGCTCGGCACGGCGGAAGCGGCGAGACAGATCCGGCGCCACCAGCTGCAGTGGTTCAAGAAGCGCAAGGGGGCCGCCGCCTGGGTGCAGGAAATGGTCGGCAGCAAGCGGGACGCCGCTCCGCAACGAGACGAGGAACTGTGGCTCGATCACGATGCTCGCCACCTCGCCCAGGACGCCGCCGACGCCGCCGCGGAGAATGCGAGCGGCGCCGTGCGGTTCTGTTGCTTCACCCAGGTCGCCATCGTCATGGAGCCCGATCCCTCGCGCGCCGACCTGGTGGCGGGCGAGATCCTGAAGGCGCTCAATGATGCGGGGTTCCCCGCTCGCTTGGAGACGGTGAACGCCCTCGAGGCCTATCTGGGGAGCCTGCCGGGGCATGGCTACCCGAATCTGCGGCGGCCCTTCCTCTCCACGCGGAACATCGCCGACCTCGTCCCGGTGACGAGCATCTGGCCCGGGCTCGCGGCGAACCCGTCACCCTTCTTCCCGCCGCAAAGTCCGCCGCTCTGCTGGGCGGCCACGGCGGGCAGCACGCCCTTCCGGGTGAACCTCCACGACTCGGACGTCGGGCACACGCTCGTCCTTGGGAAGACAGGCTCGGGGAAGTCGGTCCTGCTCGCGCTCCTCGCCGCCCAGTTCCGCCGTTATGCGAATGCCCAGGTGTTCGCCTTCGATGTCGGGTACTCGCTGTGGGCGCTCGCCCAGGCCGCGGGAGCCCGGCACTACGACTTGGCCGCGGGCCGGGTGGATGCGCTCTGCTTCCAGCCCCTCGCCCGGATCGACGACGCAGCCGAACGCGCTTGGGCTGCGGAGTGGCTCGAGACGGTCTTCGGCCTCCAGGGCGTCACCGTCACGCCGCCCTTGCGCGCGCGGATCGATCGGGGCTTGGAGCTCGTGGCTCGAAACGAGCCGCCGCACCGGACGCTGATCGAGCTCACCGTGCAGCTCCAGGACGAGACGCTGGCCGTCGGCCTGCGCCCCTACACCGTGGCGGGGAACTATGGCCAGCTCCTGGACGCGAGCGCGGACGATCTTGGGGACGGCCGCTTCCAGGTGTTCGAGATGAAGCACCTCCTCGCCCTGGACGACCGGATCGCGCTCCCGGTGCTGCTGTATCTCTTTCGGCGGATCGAGCAGCGGCTCGACGGGAGCCCGACGCTTCTCGTGATCGACGAGGCGTGGATGGCGCTCATGCACTCGCTCTTCGGCGCCCGCGTGAATCAGTGGCTTCTGCAACTGCGGAAGCAGAACGCGGCGGTCGTCCTCGCCACCCAGAGCCCTGCGCAGCTCACCCAGCTCGCGCATCGGCACACGATCGTCGACTCGTGCGTCACGAAGATCTACCTCCCGAACCCGGATGCCGCGACGGCGGCGCAGGCGCCGCTCTACCACGATCTCGGCCTGAACGAGCGCGAGATCGCGATCATCGCCCGGGCGACGCCGAAGCGGCACTACTACCTGAAGTCCCCCCGCGGGAGCCGGCTGTTCGAGCTCGGCCTCGGGCCTGTGGCGTTGAGTTTCCTCGCCTCAGACCCCGGCGCCTCGATGGAGGAGACGCGGCGGCACCTGGAGACGCTCATCGCGACGCATGGCCGTGACTGGCCTGCGGCCCGGCTCGACGAGCGGGGCCTCGGCACCTGGGCCGATCGGCTCCGCGACCACCAGCCTCTACAAGGAGACCCCCTCGATGCAACGCCGTTGGCTCTCTCAACCGTTGGCTAAGACGCGGCTCCTCGCCGCGAGTGCGATCGTCGCGTTGGGACTCGCCCTCACACCCGGGCCCGCTCGGGCGCAGTTCGGCCTTCTCGGCAGCGGGATCGTGTTCGATCCCTCCAACTTTGCTCGGAACGTCTTGCACTACGCCCGGCGGCTCGAACAGATGAACCTGCAGCGCCAGCAGCTCCAGCAGCAGGTCACGGCTCTGCGGAAGCTCCGGGCCCCGAACTGGCGCCAGATCAACGCCACCCTCACCCAGATGGATGCGCTCATGCAGCAGGGCCAGGCGCTCGCCTACAGCCTGCGGGCGATCGATGCGGAGTTTCAGCGGACGTTTCCCGGCACCCAGGTCTTCCGGAACTACCCGACGGAGCAGCAAACCCAGGCGGTCCGCACGCTCGCGACGCTGCGCGGGGCGTTGAACGCGGCGAACCGGGCCGCCCGGGATTTCCCGACGAGCGTGGCGCGGCTCGACGCCATGAAACGCCAGCTCGGCAGCATCCAAGGCCACGAGGAGGCGCTCGAGCTGAACGGCACGATCGGGATGTACTCGGCCGAAGAGCTCACGCTCTTGCGCCAGGCGGTCTCCGCGCTCACGAACGTCCAGGCGGTCTACTACGCGGACCAGGTCAATGCCCAAGCGCAAGAGGCGGCCACGGTGCGCGAGCGGCTCGCCGCGATGAGCGCGCCCGGGCCGCGCTATGCGCCGATTTCCCTCCGGGTGACGCCGTGAGGGTCGGTCGGTGATAACAAGCGCTCGCGCGGTGCGCCGCTCGCGCGCCGGCGTCCCGCTCGTCGCCTGTCTGCTGGTCGCGCTGGTCGCGGCGCCGGCCGTTGCCCAGTCTGCAACGCAGCAGCCGGTGCTCGACGGGATCGCGGCCCAGTACCGGGACGCGGCGCGCTCCTCCCGGTCGCGCAGCAGCTCTTCATGGTGCTCGCGGGGATCGAGTTCGCCGTCTCGGGCGCCCTCTGGGCGCTCCGCCGGGACTCGCTCGACGACATCGCGGCGAAGTTCCTCTTGAAGTTCACGCTCGTCGCTTTCCTGCTCGCGCTCATCACGAGCTTCACCTATTGGATTCCCCCGATCGTGAACGGGTTCGCGGCGGCGGGCGAACGGGCCATCGGCTCGAGCGTCACGGTGAGCCCGTCGGGCATCATCGACATCGGGCGCCAGACGGCGCTCACCGTCCTGAACACCTTGGACCTGGGCGTCATGCTCAAGAACCCGGCCATGGCCGTGTTCGCGGCGCTCGCGGCGCTGATCATCGCGCTCGCCTACGTGGTGATCGCAGCCCAGCTCGTGCTGGTGCTCATCGAGAGCTACATCGTGCTGGGCGGCGGCGTGCTCTTCCTCGGGTTTGCGGCCTTTCGCGGGACCGCGGCCTTCGCCGACAACCTCATCGCCTACACGTTCGGGGTCGGGGTCAAAGTCTTCCTCCTCTATCTGATCGTGGGGCTCGGGAGCCAGATCGCGAGGAGCTGGATTCCCCTGATTCAGTCGAGCACGTTCTTCGGCCCCACGAGCCCGCTCCTCGAGGTCCTGGGCGGGGCGCTGATCTTCGCGGTCTTGGCCGTCCGCGTCCCGCACGTCGTCGCCCATCGGCTCTCGGGGCACGCGAGCTTCGGGATCGCCCACGCCCTCCGCAGTCTCAGCTGAGGCCCGCCATGCGTCGTATCGGAGCACGAGTCGCCCTGCGGCTCCCCCGGTTCATCGAAGAACGGTTCGGCCGCTCTCGGGGCCCGGATCACGTGGCAAGCGCCCCGCCGGCCCACGCGGACGGCAACCCGTTCCTCGCCGCCCGCACGGAGTTCACGAACGCGTTCGGCGACCTCGCCAAGGGCAAGCGGAACTGGCAGCTGACGGCCTACGGCCTGATGGGCCTGCTCGCCCTCGTCACGCTCGCGGACCTGCGCCTCGCGGCCTCCTCGCGGGTCGTGCCCTATGTCGTCCAGGTCGACCGGCTGGGGCAGGTGGTGACGGTCGGCCCAGCCGAAGATCTCAAGCAGCCCGACCAGCGGCTCCTCGCCTCCGAGCTCGCCCGGTTCATCCGCGCGATCCGCACGGTCCTCCCGGCGGCCGCGGCGGCGGGGCAAGCCGAGATGCTCCGGCGCGGCTACGCATTCGTGGCGCCCGAGGCCGCGGCCTTCCTGAATGACTACTTCGCGAATCCGGTGAACGACCCCCGCCTGCTCGGGCTCCGGCTCACCCGACAGGTGGACGTGACCGGCGTCCTGCGGGTCCCGAACTCCGACGTGTGGCGGCTGCAGTGGACGGAGACGGAGCGCTCCACGCAACCCGGCGGGCTCACGCGGACGCTCGCCTGGGAAGGGTACGTCACCGTGCGTCTCGTGCAGCCCCAAACCGTCGACGCCGTGCAGGACAACCCGCTCGGGCTCACCGTGACGTCGGTCAACTGGACCCAGGTGGGCGCGAGCGCATCGGCCGGGCCCGGGGCCGGAGCCGACACCACTCTCGATCAAGGAGTGAAACCGTGATGCGGACAAGCAGAGCGAGCTCCCGGGGACTCCACGCGGCGCTGCTCGTCGCGATCGCCGTCGCTCGACCGGCGCACGCCCAACAGCAGCACCGGCGGCCGTCCCATCCCCACCTCGCGGCCGCTGCCGTCCCAGCGGATACGGGACGGCCCGAGAGCGATACGACGCCCGCGCGGGCAGTCGGAGATCCCATCGCCGCCGCGACCCGGGAGTACCAGGCGAGCGGGATCGCCCGCACCGTTGTGGAGGGCCACTTCCTGACCTTCCCCTACGGGCACGCGCAACCCACGCTCACCTGCACGGTGCTCCGCGCCTGCGTGATCGAGCTCGAGCCCGGCGAGATCGTCCTCTCCCGCATCGCGGGCGACACGGAGCGGTGGGAGATCGCCCCGGCCCCCGCCGGGCCGGACGGGCGCACCGTGTTGATCGTGGTGAAGCCCCGCGATTGCGACATCACGACGAACCTCGTGCTCGCGACCGATCGGCGCCTCTACGACCTGACGCTCGATGCGCCGCCCTGTAAGGGCCGCTCGACCAACCCGCAGCAGCCCTACGTGCGGCACGTCCGATTCTACTACCCGGACGAGATGATCGCCCAGTGGGCGAAGCTGTTCGACGACGGGGCACGGGTGTACATCAAGCTCCCGGAAGAAGCGCGGCACGCCGAAGCGCCGGTGCTCTTCGTCCTCGACTCGGACGGCAGTAAGGTGCTCGTCAACTACGCGGTCGTGGCTGGCGATACCTACGTCACGGACCGGCTCTTCGATCGCGCCGTCCTCGTGGCGGGTGTCGACGGGAAGGAGCGGCAGGTCCTGATCGAGCGCATGGGGATCGAAGAGAGCACCGGGTCTCCGCCGAACCCCTTCGGAGTTCACTGACGTGCCCCCGACGCCTCAACTGCGGCCCCCGCCACCGCTCGCGAAGCGGCTGAACCGCAACGCGCTCGCTGTCGCCGCGGTGCTCATGGGGGTAACCGTGCTGACGGCCGTCGTCGTCGTGCGCCCGAGCCGCGACCCGCAGGAGAAGCCATCGGCGCCCGCCACGGTCGATGAGGCACCACCGGTGCCCAGCCGCCCGGCGTTCTTGGATGAGCCGGTCCGGGCCTCCCCGACGCGCCCCGACACGGCACCGGGCCTGGCGCTCGTCCCATCCGGGGCCGACGGGGGGCACGGCGGTGCGCCGCTTCTTGCCGACACGGCCGCGCCGTACCCCGTGCTGCCCCCGAGTCCGGCGGGGCCGTCGGCGCGCGTGCGGGCGTACCGGGCGGCGGTCCAGAGTGCCGCGGTCCTCCGCTCGGCCGAAGCGCCGCCCGCCCCGAGTGCCCGCGCAGACAGTGACCCGCTCGCGGCCGAAGAGCAGCAGCTCGTCAGTCTCGGCGACTCGGTGCTGCGGGCTTCCGCGCGCGCGGGCGTAGCAGCTGCCGCAGCCCCGCCGATGGCCTCCCCACCGCGAGATGGCCGGCATCGGGCGTTTCTGGACGCGGCAGGTGAAGCGCGCGGGGCCACCGTGCCCGCGCGCCTTGAGCCCGCAGGGTCGCCCTACACGCTGCGCGCGGGCACGGTCATTCCGGGGTTGCTCATCACGGGGATCAACTCGGACCTGCCGGGCGACCTCGTGGGGCAGGTGAGCCACGACGTCTACGACTCGCGCACCCAGTGCATCCTGCTAATCCCGAAGGGCGCGCGGCTCATCGGCAGCTACGACAACCAGATCGCGGCGGGCGAGGGGCGCCTGCTCGTCGCGTGGACCCGGCTGATCCTCCCCGATGGCCGGAGCCTCCGGCTCCCGGGCCTGGCGCTCAAGGACGTCGCCGGGCAGACCGGGGCCAAGGACCGGGTGGACACGCACTGGCAGCGCGTGTTCGGGAAGGCCCTGCTGCTCTCCGCGATCAGCGCCGGCGCCCAGCTGAGCCAACCCCAGCAGACGAGCATCTTCGCGCCGCCGTCGGCGGGTCAGGTCGCCGCAGGCGCGCTCGGCCAGGAGCTCTCGAACGTCGCCCTCGAGATCCTGCGGCGCGGAATGGACGTCCCACCCACCATCACGATCCGCCCGGGCCAGCCGTTCAACGTGTTCCTGAACGGCGATCTCGTCTTCGACGCGCCGTACGAGGAGGAGGTGCCCGACGCTCGATCGACGAGGGCGGAACGCCGATGACCGACCCCGGTGCAGAAGCGCCGACGATGCCCGGAAGGCCAGCGGAGCCGCCTGTGCACCCGCCGCCCGATCCGCACACCGACCGACCGCTCATCGTGTGCCTCGCCCTCGCGCTCGTGCTCGGCCTCGCCGCGGGCACGCAATACGTCGCCTGGCGCTTTCACTACCACCCGAACCTCGGGACACCGCTCGTTGTGGTCCCCGCCCACACAACGCGGTGGCTGCGCGCCACGGGCGTGCTCGCCGCGGGGACCGCGCTCGTCGGCGTGCTGCTCCCCTGGCTCCGCCCGCTCTCCTTTCCGCTCGCCCTCTTGGCGGCCTGTGCGGCACTCTTAAGTGTGGGACCGATCTACGCCCCGTACCGGATCTTCGTCTGGTACGCGCAGTACGGCACGGTGCCGGAGGCGGCGGTCGTGTTCCGGGTCGGGTGGGCTCTCGTCGTCACGGCGGGCGTTGGCGGGGCGCTTGGCGTCATGGCCACATGGCGGCGCGGTCGGCGATCAGCGCCGTCCTACTCCCACGGGTCGGCACACTGGGGCGATGGCGAGACGCTCCATCGGCCACGCGGGCTCCTCCTCGGCCGGCAGGGGCGCGAACTCCTCCGGGTCGCGGGCGAGGGCCACGTGCTGACCGTCGCGCCGACCCGCTCGGGCAAGGGCGTGAGTGCGGTCATCCCCAACCTGCTCGACTACCCGGGCTCCGTCCTCGTCACCGATCCCAAGGGGGAGAACTATGCCGTGACGGCCCGCTGGCGCCGAGGGCTCGGGGCTCCCGTGTATGCGTTCGACCCCTTCGGGGTCGCCGAGGGTGGGGCGACCTACAACCCCCTCGACCTGATCGACGCCGCGAGTGCCGAGGCCGTGGACGACGCCCGCCTGCTCGCCGACATGCTGGTCCTGCCGGGGGCCCGCGAAGGCGACCAGGCCTTCTGGAACGAGGAGGCCCGCGGTGTCCTGACCGGGTTGATTCTGCACGTCGCCGCGAACGCGCCGACCGAGCTCCGCACACTAAGCCAGGTGCGGGCGCTTCTCACCCTGCCCCCCGAGCCCTTTACCGACCTCCTCGAGGAGATGCAGGGCACGCAGGCGGCGGGCGGCCTCGTGGCGCGCGCGGCCGCACGGGTCCTGCAGAAAGCAGACAGGGAGCGGTCGGGCGTCCTCTCGACGGCCCAGAGCCATACCCACTTCCTCGACAGCCCCCGCATGGCGCGGGTCCTCGAACGCTCGACGGTCGATCTGGCCGTCTTGAAGCGCGAGGCGGTGAGCGTGTACCTGATCCTGCCCACCGACCGTATGGATGCGTACGCCCGGTGGCTGCGGCTCATGATCGGGTGCGCGCTGCTCGCCATGGCGCGCACGCGCGGCCAGCCCAAGGAGCGCGTGCTCTTCCTGCTGGATGAGTTCGCGCATCTCGGGCGCATGCACCCGGTGCAGCGGGACATCGGGCTTGCCGGCGGCTTCGGGGTCACGTTCTGGCTCATCGTCCAGGATCTCTCCCAACTGAAGAGCACGTATGGCGAGACGTGGCTCACCTTCCTCGCCAACATCGGCGTCCTGCAAGCCTTCGGCATCAACGACTGGGACACGGCGGAATACCTCTCGAAGATGACGGGGGAGGCCACGATCCACGTCGAAAGCGAGCACCACTCGCGCGGCGTGAGCCGCGGGCCGCATGCCCAGCGCCAGCTCGGGGCGGGGCGGACGCGGTCGGAGCAGGGACGCCGCCTGCTCCTCCCGGACGAAGTGCGGCGGCTGCCGCGCGAGGCCGAGCTCCTCTTCGTCAAAGGCGACGCGCCGCTCTTGGTCGAGCGGTTGAATTATCTCCACGACCGGGAGTTCCGGGGTCGGGCCGATCCGAATCCCCTCTACGAGTCCGTGGCCGAGGCGGCAAGCTGATGGCGGTGCGCTGGGTATCCGGGCGTCGCATGGTCTGGTGGCTTGGAAGCCCGGTCGCGCTCCTCGGAACTGGGTGGCTCGCCGGGCTCAGGCTGAACCTGACGGGGAGCCTACCCGTCGGGCTGTACCTAGCGTATCGGGCCGTTCCCGTTCGCGGGGCGATTGTCCTCGCCTGCCTGCCACCAGCGCTCGCGGCGTTCGCCCGGGACCGTGGGTACGTGCCGCGTGGCGGCGGCTGTCCCGGCGACATCCTCCCGCTCGGGAAGCCGGTTCTGGCGGTCGCCGGGGACACCGTCACGGTGACCTCGAGCGGACTGTTGGTGAATGGGATTCCGGTCCCGAACAGTCGACCTCTCGTGACGGACCGCAAAGGACGGCCGCTGCCCCGACTCGCCCTCGGCCGGCATGTCGTGCGCCCCAGCAGCCTCTGGATCGTGTCGTCCTACTCGCGTTTCAGCTTCGACAGCCGGTACTTCGAAGCCGTGAAGACCGGGCAAGTGCTCACCTCCGTACGACCACTGTGGACCGTCGGTCGCGGTCGATGACCCTCGCGCGTAGAGACTGACGGCACGTTATGCGGGTTTAGCCGTGACACGGGAGGGTTTCGTCACGCGCTGGCGCGCGCGCCACGACGAGCTGGCCCGACTCGGCGCCCAGGTCGACGGGGCTAAGCTGTGCGACGAGGTACTCGCCGATTTCGAGGCGGTCATCACTACCGAAGACAACGAGCTCATCACTTTGCAGGGCGCAGCCGAGCGCTCCGGCTACCACAAGGACCACCTCCGTCGGCTCGTGCGCGGCGGCAAGCTGCCAGCGGCGCGTCGCGGTCGGAGACTCCTGTTCCGAGTTGCGGATCTGCCCAAGAAGCTGACGGTCGTTGACGCGCAGCCCCTCCGAGCATACGATCCCATTGCCGATGCTCGGCGGGTCGCCACCCGGCGCTACCAAGGAGGTACGCATGGGTGAGTCGCGACTCCCAATTCCGGAACGCCCCTGGCACCGAGGCAAGAGCGGCTGCTGGTCCCTCTCGCTCGGGGTTAGAGGCCTGAAAGTTCGGGTCCAGCAGCACAAGCCCGGCGGCACGTTTCAGCGGGTCTATCGGGTACCTGGCGGGCGCGTGACGTATGCGTCCCTTGGGACCACGGATCGCGAAGAAGCGCGCCGGCTCGCGATCGATTTCACTCGCGAGCTTGAGAAGGGCAAGAAGATCAACCTGGCTCAGCCGCTGACGCTCGAACGTTTGTGGGACCGATACCAGCAGGAGGCTGCGAGCTACCGCGGGAACATCGAGCGGACGCGCAAGCAGAAGCAAACCGACGCCCGGCTACTGATCGCGGGCCTCGGTGCCAGGAAGCGGGCAGATCACCTGACCAAGAACGACGTGGAGCGCTACGTGGCGATGCGTCGCACGGGGCACGGGTGGCCGGACAGCCGGCAGACCAAGCCGGTCCGAGCCCGGACGATCCAAGGCGAGATCAAGTTCCTGCGCCAGATGGTCTACTGGGCGATGAACGAGCGGCTGCCGGACGGGTCGTGGCTGCTCGAAAGCAACCCACTTCGTGGCGTGAAGGTGCCGAAGGAGGAGGACCCGCGCCGGCCGGTCGCAACGTATGACCGGTTCCTGAAGCTCAGGGAAGCCGCCCAGGACATGGCGGCCACGGCGCCGCAAGAGCGGGGGCGTCAGCGCTGGAAGCGATGGGAAATGGCGCTCGTGCTCGCGGAAGCGACGGGGGCACGCATTGGGGCGATCAGTGGCCTCCGCTGGTCGGACATCAGCTTCGACCCGCCTGAGATCAGGTTTCGGGCGGAGTTCGACAAGCGGGGCCGTGATCGAGTGGTTCCCATCCCCGACGCGCTGGCCGAGGAGCTGCGAGGCTTCAAGGTGATGTTCGCCGCGGTTGGTGACGGGTGGCTGTTCCCGTGCGCCCAGAAGGACGATCACTGGCCGCGGGAGGTCTTCGGCGAGCTGTTCAGCCGCGTCGAGCGGCAGGCGGGTCTGCCGCATCTGAAAGGCGGTCAGTTCCATCCGTTCAGGAGAAAGTGGGCGACGGAGCGGAAGAACATGTCGCTCGTGGACGTGATGGCCGCCGGCGGGTGGCGGGATGCGCAGACGTTGCACAGCTGCTATCAGCTGGCGACGACGGACGGCATGCTCGAGGTGATGAGCACGCCGGTGAAACTCCGAGACAGGAAGGTGAGCAGCACGTGATGCGGGGAGATTTCGGGAGGGGCAACGGGGAGAAACGCTTGCAAAACGCTCGCAAGCCCAAAAAACGCACGCAGCGCGACACGCACTATCTGCACATCGCGCTGCGAGTTGCCCCTCCTGGGATCGAACCAGGACTCTCCTGATCCAGAGTCAGGCGTGTTGCCAGTTACACCAAGGGGCAGTGAAGCTGGCCGTTAGCCGCTAGCGACAAGCTCACCAGTCGGCATCTGCGAGAACACCAGACCAGAGGCGTCATCCACTGACGGCTAACGACCATGGAGCTGAGGGGGCTCGAACCCCTGACCTCCTGGGTGCGATCCAGGCGCTCTCCCAGCTGAGCTACAGCCCCGTCGGGAGGCTGAACGTAAATATGGCGCCCCCGACCAGCAACCCTCTAGAACCTAACGTCTCGGTGCCCCCGTCAAAACCGTGGGGAGTGGGGAGTGGTACCTTGCGGCGCGGTACCGAATGCCCGGTTCGCACCGTCGGGTACCACTCCCCACTCCCCACGCTCTTCGAGTACCACTCCCCACTCCCCACGCTCTTAGGGTGTCTTGTGGGGAAAACCCCCATAGTCCTTTCCCCGACCTCCTTGTAGGTTGTAGCCCCCTCATGCGCTCCGTCGCCATCACCCTCTCGGGCATCGTCGCGGCCCCGATCGATCGGGTCTTCGACCTGCTCACCGACCCGCACCGCGCCCCCGACTGGCTCCCGGGCTGCCAGTCCGTCCGCGTCAACGGCTCCCCCGGCCGCAAAGGCGAACGCTGGCACCTGCGCGTACGCACCCCCCTCCGCCTCGCCGACCTGCAGATCGAGATCCTCGAGTACACCCCGCCCACCGGGTTCGCCTGGCACGAGATCGTGCCGCGCTCGGGCTCCAAGACCTACTTCAAGCTCGAGTTCCAGGGCGGCACGACCGGAGTGATGATGAAACACGTGTGGACGCCGCCGAGCTTCAGCGCGTGGCTCAAGGGCGTGTGGTTCCGGAGGAGAAAGCTCGGGAGAC
>WNGN01000168.1_pt1 | contig 37166 bp, 40 predicted proteins | sample 5400561 | NCBI WGS metagenome assembly WNGN01 (sample SAMN13153379, study PRJNA577476) | soil metagenome | isolation source: 115 cm soil or saprolite under Garry oak tree replicate 2 | place: USA:California | collected 2016-06-15 | reverse complement strand
CTGGTCGACGACACCCATCGCGACGTGATGCTGCGCAGCATGAAGGACGGCGCATTGTTCCCGATGTCGAGCATGCCGGGCGAGCCGGTCGGCCACGTTTTTGCCGGACCGATGGCGAGCGAGACCGTGCATTTCGTCGAGGCGGTCGCGCTCGACCGTCCGGTCCTGGTCAAGCCGGAAGAGGCCCGGCAGGTGATGGAGCTTTACATGGCGGCCGATCTGTCGGCGGAGACCAACGAGCCGGTGGTGCTGCCACTCGCCAACAAGCGTCCGACGCGCCTCGCCGCGGGCGCGTGAGGCGCAGATGGGTATGGACCAGCGGCTGCTGATGGCGGCTGCCGCTGATGAATTCATCTTGAGCGTAAGGGATTGCGGCTCTCTCGTAGCATTCCCATCACCGCATCGGCTCGATGCGCGCGACCCAGGGGATGGCGGCGAGCTGCCGCAGATTCTCCGGGGTAACGCCGCGCAGCCGGTAGCGGTTGAGCGCGCCGTCGCGGCCGGCGAAGGTGCCGTAGGCGGCGATGCGCTCGTTGTGGAAGCGGTCGGGCATGAAGTCGAGCACCACGATCACGTTGCGCGGCTCGGCGGCGTCGCGCAGCGCCGGATCGAGCCGGCTACTCGCCGTCGCCATCCCGTAAAGTTTCTGGCCGAACACGACGAGCACGATCAGCACGATGCCGATCAGGATCTTGCGCCCGTCGCGGCCGAGCAGCAGGCGCGAGGATTTCTCGCGGCCGAGCCCGGCGTCGGCCGGCGCGGCCCCGCTCATGATTTCCTCGCCGTGTCGAGGACGAGGCCCCAGCGCGCGACGGTGCGGCGCTCGATCGGCATCAGCAGCCAGCGGTCCATGGCGATCGCGATCAGCCCGATGATCAAACATCCGGCGATGATGATGTCGGAGCGGTGGTAGTCGGCGGCCGCGAAGATCATCTGGCCGAGACCGTCCGGCGCGCCGACGAGCTCGGCGGCGATCAGCGCCCGCCAGCCGAAGCCGAGCCCGGAGCGGATGCCGGTCAGGATATAGGGCAGCGCGCCGGGCAGGATGACGCTGCGGATCGTCTCGATCCGGCCGCCGCCGAGCGCGCGCACGCCCTGCTCCAGCACCTCGGGGACGAGCTGCACGCCGAGCACCGTGTTCTGGAACACGATGAAGAACACCGTGTTCCAGATCACGAACACGGCGAGCGCCGTGCCGATGCCGAGCCAGCCGATCATCAGCGGCAGCCAGACGATGCCGGAAATGGCGTTGAAGAACACGACTAGCGGATTGAGGAAATCGGCGAGGTTGCGATAGAGCCCGGCGATGAAGCCGCCGATGATGCCGGTGAGGATGCCGACGCCGGCGCCGAGGCACAGGCGGGTCAGGCTGGCGGCGATCTGCGCGGGCAATTCGCCGTCGCGCATACGCGCCCACACCACTTCGATCACGTCGCTCACCGGAGGCAAGGTCGCCCTGTTGGGATGGAACATGGCCCAGAAGAGCATCCACATGATGAGGATGAGGACGAACGGCAGCGCCGGCAAAAGCCGCCACGCCAGCCCATTCACGCCGGGCAAGGTTGGCAAGCGGATCATCGGCGTCTGCAGGCTCATCGCTGCAACAGCCCCCAGCGCGCGACGGTGAGGTTCTCGATCGGCTGGATGATCAGGCGGTCGACGACGATATAGAGGCAGCCGATCACGATCATGCCGACCATGATGCGATCGATCTGCCCGAACGTGCGCGCGCCGAAGATGAGGTCGCCGAGCCCGCCCTTGCGCACCAGCATCTCGGCCGCGATCAGCGCGCGCCAGCCGTAGCCCATGCCGAGGCGCAGGCCCACGACGATGCTCGGCAGCGCGCCCGGCAGATAGACGTCGGTGACGAGCCGCAGCCGGCTCGCGCCGAGCGAGCGCAGCACCAACGTATAGTTCTCCGGAATCGCCCGCACCCCGATCATGGTGTTGAAGATGATCGGCACGATCAGCGTGTAGATCACGATCACCAGCGTGGTCGTGTGGCTGAAGCCGAACCAGATGATCGCGAGCGGCAGCCAGGCGATGCCGGAGATGCCTTGCAGAAACCGCAGAAATCCCTCGAGCGCGTGCGCGGCATAACGGTTGACGCCGACCGCAAATCCGATCGGCACGCCGACGGTCATGGAGATGAGCGTCGCAATGCCGATCATCGCGAGGCTGGTGCTGGCGTATTCCGCCATCACGCCGTGGGAGACGAGATGGACGAATGCGTTCCACGCCTGCAGCGGCGAGACCAGGAGATTGTCGGGGATATCGCCGGCCGCCTTGATCGCCCACCAGACCGCGACCAGAACGGCGAACGGCAACAGGATTTTCAGGCCGCCCAACCGCTGCCAGACGTTCTCGATCCCGGCAGGCTTGTAAGTCGCGAGGGCCACGTGTCCTGACAACGACCCCATCCCCCTCACCCGGGGTCCCCGTCGCGCACGTGCGCGACGGGGTGGCCCCGCATCCCTCTCCCCTCCGGAGAGAGGGAGTCGCCTGCGGCTTGCTGTGAGCCAATCGTCTCAGCGCGTTGCGCATCCGACGTTGACGGCGCCGCGGCGCCGCGCTCCTCGCGCACCAGGCGGAGCACTTGTTCGGCGATCCCCTGCATCCCGGCGTCGAGCTTGAAGGATTCCCAGTCCCGCCCGGATGCGCGCCCCGGCACTTCGATCACCGCCTTGATCTTGCCGGGGCGCCGCGTCATCACCAGCACGCGGTCGCCGAGAAACACCGCCTCGTCCACGCTGTGGGTGATGAAGAATACGGTTTTCTTCGTTGCGGCGGTGAGCCGCGCCAGCTCCTCCTGCAAGGTCAGCCGCGTCATGGCGTCGACCGCCGCGAACGGCTCGTCCATCAGGATCACGTCGGGATCGGCCGCCCAGGTGCGGGCGACCGCGACGCGCTGGCGCATGCCCCCCGACAATTCATGCGGATAGCGCTGCTCGAATCCGGCAAGCCCGGTGAGCTCGATCAGCCGCGCCACGATGGTTTCGCGTTTCTCCCGCGGCACCCGCGCGATCTCGAGCCCGTGGCTGATGTTGCGGCCTACCGTGCGCCACGGCAGGATCGCGAACTCCTGGAACACCACGCCGCGATCGCGGCCCGGCTCGCGCACAGGCTTGCCGTCGCACGTAATCGTTCCCTCGGTGGGGCGCAGGAAGCCGGCGATCGCCTTGAGCAGCGTGGTCTTGCCGCAGCCGCTCGGCCCCACCAGGGTGACGAACTCGCCGGCCCGGATGGCAAGATCGATCGCTTCGGTCGCTTGTACCGGCCCGTCGGCGGTCGCGTAGAAATGCCGGAATTTTGAGACCACGATCTTTTCGCCGGCGGTCATTGCAACCTTGTTTGCTGGAGCCTATTCCGACGGTCCTACCCCTCACCCGACGCGTTGCTCGCGCACGCTCGCAACGAGCCACCCTCTCCCACAAGCGGAGAGAGGAAACGAGTATGCGGCTCAGCCGAGCGGACCTTTGCACTCGGCGAGCGTCTTCGGCAATGGCGCGAGATCGGCAAAAAATTCCGGGTGCTTGTCGGCCACGCGCTTGAAGACCGTGTCGTCGTAAAAATCCTCACCGGCGAACGGCTTGTCCTTCTTGATCAGCCCGGTCTGGATCATCTCGTTGCCGGTGCGCACCAGCCCCTCGACCGTGCAGATCGACACCCGCGGATCCCAATCGAGCCACTTTATTCCTTCGGTCGCGTCGGCGATGTCGAGGCCGTCGAGAAAGCGAGTGGCGATGTCCGCGGATTCCTTCGGGTGCTGGCGCACGAACAGGGTCGCTTCCGCGATGCCGGTCGCGAATTTTTCGATGAAATCGTAGTTCTTCTTGATCCAATCCTCGTTGGCGACGACCCCGATGATATCGGCGACCAAACCGGCCGCCCCGCGGCTGACCACGACCGCATTGGGGCCGAGCTCGCGGATCGCCTGCGCCGTATAGGGCTCCCACGGCGCGGCCGCGTCGACCAGCCCCTGGGTGATGGTGATCGGCATGTTCTCGATCGGGACGCTCACGAGCTGCGACTTGGCGATGTCGAGCTTGTTCTTGCGGAACCATTCGCGCAGATAGACCTCGTTGGTGCTGCCGGTGAGATACGCGATCTTCTTGGCCTCCATCGATTTGGGATTGCCGGCATCGATGCCGCGGTCCTTGCGGCCGATGATGGCGCGTCCGCCCGCCTTGGCGATGTAGTCGCCGGCGTTGTAATAGGCCATGACGCCCTTGAGCAAATTGCCGCTGGCGCGCGCGGACGCGATCGTGGTCGAGAACGCGGCATGGCCGAATTGCGCGTCGCCCGCTTGCACCGCCTGGACGACGGCACGCCCGCTGGAGGTCAGCTTGACGTTCACATTGAGCCCCTGTTTGGCCCAATAGCCGTTCTCGGCGGCGACGTAGCCGGGCGTGCTGAACAGGTTGTTGACGACGATGAACGTCACCGGCTGCGTCGCCTGGCCGTGGCCGTCACCGGCGAGGCCGGCGACCGCCAACGCGAGAACAGCCGCGGACGCGATCAGCCGCCGGCACGCCGCCGTCGAGGAAATAGCCATGGAGTCTCCTCCCGCAGGATCCGGTCCGGCGGATAGCGATCTTGTTCCGGTGTCGCCCCGCCCGCGTATCGAATGCCGTCACCGCGTATCGAGTCAAGCAAGCGGTGGGACCGGGCCGCGTTCGCGCCGCCTTCAGCGCTCGCGCAGGCGAGCAAGCCGGCTCGCCGCCTCGGCGTTGACGGCGCCGGCCGGAACGCGCCCGGCGACGAGCTCGGCGACCTGGCGCACCGTATCAAAAGCCTGGTGCTCGATGGCTTCCGGGGTGAGGCCCGCCGCGTGCGGCGTGGCGATCACGTCGGGCCGGCGCGCGAGCTCGAGCGAGGGCATCTGGTCCGGCGCGCGCCCGACGTCGATCGCGGCACCCGCGATGCGCCTTTCTTCCAGCGCCTGCTCGAGCGCCGCCTCGTCGACCAGGTTGCCGCGCGACAGATTGATGAAGAACGCACTCGGCTGCATCTGCGCGAATCGCGCGGCGTTCATCAGATTCTCGGTTTCCTCGGTCGCGACGGCGAGGCATACGACGAAGTCGGATTCGGCGAGCAGCGCGTCGAGCGCCGCCTGGCGGATGCCGGGCGCCGCGACGGTCTGGTACGGGTCGCTGACGATCACCTGCATGCCCAGCGCCTGGCCGATCGGCGCGAGATATCGGCCGATGACGCCGTAACCGATGATCCCCAAGGTGGCGCCCTTGAGCTCACGTCCGGCGCGGGCCTCCGGAGCGCGGCCCTGGCGATAAACGAGCACCGAGCTCGAGATGTTGCGCGCGAGATCGACCATGAACCCGACCGCCATTTCGGCAACGGAGGCGGCAAAGCCGGGCGTCGCCCGGGTCACCAGAATGCCCTCGCCGCTCGCCGCCGGCACGTCGATGTTGCGGATATCGACCGCGCAGCGCAGGAACGCGACGAGCTCATTGGGCGCGTGCCGAAAGAAAGCCGCCGGTCCCGGGGTCTGCCGGTCCGACACGATGATCTCGCAGCCGCGCGCCGTTTGCGCCAGCGCATCGGCGTCGAGAACCCGCCCGGTCGGATTGATCCGCACCTCGGCATGGCGCTTGAGCGCCGCCACGGCGCGCTCGCCATAATAGTTCTGCAGCATGTCCGGGGTATGGGTGAGAAACACGCGGGTCATGAATCGCCTCCGGACCATTCGTAGCCCGGATGGAGCGGCAGCGAAATCCGGGATTCAGCCGCGAGGCGCCAATGATCGTGTCCGAATGGGAAACAGCATCCCCGGATTTCGCTTCGCTCCATCCGGGCTACAAAATTTGCTCACAGCTCCCGAGCACGGCCCTTGCGAAACTCGACAAGAGCCTCATCGGCAAGTCTGTCGAGCTTGCCGGTTTCCGCATCTCGTTCGATCTTCCCGTCGAAGCGGGCGGCATCGAATTTATCGAACCAAGCGCGAAATTTCGCGAGTTCGTCGGCGCCCAGTTTGGAAACCGCTCGTTTGATCTCTTCGATCTTGCCCATGCAGGAAAAACTAGCATGGGCCCCTAAGCCTTACAAATCGCCGCAATCACATCACCCCGGGAACCCAAACCACCAGCTCGGTCACGGCCTTGCCGAAGGCCCCATCGCGGGCGTTCGCTCTTCCGCGGCGATCACGGAACCGCTAGGCTCTCGATCCGCGAACCGAGGAGGAAAGCCATGGCGGCCATCACCCCGAATGCCAAGAACCACGCCGGGCTCGGTCCCAAGGCGTCCCGGCCGGTGCACGTCGACGACCTGCCGTGGGAGAAGACCCGGTTTCAAGGCTGCGAGGTAAAGACCCTGCTGGTCGATCGGGACAGCGGCCTGGTGACCGTGCTGCTCAGGATGCAGCCGGGCGCCGTCCTGCCCGACCACGAGCATGTGCTGATCGAGCAGACCTACATGATCGGGGGCCGCCTCGTGGACAAGGAAGGCCCTGAGGCGGGGCTCGAAGTCGGTCCCGGCGATTTCGTGTGGCGGCCTGCCGGCAGCCGGCATACCGCCTGGGCGCCCGAAGGCGCGCTGATGATCGCCATGTTCCAGGCGCCCAACAAATTTTTCGAGCAGAACGGCAGAATCGCGGACATGATCGGCCAGGACTGGGATCTCGCCTGGAAACGCTCGCTGCCCGGCTGAGCGCCGGCCGGGACGAGCCCGGCATGAAGACATCCCTCTGTAGGACTGAGCGAAGGAAAACAGATGGCCATCAGCGTCTACCCGGTCACGGAAAACTTTGCCGCTGAAATCGGCGATCTCGACCTAGCGCGGCCGCTCGATCCGGCGGACCTCGCGGCAATCAAAGCGGCGTTCGCGAGCTACGCGGTGCTGATCTTTCCGGACCAGCAGCTCACGCAGGAGCAGCACCTCGCGTTCGCGGCGCGGTTCGGGCCGCTGGAGCTGACGATCGCGGTCCACCGCAAGGACGCGCCGCTGCGGGTACGCAAGGAATTCGCCGACGTTTCCAACCTCAACCACAAGGACAAGGTCTGGAGGGAGGATTCGCGGACACGGCAGTTCCAGCTGGCGAACCGGATCTGGCACACCGACAGCTCGTTCAAGCGGCTGCCGGCGCTCGCATCGCTGCTCTACGCGCGCACCATCCCGCCGGTCGGCGGCCACACCGAATTCGCCGACGAGCGCGCCGCCTACGACGCGCTGCCCGAGGCCATGAAGCGCCGGCTCGAAGGGCTCGTCGCCGAGCACTCGATCTTCAACTCGCGCGGCAGGCTCGGTTTTTCCAATTTCTCCGAGGAGGAGCGGCAGTCGCTGCCGCCAGTGCCGCAGGCGCTCGTTCGCGTGATCGCGGAATCCGGGCGCAAGTCGCTGTATCTCGCCTCGCACGCGGGCCGCATCTTCGGCATGCCCGATGCGGAGGGCCGCGCGCTGATCGACCAGCTGATCGAGCATGCCACCCGGCGGCAGTTCGTCTATACCCACCGCTGGCGCGTCAACGACCTCGTGATGTGGGACGATCGCTGCACCATGCACCGCGGCACCGCGTTCGACGACCTGCGCTTCCGCCGGGACGTGCAGCGGGCGACCGTGAGCGACGTCGCCAACACGTGCGAGCAGGAAGGCCTTTCGGTCGCGGCGGCTTGAACCAGGCCTCGCTTGCGGCATGACCCATGGACCTCTCGCGGCGCAGCGCGCTGCAATGCCTCGGCGCCGCGGCAGGGGCGATCTCCTCCCCGCTTGTCTGGACCAAGCCATCTGCCGGTGAGCGCATCATGGTCATCGATTGTCACGGCCACTACACGACGGCGCCGCGGCAGCTCGAGGTTTTTCGGCAGAACCAGATCGCCGGCTGGAAGGATGCATCCCGGGCGCCGGCGAGCGCGCGCCTCGACATCAGCGACGAGGAGATTCGCGAGAGCCTGCAGCTACAGCTGACATTTCAGCGCGAGCGCGGCACCGACCTCACCATCTTCTCGCCGCGCGCGGCCGGCATGGGCCACCACATCGGCGATGCCGCCGTCAGCCTCGCGTGGTCCGAGATCTGCAACGATCTCATCCATCGCTGCTGCACGCTCTATCCCGACAATTTCGTCGCGGTTTGCCAATTGCCGCAATCGCCGGGCGTGCCGCCGAAACATTGCGTGGCCGAGCTCGAGCGCTGCGTGAAATCGCTGGGCTTCGTCGGCTGCAACCTCAATCCCGATCCCTCGGGCGGACATTGGACCGACCCGCCGCTGACCGACCGCTGGTGGTACCCCCTCTACGAGAAGCTGGTGGAACTCGACGTGCCGGCCATGATCCACGTCAGCGCCTCGGACAATCCGAACTTCCACGCCACGGGCGCGCATTACCTCAACGCCGACACCACGGCGTTCATGCAGTTCCTGACCTCCGACCTGTTCAAGGATTTTCCCAATCTGCGTTTCGTCATTCCTCACGGCGGCGGCGCGGTTCCCTACCATTGGGGCCGGTATCGCGGCCTCGCCCAGGACATGAAGCGGCCGCCGTTTGCGGAACTGCTGCTCCGCAACGTGTTCTTCGATACGTGCGTCTACCATCTGCCGGGGATCGAGCTGCTGCTCAAAGTCGTGCCCGCGGACAATATTCTGTTCGCTTCCGAGATGGTCGGCGCGGTGCGCGGCATCGATCCGGAGACGGGACATTATTTCGACGATACCAAGCGCTACATCGATGCGGTCGCCTGGCTGGGCGAGGAGGCGAAGCGCAAGATTTTTTCGGAAAATGCCCGCAAGGTGTATCGGCTCGACCGCCGGGCGGCGTCGCCCGCGAGTCCCCGGTGAGCGCGACCCGGTCTCGGGTTGAAAAGTCGATCATCAAAAGCTGGAGCCGGGCTGCGATCGCCGCGCGGCTTCGTCGACGTGAAGCGGACCGGCTGACGCGGCGCTCGGAGCCGTGTACCCCGCCGGTTCATTTCTTGCCGAGCCGTTTGATCGCGGCATCGGCGGCGCGCTCGCCGGCTTCCCAGGCGCCGGCGATCGTGCCCCACAGGGTCTCGTGCACGGCTTCGCCGGCGAACCAGAGGCGCTCGTCCAGGGGTTCGGAGAGCGCCTTGCGCGCCCATTGTCCGCCCGGAGCAGCCGCCGAGAACGCGCCGAGTACCCAGGGCTCCTTGGTCCAGCGCGTCGCATGCGTGCGCTCGACCGCCCGCTTCAGGCCGGAGCCGAACAGGCCGGCGAGCCAGTCGATTGCGAACGTCGTCATCGCGGCTTCGCCATCCCCGGCGAGATCGGCTGCCAGCCTGCCGGCGACCTCGACGACGCAAAGCCGCGAGCCCGACACATTGCCGAGCAAGGCCGCGGTGCGCGGGTCGGCGGCTTTCTCGAATATGAGATCATCGCTCCGCAGCCCGAGCGGATTGCCCGCAAACTCGATCGCCACGTGCTCGTAGCTGCCGAGCCCGAGCTTGCCGATCGCCTCGGCGTGGCGCGCGGGCAAGCCGGGTTGGAACTTGATCTTCCCCGAGGCGAGCACCGCGGTCGAGGCGGTCACGATTGCCGCGCGGGCGGTCAGCAACGTCCCGCGCGTTTCCGCCTCGACCAGCCGATCGCCCCATGCGATCCGCGTCACGGGGCTGGAGAACTGGATCGGCGACCCGAAGGCGAGCTTGCCCACCAGCGTGCCGAGCCCCTGCCGGCAGAACGCGGCGACCTCGCGCTCGGCCGATTTGGCGAGATCCATGGCCGAGATGTCGCTCAGGGCCTTGCCGCACCCGAAATTTCCGAGCACGAATTCCATCGTCGGGCGCCAGTCGCCGAGATCGTTCGGCAGCGCCTGGGCGCAGGAAACGTCGACCTTGCCGCGGGCTGCATCGGAAATGCCGCGATTGCAGCGCACGAGATTCGCGAAGAAATCTTCCGTTTCGCCTTCGCGCGCGTCGCGAAGCCCGATCCGCAGCCGCTGGCCCGCCGGCATCGGATAGATGTCGAGCCCGGCTTTGAGCGCGAGCTTCGCCAGCGGATTGAGATCGGGCATGTAGATCCAACGCGCCCCGCGCTCATAAGGAATGCGGAAGGTTCGCATGTCGGTGAAACAGCGGCCGCCCCAGCGTTCACTCGCTTCCAGAACTACGAACCTGCGTCCGGCCGCCGCGACGCGGCGCGCGGCCGCAATGCCGGCGGCCCCGGCGCCCACGATCAACACGTCGAAATCCGGCTGAACCGCCGGAGCAGCGAGCACGGGCGCCGCCGCAACGGCGGCGGAACCGGCGAGAAACGCGCGGCGGTTCACTGCCCGCCAGGTCAGCAATTACCGATTGGGACGGCCTTCGGATTGCGACAAAGCACGCTGATCCTTCAGACACATCGTTCGGTGAATCTTCCGGAGCGTGACCATGGCCTTTTGCGAGGTATCGATCTTCTCGGCGAGTTCCACGACTTTCGCCTGTACGACAGAGACGCCCTTGACGTCCCCCTCGATCGAATCGATCATCGACTTCAAGATCCCGGGCGCTTGCGCCATGTCGGGCAACGTTACGTCTCGTAGCGATTGCCCGATCTTGCTCGCGCAGTTGATGCGAGCGTCGTATTCGGCTTTCAGCGCCTTGAACCGACCGGTAAAGTCGGTTGCGTTCTGCAGATCGGTGGCAAGATTGTCCGGCTTGATGCCACAAATGCCGTCTACGTTGCTTACGTCGGGATAACGCGCTTCGACGATCTTTCCGTAATCTTCGATCAGGGATTTTGCCTCGTTCAGAAGCGCATTGAAGCTGCAAACGAGATGATCCCGTCCCCGGTAGCAACGATCCAGCTTCACCTCGCCTTTCGCACCGGGCAGAGTAAGAGGTTCTGAGCTTTCCGAAGCTTTATCGCAGGACGCGAGCGCCGTTCCCAACGCTCCTCCCGTGGGCTCCCTTGCAGGTGCCGCGGCGGGCGCCGGATCGGGCGGCGCCGGCTGGCCGGTCGCAGGCGCGGGGGGAGGTTCTCGCCGCTCTTTGGCCCAGCCCAACGCCGGCAGGCAGAGCAAGCCCGCGACGATCAGCGGCACGGCCCATAGCGCTGAGGATTTCACGCGCCCTCTCTTGCTAATCCGCGTCATTTGTCCTCTCCTTCGATAGACTCAGCAGGCTGCTCGCGTCAGCGGTTGGAATCCAATCAGCGCCAGCGCGACAGACTTGGCCGCGCCGGCGAAAGCGCTCGGTATCCCGATCCGTGATCATCCGATGCTGGGGTTCAGCATGGACTGTTTTCCATCTGGCCGAAGCCTAGCAAGGCCCTGAGCCGATGGCTGTGCCCTTTCAGCAACACCGCGAGAAAATGAAAATCCGTAACGGCGCACCGCGGACAATTGTAAGCAGGCCGGTATCCCGGTGCCGACCACTTACGCTCTTCGGTCTCAAAACGGAAGAGAGCGTCAGTCGGCAACCGGCTTGAATGCGATCGGTAGCTCGAGTCTGAGTTGCTGCACGCGGCTGCGGCTGCTTGTTTTCTGGTTCGCCGCAACAACAAGACATTCGCCGACGCTCAAGGAGCCGGCAGCGCCTGCGGGCCGGCGCGCGGCAGCGCGATCACCGCCCTGAGCCCGGGTCCATTGTCCTCGAGTCTCAGCTCGCCGGCGTGGAGATGAGCGACCGCGGAGGCGAGGCTCAGGCCCAACCCGGAGCCCGGCTCGGATCGGCTCTGCTCGAGGCGGACGAACCGCTCGATCACGCGCCCGCGATCCTCGTGCGCAATGCCCGGACCGTGGTCGGCAACGGCGAGCAGAATGCGGTCCCCCTCCCCTTGCGCGGTGACCAGAATTTCGGCGTTGGCCCCGTTCGCCGCCTCCGGCCTCGCGTATTTGATGGCGTTGTCGACGAGGTTGGCGAGCGCCTGGCTGACGAGCTCGCGATTGCCTTTCACCGGCGCCGGCCCCGGCGCATCGATTTTGAGCGCCAGCCCCTTCTCGTCCGCGAGCGGCTCGTAGAGCTCGCCGACGTCGCGGACGATCTCGGCGGCGTCGAACTCGGTCATGTCCTCGCGGGCCTGTCCGGATTCCGCGCGGGCGATCATGAGCAGCGCGTTGAAGGTCCGGATCAGCCCGTCGGATTCCTCGATCGTGGCTTCGAGCGCGGCGCGGTAGTCGGCCTCGCTGCGGGCATTGCGCAGCGCCGCTTCGCAACGGTTGCGCAGCCGCGTCAGCGGCGTCTTGAGGTCGTGGGCGATATTGTCGGTGACTTGCTTGAGGCCATGCATCAAGCCTTCGATGCGCTCGAGCATCGCATTGAGATTGGAGGCGAGCCGGTCGAGCTCATCCCCGGTGCCGGCGATCGCCAGACGGCCGCCGAGATCGCCGGCCATGATCGTCCGCGTGGTCTCGGTCATGGCATCCACGCGCCGGAGCACGCGGCGGGTCACGAAGAAGCCGCCGGCGAGCCCGAGCACCACGACCAGCGCAATCGACCAGCGGCCGGCGTCCAGCACGATCTTCTGCAGCCGCTCCCGCTCCTCGAGATCGCGGCCGACCAGCAGCCGAAAGCCGCCCGGAAGCTGGAACACCCGCACCAGCGCCTGATGTTCCGCGCCTTCGCTCTCGTCCTGCCGCCGATACAACGTCTCGGTCCAACCGGTCCGGTCGAGCACGCCGGGCGCCAGCGAGCCGACGTTGCCGACGAGCGCTTCGCCGGTGAAGGCCGTCACCAGATACAGGCTCGATCCGGGGCGGCGCGCGCGCGCCTCCACCACGATCACCAGCCTGCGGAGGCCGCCCTGTCGGTACTGCTCGGACAGGCCGGTGATCTCCGCGTCCACCGTCTCGGTAATTTGCTGCGTGATCAGCCGCTGCGTGTTCCAGGCGAAATAGCCGAGCAGGAACACCGCGAACAGCGCGAACACCGTCAGATAGACGAGGGTCAGCTTGAACGTCGTGGTGCGGATCAGCTTACCGAGCGCCGTCACGGATCATGTACCCCGCACCGCGCACCGTATGCAGCAGCGGTCGCGAAAAACCCTTGTCGATCTTGGAGCGAAGCCGGGAGATGTGCACGTCGATGACGTTGGTCTGCGGATCGAAATGATAGTCCCAGACGTTCTCCAGCAGCATGGTGCGGGTCACCACCTGCCCGGCGTGTTTCATCAGATATTCGAGCAGCCGGAACTCGCGCGGCTGCAGCGCGATCTCGGTCTCGGCGCGGCTGACCCGGTGCGAGAGCCGGTCGAGCTCGAGGTCGCCGACACGGTAGAGCGTCTCTTGGCCGCGGCCGCCGCGGCGGCGCGACAGCACCTCGATGCGGGCCAGGAGCTCGGAGAAGGCGTAGGGCTTCGCCAGGTAATCGTCGCCGCCGGCGCGCAATCCCTTGACCCGATCGTCGACTTGCCCCAGCGCCGAAAGAATGAGCGCCGGAGTTTCGACGCTGCTGGCGCGCAACGCGCCGATCAGCGACAGGCCGTCGCGCTTCGGCAGCATGCGGTCGACGATGAGCACGTCGTATCGGCCGTCCAGTGCCAGTGCCAGTCCTTCCTCGCCGTCGAATGCCTGGTCGGCAACGTGGCCGACTTCGCGAAACGCCTTGGCGAGATAATCCGCGGCGTCGTGATCGTCTTCGATGATGAGCAACCGCATGATCCAACGATCTCGGCCGTTCGCAATCGCCGTGCCGGAGTTTTCATCCACCGGCGTCGGTCGGCGCTGTGCTGCGAAATTCGATACGAATTTCTGCAAGGAGTTGCCAGCAAAAGCTGCAAAGGAAGGCGAAGGGGCGGCGGGGTCTGCTCCGCCGCCCCCGCCCGACTCCGGCCCCGGCGGGGGCGACGAATGCCGGAAACCGGAGGTCGGAGCGAGTGGGGCGGGCGAGATCGCCCGCCCCCGGGTTCGTTCCACCGCCGGGGGGCGACGGGGAGTGGCGGTGGACGCCCGAATTCTTGCGGCGCTGAGCATGGCGCGGCGCGCCTTACGGCGCCCTGTCGGTCGGATTAAACTTTGGTAAGGCGCCGCCGAGGCGAACGACGCGCGATCAGCGGCTGGCGTTGCGGGCCGGCCCGCTCGGCTGGGAGCCCAGCAATCGGCCGAGCCGTTCCTCTTCGGACGCGGTGAGCGCCGGCTCGGCAGCGCCGGCCGCTCCGATCGGTCCGGCCATGCGGCGTCGCCGCGCCATGATCAGCGTGACCATGCCGAGCATCAGCACCCCCGATGGCGCGAGCCATAGCAACGCGGTGTGCCAGGTAAGCGGCGGCTTGAGCAGCACGAACTCGCCGTAGCGGGCGGTGAGAAAGTCGAGCACCTGCGCATCGCTGTCGCCCGCCTGCAATCGTTCCCGCACCAGAATGCGCAGATCGCGGGCGAGCGGCGCCTCGGAATCGTCGATCGACTGATTCTGACAAACCATGCAGCGCAGCTCGCGCGACAGCGCTCGGGCCCGCGCCTCGAGCTTGGGCTCGGCCAGCATCTCGTCCGGCTGCACCGCGACCGCCGCGGTGGCGAACTGAAGCACGATGAACACCGCGATCGCAACGAGACCGAAGCAGGACATCGACGCGCCCGCTCCAGGGGAAGCTAAGCGCGACCCACGTGCGGTTGGCGACCTGCGGCACATGACGGTCGGCTATTCCGCCGGTTGCACGGCAGCTCGGGCCCGGGCGGGCCTCGGCGCGCCCACGCGCAAGCGACGGTCGGACAGCGACATCGCCCCGCCCAGCACCATGACCGCAGCGCCCAACCAGATCAGCAGTACGAGCGGCTTGTGATAGAGCCGCACCACGGTCCTGCCGTCGGGATCCGGATCGCCGAGCGAAAGATAAAGCTGGCTCATGCCGCGGGTCATCAGCGCCGATTGCGTGGTCGTCATCGCGCGCACCGGATAGACGCGGCGCGAAGGCTGCATGATCCCGATCACCTCGCCGCCGCGCCGTACCGTGAATTTGCCGACGAATTCCCGATAATTGGGCCCGGGACGCGGGATCACGCCGTCGAAGGTCAGATCGTAGTGGCGGATCGACACCGATTCGCCCGGACGCATCGAGGCGATCCGCTCGGCGCCCCATTGGGTTTCGCCGACGATTCCCAGCACCGTCAGTCCGACCCCGAAATGCGCAATCATGGTACCCCAGGCCGAGCGCGGCAAACCGCCGGCACGCCTGACCACAGTTCCGAACGAGGACCGGAACAGGCCCGTGCGCTCCATGAGATCGGTGAGCGCGCCGGTCATCACGAACAGGGCAAGACCCACTCCGAACGGCGCGACGACCGGCCCGCCGTTCTCCACCGCGAACGTCGCCGCAATGCCAATCACCGCCACGGCAAGCGCGCCGAGGAGGCGCTGCGCGACCCCGTAGAGGTCGCTGCGTTTCCAAGCGAGCAGCGGGCCGAACGACATCGCGACCAGCAGGGGAATGAACAGGGGAACGAATGTCGCGTTGAAGAACGGGGCTCCCACCGAGATCTTTTCGCCGGTCAAAGCCTCGAGAGCCAGCGGATACAGCGTGCCGACGAACACCGTCGCGCAGGCGGTGGTGAGGAACAAATTGTTGAGGATGAGCGCGCCTTCGCGTGAGATCGGCGCGAACAATCCGCCCTGCTTGAGCAGCGGCGCGCGCCAGGCGAACAATGCAAAGCTGCCGCCGATGAACATCACCAGAATGGCGAGGATGAACACGCCCCGGGCCGGATCGTTGGCGAAGGTGTGAACCGAGGTGAGCACGCCGGAGCGCACCAGGAAGGTGCCGACCAGGGACAAAGAGAACGTCAGCACGGCGAGCAGGATCGTCCATACCTTGAGCGCATCGCGCTTTTCCATCACCACCGCCGAGTGCAGCAGCGCCGTGCCGGCGAGCCACGGCAGCACCGAGGCGTTCTCGACCGGGTCCCAGAACCACCAGCCGCCCCAGCCAAGGGTGTAATAGGCCCAGTAGGACCCCATGGCGATGCCGAGGGTCAGAAAGATCCAGGCCGTGAGCGCCCACGGCCGCACCCAGCGTGCCCAGGCGGCATCGATGCGGCCTTCGATCAGCGCCGCGGCGGCGAACGAAAAGGTGATCGAGAAACCGACATAGCCGAGATACAACAGCGGCGGATGCACCGCGAGCCCGGGGTCCTGCAGGATCGGATTGAGGTCGCGGCCTTCGAGCGGCGGCTGCGCCAGCCGCGCGAACGGATTGGAGGTCGCCAGCACGAACAACTCGAATGCCGCGGCGATCCATGCCTGCACGGCGAGCGCGGTCGATTTGAGCGTAGCCGGCAGATTGGTTCCGAAGCCCGCCACCAGCGCGCCGAACAGCGCCAGCATCAGGATCCACAGCAGCATCGAGCCTTCGTGGTTCCCCCAAACCCCGGTGATCTTGTAGATCAACGGTTTCGCGGAATGCGAATTCTCGAACACGGTCAGGACCGAAAAGTCCGAGGAGACGTGGCACCAGGCGAGCGCCAGGAACGCCGCGGCCACGAAAGCGAATTGCGCGATTGCGGTCGGTCCGGCGACCGCCATGAGCACCGGGTCGCGGTTTCTCGCACCCCAGAACGGCACGGCGGCCTGCACGAGCGCGAGGCCGAGCGCGAGCACCAGCGCGTAATGGCCGAGTTCGGCGATCATCTCGCGCTCCCGGCCGCGGCGGCGCCGTAGCCGTCTTTCCAGTGCCCCTGCCTCTTCAGCGCGTCGGCGACTTCCTTGGGCATGTAGTTTTCATCATGCTTGGCCAGAATGGTGTCGGCCCGGAACAGCCCGGCGCCGTCGAGCGCGCCTTCCGCCACGACGCCCTGGCCTTCGCGAAACAGGTCCGGCAGCGCTCCGGTGTAGGCGACCGCGATTTCCTTGTTGCCGTCGGTGACGGCGAACCGCACCCCGAGATTGCCGCCGCGAATCACGCTGCCGGTCTTGACCAAGCCGCCGAGCCGGATCCGCGTGCCCGGCTCGACGCGTTTTTGCACGAGGTCGGTGGGCGAGTTGAAGAACACGATGGAATCTCGCAGCGCGGTGAGCACGAGCGCTGCGGCAATCGCCAGCACTCCGACCCCGGTGCCGATGAGAAACAGCCGCCTTTGCCTGCGCGTCATGGCGATGTTCAATCTCAGCCTTCGAGGCCCAAATCTTTGACGAGCGCGTCGATACGCCGGACCTTTTCGGGATCCGCCGCGAGCGCCCGGCGTGCCGCCGCGGCGGCGGACTGCGCCTCGTCGCGCTGGCCCAGCACCACATAGGCCCGCACCAGGCGAAGCCAGCCTTCGGCGTCGGAGCCGTCGCGCTGCAGGCGGGCGGCGAGACGCTCGACCATGCCGCGGACCATGTCGGAGCGCTGCTCGGGGCTCAGCTCGGCCGCCGCGGCCATCTCGTTCGGGGTAGGGCCTGACGGCTCGGACACCGAGGTCGGTTCCACTCGCGCGAGAGATTGCCGAACGAGCTCCGCCCAGGGGGCTCCCGCGGGCGCTTGCGCGAGCATGTCGCGCCAACGGCCCGCCGCGTCCTGCGGCTTGCCGTCCTGCTCGGCGGCAAGGCCGGCGTAATACCGGCCCTTCAGGTTGTTGGGATCGAGCGCAATCGCCCGATCGAACGCCGTCTTGGCTTCGACCGTGACAATGCCGTTGGCCGCGGCGGCGAGCGCTTCGCCGAGATCGGCTTCGCGATCGGCGGAATCTCCGAGCAGGCGCACGGCACTGGTGCGGGCTTTCACCGCGTCGTCGAACCGGCCGAGGCGCAAATAAACCGGCGCGATCATTTCCCAGCCGCGGCCATCCTGAGGGTTTAGCTCGAGATGACGCTCGACCTGGCTTACCAGCGCCTCGATCGAACGCTGCTCGACGGGGGAATCCAGTCTGGCGGCAAGCGGCTGGTCCGGCAGGCCCGGCGAGCCGAGCGCAAAGTAAAGACCGCCGGCCCCGATCGGCAGCGCGAACAGCGCCGCGATCGCCACCAGCCGGCGGCGCCAGGGCACGCTCATTCCGGCCGGGTCCGCCGATGCGCGGTCGGCCGCCGCGAGCAAGCGTCGCGAAATCTCGACGCGCGCCGCCGCGGCCTCGGCCTCGCCGATCAGGCCGGCGGCGCGGTCCCGAGCGATTTCCCCGATCTGATCCTTGTAGACGGCAAGATCGCTTCCGGAAGCGTGCGCAACGCGGCTGCGAGACAGCGGCCACAGCACGACCAGGATCGCCGCCGCCGTCATGAGCGTGAGCGCCAGCCACAAGGTCATCGTTCCGATCAACCTCGAATGACGCTTGGACGGCTCGCATCCATCACGCGGCCCGGGATCGCCAGCAAGCCCGTGCGCATGAATTCCGCCTTCCGATCGAGTTCCAGGCCGGTGATTGAGCCTGCAAATTGTGAGCCCAAGACAGCCGCCGGATTGCGACCAAGCGCCGCAGTCGGGGCCTGCTCGGCCGTTGGCAGGCATGCTTCCCCGGAAGCGGGTGCGGTTACATCACGCCGGACGAGGCGCCGCAATGCGCAAATCGACCCAGTCACCACCGGGTCCATGCAGACGCCGGATTGCTCCCGCCGCGATTGCAAGCAACAACCATCGGCACCTTCCTGCCCCGTCCGATCAGGATCTGGCGCGACAATTCCGAACCCATCTTGATTTAGATCAATGGTTTGCTCGCATTTCGCAAGAACGCGTTCCGGTCACTCCCAAGGGCGCAAGCGCGCCGCCTGACGAACATGCACGATCACCCCCTCCTCATTCTCAACTGAGTAAAAAACCAGATAGGGAAGTCGACCGACAACAGCGACACGGACACCCGGCTCGTCGGCCGATAGCCGATTCCGGAAACTGAGCGATCCGCCTGACAGTTCTCGCCACTGCCTCGATCACCTGCGCAGCTGACCGCGGGTTGCGTTCCGAGATGTAGGAAAAAATCTCGTCGACTTCGGAAATCGCGGTTCGCGTGTAGCGAACCTTCATCGACGGTGACGACTGAAAACGGCGGCAACCTCCTCATCGCTTGCAAAATTTCCTTGCCGCATCTGTTCGAGACCCTCGCGCACCGCGGCGCGCTCCTCCTCGCTCAATCGATATACGCCGAAGTGTTTGGCCTCGATGTCGAGAACGGACTGTACCAACCCCGTCTGTGCCTCGTCCGGCCAGGTTTCAGCCCGTTCTAGGAGTGTGTCGAGCGTTTTGGTCGCCGTCATGTTGGCCAGCATGCCACAAAAAAATTGAGCCGGTTCGCGCTAGCCGACCGGCGTCCAGCTCCCGTCGGGGTTGCGGCAGGCGGTGCCGCGCGCCGTCTGCGGCCGCCCGTCGACATAGATCGTGTGGGTGAATTCGCGGCAGGTCAGCCCGTTCGACTGGTACGGCGGCCCCGGGACGATGGTTCCGTAGCGGCCCGAATCGGGACTGCGCCAGCCGACCGGCGCACCGGGATCGCCGTATTCGATCGCCTGCATCTGGGCCGCATAGGCGCGCTGGCGATCGCGCGCATCGAGCGAAGCGCCGATGGCGTTGCCGAGCACCCCGCCCACTGCGGCACCCGCGACCGCACCGGCGATATGCCCGCTGGTTCCGCCTCCGAACGAGGATCCGATCAGCGCGCCGGTGAGGGCGCCGAAGACCGTGCCGGCGTCCTGCTTCGGACCGGAATAGGGATCGTTGGCGCAACCGGCCAGCGCGAAGCTCATCAGCGCCACGGGGACAAGCAGAATGCTTCGCGACATCTCGACCTGCCGTTTGCGGGGACGCGGGCGCCGGTGAGCGGCGCCGGTCGTGCCGGAACCGCCAGGCAAGTGGCGGCACGATTGAGGCGAAACTCTGATTCTCAAGCCGCCGGCAAGGTGAGCTCGGCGCGCAAACCCCCGATCGGCGCAGTCCCGAGCGACAGCTCGCCGCCATAAAGGTGGGCCAGCTCGACCACGATCGAGAGCCCGAGGCCCGATCCGGGCTTGGTCTCATCGAGCCGCCGGCCGCGGTGCGCCTCCTGCGCCTCCTCGCGCTCGGGGGGCGAGAGGCCCGGGCCATCGTCGTCGATCACGAGCCGCACCAGCGGCTGCCCGCTCGCGCCGCCGGCGCCGTCCCGCAGCACTTCCACGGAGACCCGCGAGCGCGCCCATTTGCAGGCGTTGTCGACAAGATTGCCGACCATCTCCTCGAGATCCTGCCGCTCGCCGCGGAAGCGGATGTCCGCGGGCGCCTCGACGTCGATGGCAATGCCGCGATCGTGGTGGATCTTCTCCATCGTGCGCGCCAGCGCGGTCACCACCGGAGCGATCTCGGTGACGCTGCCGATCGAGCTGAACCGCGCGGCGAGCCGAGCGCGCTCGAGATGCCGGGTCACCTGATCGCGCATGATATCGGTCTGCTCCCGCACCTTGGTGGCGAACCCATCGTCGCGCGACGCCGCCTCGTTCACGATCACGGAAAGCGGCGTCTTGAGCGCGTGGGCGAGATTGCCGACGTGGGTCCGCGCGCGCTGCACGATCTCGCGGTTGGCCTCGATCAGCGCATTGGTCTCGCGCGCCAGCGGGGCGATCTCCACCGGAAACGTGCCTTCGAGCCGCTCGGCGCCTCCCGACCGGATGGCGGCGAGGCTCTCGGAAATCCGCTTGAGCGGCGCCAGCCCGAACCGGACCTGGAACATCGTGGTCAACAGCAGCACGATCGCGAGCACGCAGAACGTCAGCGCGAGCGCCTCGTTGAACGTGCGCATCTCGTCGTCGATCTCCGCGGCGTCGCCCGCGACCGCGATCAAATAGCGACCCTCCTCGCCGAGATCGATGGTCCGCTCGAACATGCGCAGGCGCTGGTTCTCCGGACCTTGCACGTAGCCGACCCGCGAACCGCCGGCATCGGTCGGAATCTTGCCGCCCTCGAGACGCGGCAGCGCGCTGTCCCACAGCGAGCGCGACGAGCGCACCTCGGGTTTGTGCGGATCCAGCCGCGTGACCTGCCAATACCAGCCCGACAGCGGCAGCTCGAACAGCGGCTCGCCCAGCGACTGCGGGAATTTCTCGGCGCTTTCCTCGGGTGAAGCGACGTCGGCGACCAGCGTCTTGAGATAGACGCCGAGCCGGCGATCGAACGCCCGCTCCACCGCGTGCCGATAAAACGAGGACAGCACGACCCCGGTGGCGAACAGGATCACCACGGTCCAGGCGGTCGCCGAAAGAAACAGTCGAAGCGCGAGCGAATTAGCGCGCATCGCCCGGCGGCGCCAGGAGATAGCCGAGCCCCCGGACGGTCTGGATGATGTCGACCCCGACCTTCTTGCGAATGCGGCCGACGAACACCTCGATGGTGTTGGAGTCGCGGTCGAAATCCTGATCGTAGAGATGCTCCACCAGCTCCGTGCGCGACACCACGCGGCCGGCATGGTGCATCAGATACGACAGCAGCCGGTATTCGTGCGACGTGAGCTTGACCGGATTGCCTTCCACCGTCACCCGGCCGGTGCGCGTGTCGAGCCGTACCGGTCCGCAATTGAATTCGCTCCTGGCGTGCCCCGCCGAGCGCCGCAACAGCGCCCGGACGCGCGCCAGCACTTCCTCGAGATGGAAAGGTTTGGGCACGTAGTCGTCGGCGCCGGCATCGAACCCCTGGACCTTGTCGCTCCAGCGGTCGCGCGCCGTGAGGATCAGCACCGGCATGGCGCGGCCGGCGCGGCGCCACGATTCCAATACCGACAGGCCGTCCATCTTCGGCAGGCCGATGTCGAGAATGACCGCATCGTAGGGTTCGGTCTCGCCGAGGTAATGGCCTTCCTCGCCGTCGAAGGCGCGATCGACGACGTAACCCGCGTCGGTCAGCGCGCCTGCCAGCTGTCGATTGAGATCGGGATCGTCCTCGATCACGAGGAGACGCACCATCATCCTCCCGTTCAGCGCCCGTCGATGAAGGCGCCCGAAGTTCCGTCTATCGTGGCCAAGGTCACTTTGCCATCATGCGCGAGCACAGTCAGCACATAGACGAGCTCGCTGCCCTCCTTGCACAGCCGGGCGCGCACGACCTCACCCCCGAGGCGCGCCTTGGCGGCGCGGAGGGCCTTGCCGAGCGGAATGGCTTGCCGACTGGCAATGACCGCGCGGCGCTGCTCTTGACTGAGGCAGCCCTCGAGCTCGCCCGCAACCGCCGATCCGGCACCGGCGAGCAGCAGTGCAATCGCGCATCTCGCCAACATCATCGTGGCCTTTCGGACGTTGCGTCTTAGGCCGAGGTTCGTGAACGCAGCGTGAACGAGCCGGCCCGGCCGGCGGGACCCGGATTGGCCGGGGGCGAGCGGAGCACGGCACGCCGCCATCGCACTTGCGCCGCCGTGCCGTGAGCCCCGCCGGGCGCTGACGCCGGCCCCACGAAGGCGGACGAACCATGAGGCTATTCAGAACGACCGCGATCAGGAGTGGGATTGCGCCCTCAACCTCGGCGATTCGAGTTCGGACCCGCCCGCTATCGATTCTTCCGCGGCAATCGCGCGCCGGCTGGCGTTCCTGTCCGGTTCTCCGCGGTTCGTCGTCCCGCATCCTGAGCCGGATTGCCTTTCCGCGCGCGCTTCGGTATTCGCAGCGGCCAATCCACGATCCGCCGCTCCAACGCGTCGGCCGGCACGTCGTCCTCCAGGTCCTCGACCCGGCCGCGGACCGAGATTCCGGCTTGATGCACCGTCTCCGGATCGCCGGAGACGAGCGGATGCCACCAGTACAAGTCCTTGCCCTCGGCGACCAGGCGGTAGCCGCAGGTCGGCGGCAGCCAGCCGATCTCCGCGACCGTCTCCGGGGTGAGCCGGACGCAATCGTCGACCCGTTCGGTGCGATGCCGGTAATCCCGGCAGCGGCACGTCCCGGTGTCGAGCAGGCGGCAGCCGACATCGGTGAAATAGATGTCTTCGGTCTCCTCCTCCTCGAGCTTGACCAGGCAGCAGCGGCCGCAGCCGTCGCACAGGCTTTCCCACTCGGTCTGGTTCATCTCTTCCAGGCGTTTTGCGCGCCAGAACGGAACTGCATCGACCATGATGTCACTGCCGGGCCTGCCCGCCTCGTTTTGCCGCCTCGCTGCAGCCATGATTCCGAGGATGCTGCGGCCTAGCGCATCCTCGCAGCTTTGCCGGAACCCTCAAGCGGATTGTCCCGTTCTAGTGTCCGGCCTTGCGGCTCCGCCCCATTGGCTCCGGTCTCCCGATTGGGCTAAGACAGCGAACGAACCGAACGTGCTCCAGGTCCGGACCCTGTAGCCGAGCCGGTGCCTTGAAGGAAGCTCCCTTGCCCGATCTGTTGCCGAACGACTGGAGGCCGAGGCTCAGGCGGTTCCTGCTCGACCTGGATTCGCGGCTGGACTCGACGGTGTTCCATTCCGGAGCCTGGCTGCGGGAGTATTACGAGCGGTTCTCCACCTTCATGGACCGTTTCCATGTTTCCGGGTGGCGGCGCCTGTCCGTCGAATTCTTCTCGGAAGTCGCAACGCTGGGCACCGGCGGCCTGATCCTGATGCTGGCACTGGCGATCCCGGCCTTCAACGAGACCTCCGACGACGACTGGCTGAAGAAATCGGAGCTCGCCGTCACCTTCCTCGACCGCTACGGTAACGAGATCGGGTCGCGCGGCATTCGCCACAACGATTCGATCCCGCTCGAGGAATACCCCGACCACCTGATCAAGGCGGTGCTCGCCACCGAGGATCGGCGCTTCTACGAGCATTTCGGCATCGACTTCGCAGGCACCGCCCGCGCGCTGACCGCCAACGCCAGGGCGGGCGGCGTCGTGCAGGGCGGTTCCTCCATCACGCAGCAGCTCGCCAAGAACCTGTTCCTCAGCAACGAGCGCACCATCGAGCGCAAGGTCAAGGAGGCATTCCTCGCGGTCTGGCTGGAGACCCGGCTGTCGAAAAACGAGATCCTCAAGCTCTATCTCGACCGCGCCTACATGGGCGGCGGCGCGTTCGGCGTCGATGCCGCCGCGCAATATTATTTCGGCAAATCGGCGCGCGACGCGAACCTCGCCGAGGCGGCGATGCTGGCGGGCCTGTTCAAGGCGCCCACCCGGTTCGCTCCGCACATCAATCTTCCCGCGGCACGCGCCAGAGCCAACGTGGTGCTCGACAATCTCGTGGAGGCGGGATTCATGACCGAGGGCCAGGTGTTCGGCGCGCGGCGCAATCCGGCGACCCCGGTCGATCGCCGCGACGAGCACTCGCCCAATTATTATCTCGATTGGGCCTTCGACGAGATGAAGAAGCTCGTCGATACCTTCCCGAAATCGATGAGCGAGCGCGCCTTCGTGGTGCGAACCGCGATCGACATGAACGTGCAGCGCAACACCGAGAGCGCCATCGAAACTTCGCTGCGGCAGTTCGGCCACGAATACCACGCCTCGCAATCCGCGGCGGTGCTGATGGATCTCGACGGCGGCGTTCGCGCCATGGTGGGCGGCCGCGATTACGGGCAAAGCCAGTTCAATCGCGCGGTCGATGCGCTGCGCCAGCCGGGCTCCTCGTTCAAGCCTTACGTCTACGCCACCGCGTTGGCCAACGGCATGAAACCGACCTCGATCGTGGTCGACGCGCCGATCTGCATCGGCAATTGGTGCCCGCAGAATTACGGGCATTCCTACGGCGGATCGATGACGCTTACCCAGGCGATCACGCATTCGATCAACACGGTGGCGGTGCGGCTCTCGATCATGATCGGAAAAGGCAATCCCAAGGTCGGACGCGCAAAGATCGTCGAGACGGCGAGGAAGATGGGACTGCGCACGCCCTTGCCCGATACCCCCTCGCTCCCGATCGGAGCCGACGAGGTGACGGTGCTCGACCATACCGCGGCCTATGCGACGTTCCCGAATCTGGGCAAGGCAGTGGCACCGCACGCGGTGCTCGAGGTGCGGAGCCCGAATGGACAGGTGGTGTGGCGCTTCGACCGCGACGGCAAGAAGCCCGAGCAGGTGATCTCGCAGCAGGTGGCCACGCAGATGATCTTCATGATGAACAAGGTCGTGGAGGAGGGCACCGGCAAGCGCGCGATCCTGGACGGGGTGCGCGCCGCGGGCAAGACCGGCACGACCAACGCGTACCGCGATGCATGGTTCATGGGCTATACCGGGAATTACGTCTGCGGCATATGGTTCGGCAACGACAATTACGATCCCACCAACCGCATGACCGGCGGCTCGCTCCCGGCGATGACCTGGCACGAGATCATGGCCTATGCGCACCAGGGCATCGAAGTGAAGAATCTGCCGGGCCTGCCGCCTGCCAAGGCATCGCCATCGGCGGCGGCGGTCGCCGAAAACAAGGGCGCGGGTTCCGAGCAGGCATTGCGTCCGACCCTGCTGACCAAGCGCGGCGCCGACATCCTGCAGGGGCTCGAGCACCGGCTGGAGAACGCCAGCCGCGCCATGGCGTCGAGCCCCGGCCCGGGCGAGCAGCGCGGCACGAAGCTGGAGCCGCCGAATACGATCGCGAAGGCCGCGGAGGGATCCCCCGTTCCCCGCGGCAACTAGGCCGCATGTCATCGAGGTGCGGGATCGAACCCGGACCCGCTGCGGCCCACCGGCCGCCGTCCACGGCGACCGCGCCGACGGCCTCACGACTTGATTATCCGTGACTGCGTTGGCACTACAGGACGCCCGTTTGCACCCCTGGCGTTCCGACCTACGGGCACGGAGAACCCGGAACGCCGGTCCCGCCACTCGACCGGTTGTCACGTGCGACTTCTCATCGGGGCGTTCCTCGCTTTGCTGATCGCGGCCGCCACCGGCCTCGGCGCGACTTGGCTCGCGTTGACGCGCGGCACCGCGTTCGGTGCGATCACGATCGGAGCCTGGACCGCCTGGCCCAAGACCGGCACCGCGGATATCGATCCTTATGCGCGCGCGGCGGTCGCGCGCAGCGGCGAATTGCCGATCGGCTCCGGCGACGGCATCGCGTTCTATGCTCGAAGCGATGACGCCGGCTATGCCCTCGACGGCCGTTGCGAGACGCTGCTGCGCGGCGTTACCCCGGCGGCGCGATTTTGGACGCTGACGCTCTACGATCCCGAGGGCCGGCTGGTCGCCAATTCCGCCAGCCGCTACGGATTCACCAGCCAGGAGATCACCCGGTTCTCCGACGGCAGTTTCCAGATCGTGGTCGCGCCCCGCGCACGGCCGGGCAACTGGCTGCCCAGCGGCGGAGCGGATCGCTACGTCCTGGTGCTCAGGCTCTACGACACGCCCGTCGGTGCCGCCACGCGGATCGGACGCGAGGCGCCGATGCCCTCGATCGCGCGCAGAGCCTGCCCATGATCCGCGGGCTGCTTTGGGTCCTGGGGGGTATCCTGCTGGGCGGAATCGTGCATTTGGCGACGGTGCTGCTGCTGCCGAGTACGGCCACGCGCGACGCCTATGATCGGCTGCTCGCGATCGCGCCCGTCAATTCGATCGCGCAACTGCCGGCGCCCACGCCGGAAAAGGCCGTGCTGCCCTTCATGGATCCCGCGTTTTTTGCGGACGTGTGCCGCTACGATCTGAGCAACGGGCCGCTGAAGCTCACGACGCCGGTCAGTCAAGCATACACGTCGGTGTCCTTCTACACGCGATACGGAGTCGCCTATTATGCCATCAACGACCGCGCGGCGGGTCGACGCGTGATCGAGCTCGACCTGATGACGACGGAACAGCACAATCAAATGCCCGAGGAAGAGGACGTGACGGCGGCGGACCGGCTGATCGTGGATTCGCCGACCCTGACCGGTCTGATCGTCATCCGGGCGCTGGCCCCGGAGCCGGGCCTGATGCCGGCCGCGCAAAGCGCGCTCGCCAGAGCGCAGTGCCGGGTGCAGCCGCAATAGCGCGCGCGAGGGCGCCGGCTCAGCCCCGCGGGCCGCGCCGGCGACGTTTGCGGCCGGCGGCACTGTCCGCATCGGGCTCGGTGCCGGGATGGTCGGGAGCGCGCTCGATGCGGATCACGGGGAGGACCAGCACAACTGCGGATTCGCCGATGTCGATACGGGTTCCGGCGCGCTCAACGCGCCGATCCTGCGGAAACTGGACCAATGTTCCCATGCCCCTCTCCCCGCACACCAATCGCGCCGAATGCCGAATTTCCGGCGTGCCCCGATCCTGATTAGGGTCCGACAAGGTTAACGCTCGGTTACTCCCACGTTTTCCGGCCCGAGACGTCCGCGCTTCCGGGAGCGAAGCAAAAATAATCGAGGCGGCGCGAACCGGAGCCTGCGATTGCCGTCAGCTGTGCCCGACGCAACCTCCGGGACAACATCCTCGGCATTTTAGTGAACGCGTTACGGAATCGTTGCGGTTAACGCTGCGCTAACGAGCACCGACCTATGCTCGCGGCTTCGCCATCTCCGTGTTGCGTTTCGGGGCAGTCGTGTCGAAGTCGCCTGCGTATCCCAACCTCGAAGGACTCGATAGGCTCGCGTTGCGCAGCGGGGTCGATATCCGCCCTACGCTCGTTCGCGTGCTGACCGATCTCTACCTGCAAAAACCGGCGCACACGCCCGAAGAAGAGCGTCATTACACCGAGCTGGCGTTGCGGCTCATCGACCGCGTCGACGTGGGCACGCGCAAGATCGTCGCTGCGAAACTTGCAAATTATGCATCGGCTCCTGCCGCGGTGGTGCGCCGGCTCGCGCGCGACGTCCTCGAAGTAGCCCAACCGATCCTCGAGCATTCGCCGCGGCTCACCGGTTCCGAGCTGCTGGCGATCATCGCCGAGCTCGGGCCGCAATACGCTGCCGTGATCGCTCGTCGGCTGCAGATCGCTCGGCAAGCCAAAGCCCCCGCCGAGCGCGCTTCCGTCGCACCCGCAAGCAAGGCTGCGGCCCACCTGAGCCACGGTAGCGGATCGGGTTCGCCACCGGATGCGGATGCTCCCGCGCTATCCGAGAGCCCGGCCGCCGCCGCGACGAGGCTGGCGGGTCTCGACAGCGACCTGCGTCTGGGTGATCTGTTCCTGGCGGCGGCGCCCGCGGAACGGCGGCTCATTCTGTGCAATCTGGACGGTGCGACCGACCAGCCGTTGTCCGGCTCGACGGCGCAGGCGGGCGATGCAGTCCGCCGCCTGGAAACCGCGGCGCTGCAGCGCAAGCCCGCGGAGTTCATGCGCGCGCTCGAACGCGCGCTCGGGATTTCTGCCCAACATGCCCACCGCATGGTGATGGACGAGGGGGGCGAGCCCCTGCTGGTCGCGGCGAAGGCGCTCGGGATGGCTCCCGACGTGGTGCTGCGAATCCTGTTGTTTCTCAATCCGGTGATCGGCCAATCCGTGACCCGCGTGTTCGATCTCGCCAAGCTCTACGATGCCATGACGCGCGAGGCCGCGTTGCGGCTCGTCGCCAGCCTGCGCAGCGCCGGCGCCACGAGGCGATGGGCGAGCTATCGTCCGGTGCTGGCGACGGATGAACCGGAACGCGGCCTGGCGAGCGAAGCCGCGCGGCGCGCCGCCGGCCGCGGGGTGCCCGACGCGCACGGCCAGCGTCCGGGGTCCGGCGCCTCGCCGTCACGGAACGACAAGATCGAGCAAATGTGAGCCGGAGCGATCCTCGACTTCGACGATCCACAAGTCGGAATCGAAGCGGATCTCGCGCGCCAGATAGGCCTCGGCCTCGGCTTCGGGGACGGGCTGCGCTTTGAAACACGCGGTGAACGCCCGATCTGCCGGATGGGACTCCTCGAATGCCGTCTGCGGAGCCGGGCCGTAAAGCTCGGCCGTGCCGTCGAGCCGATTGATCTTGATGAATACCGCGCCCGCTTCTTCCGCGCCCCGCCGCCGTACCACGGCCAATGTGCCGTCGATATGCCGCCGGCGCAGATAGGCCGCCACCCAGATCGCCGATTTGAGACGCATGGAAGCTTGTTCACCGTGCGGATTCCATACGAGCGGCAGGTCCGCCATCGCGTCAATACCGCTGCGGATCCCGCCGGTTCGCCGACCGCGCGGCGTTTTCTGCGCGTGCCGGACGGAGCCATTATTCCAGGGGACGTCCGGTCGTCGCGGCGAGCTCGCGCACCAGCCGGTCGGAGAGCTGCCCGGTGACCGGCAGCCTGCGGTCGCGCTCGAACTTCTCGATCGCGGCGCGCGTATCGGGACCAAGAATTCCGGTCGGCTTGACCGGACCATAGCCGAAATCGCCGAGCGCCCGCTGCACCGCGAGCACGCGCCGCGAGGAGCCTGCGATGAGACCGCCGATCGCGTCGCCGCCCGCCGAGGCGCTGGAATTGTGAACCGCGCGCTGCTGCGATGCCGGGGCGGGCGTGGCCGACGAGCGCAAAATGGTCTGCAGCAGCTCCTCGGTAGGCTGGGCTGCCGGCTTGAGACCTGCGGCCTGCTCGAAATCGCGGATCGCGGCATCGGTCCTGGGGCCATGGAACCCGTCGATCGGCCCGTCATAGAAGCCGCGGCGCTCGAGCTCGCGCTGGATGTCCGCGACGATATCGATCTGAGAGCGGGCGGCGGATTCGGTCCTGGCAAGATCGCCGGGGCGCGGCCGCGGGATGTGCACGGCGCCGGTCGCATGCGCGGCGCTCACCGGCCGCGGTTTGATGGTGAAGATCGGAGCCGGGTGCGGGCCGGGCTGTAAATACAGGGCATTGATCAAGACCCCCGCCACGCCGCCGATCGCCAGGACCGTCCCGATCGCATCCCGAGGACGACCGCCGAAGGCACGTGACAGCAACCAACGCGCCATCCTTGCGCCTTCGGACACCGCCTCTCCCCCAAAATCGCCGGGACCGAGGTCGGTTCGAAATCCGGCCCTCTCCACGTTGCTCATCTCCCTTGCCCGAATTGTGCGAGCGCCATCGAAACGCGTTGCGAGCCGGCGGCCAAGACCGAGCGCTGCGCCTCGGGTGCGCGCCCGGAATTCAGCAGGCCGCAAGCGCCGAGGATCGCCAGGAAACACGCGGCGACGAACACCATGGTGCACGCCGCGAGGACCGTCCGGCGCGAAGCGGAGAGCGCCGCCTCGAGTGGCACCAAGGCAAACCAGATCGCCGCAAACGACAGAATTCCCCCGGTCCAGGCGGCAAGCAGCGTGACCAGTCCGGTCAGCGAAAGCGAGCACAGGAACTGCGCGCGCTGGAGTTGACCGGTCCGGGACAGATCGTAGACGAGGAGAATCGGCGTGATCAGCCAGCCGAGCGCCAACGCCTCGATCGCGCTGGGAGCGCCGCGAAGCGCCAGATACACCGGCAGCCCGGCGACGGCGCTCAAGCTGCCGATCAGCCGCGGAGCCATGAAGGCGTAATGCCGGGCGGCCGTCGGAGCATGGCAACGCGCCGAAGGATGCACCAGCGAATGGATATAGTCGCGAACCGGCGCGAGAACGCTCATCGACCCCATGCACGCCACTTCCCGGACGCGCTCCCCGAACCCGCAGGATGGTGACAAAGCTCGCTTAAACGAACGCTAAGGCTCGCGGTAGAGAGGCGGAGGTCGGCCGCGTGGACGAGCCGAGGGCGCCCCACCTGGCGGAATTCGCCCATCATGGTGAATGGCGGGTTGCCGGTCGCGCTCGACTGCCCGCGACGGCGTGCGGCGTGACGCGTTCGCCGCTCGTCCGGCGGCGTCACCGCAGGCAAGCGCAGACCCAAGGTCGCCGCCAAGGGGGTGCATTTGGGAAAATTTTCAGCAATTTTTCTTCAAAACTTCGGCACATTTTCATCGAAAGCGCGTCAAATGCCGACCAGGCGTCGAACCTCAGATTCAGTGCTCTCTGCTAGGGTATCGCGGGTGGCGGCGAAATCATCTGCCGCAGGCGAAAGGACCAGGCCATGAAGTTCCTGCTGCGAACGGCATTCTGGCTGACCGTCGTCGTGTTGCTGCTGCCGTTGTCCCCCTCGCAGCGCACCGGGTCGGCGTCGCAAGTCAGCACCGGCGAAGCGGTCTCGGCGGCGAGCGCCGCCGTCTCCGACATGCGCCAGTTCTGCGCCCGCCAGCCCGACGCCTGCGTGGTGGGTTCCCAGGCGCTGACCAGCTTCGGTCAGAATGCCCGGGCAGCAGGCAAAATGCTCTACGACTTCCTCTCCGAGCATTTCGGCGGACAGCCGGGCACCGCGGACACGGCAGGGCGAACCGTCGGCAAGCCTGCGCAACATACGCTGTCGCCAGCCGACCTTGCGGCGCCCAGGCGTGGATCGCCGGCGCGCAAGGAGGCGGAGGCGAAGCGCCCCGCCTGACCCCAAGAGATCCCTCGCCTCGACCCTATCGCCGGGCGTCCCAACCCGGTCGCGCGGCCGCCGTTTCGGGCACCGCAGGATCGCCTGTACGGCGAGCGGAGCTGCGCCTATATGCCTATATGAAGTCCCGGTACGAAGTCCCAGGCGAGCGATGCTGCGCGCATTTGCAATCGCATCGCCGGCAGGCTCTGGAGTCGAACCAACCCATGACGATCGAGGAAATCATCGACAATTTCTCGCTTCTCGATGATTGGGACGATCGCTACCGCTATGTCATCGAGCTCGGGCGGAACTTGGACCCGCTTCCGGAGGCGGCGAGGAACGAGGTCAACAAGGTGCAGGGCTGCGCCAGCCAGGTCTGGCTCGACACCAAGATCGAGGCGAACGGCAAGGCCGGCCCGGTGCTGAGGTTTCGCGGCGACAGCGACGCGCACATCGTGCGCGGACTCATCGCGATCCTGCTGACGCTCTACTCGGGCAAGCCGGCCCGCGCCATTCTTGAAACCGACGCCATCGCCGTGTTCGAGCGGCTGGCGCTGCGCGAGCATCTCACGCCGCAGCGCTCGAACGGCTTCCGCTCCATGGTCGAGCGCATCAAATCCGATGCACGCGGGGCCCTCGTCGCCGCATGACTTCGACCCCCGGGGCAGCAATCCCGCGGTCCCGCTTCCGGCGCAGGCCAGCCGGTCCCGCAGCTTAGTCCAGGTCGCGCAGCCTATCTGCGTCGCCCGCGCTGCTGCCCCAGTCCCATTTGCTTGGCGAGCTGCGAGCGCGCGGCGGCATAATTCGGCGCCACCATGGGGTAATCGGGCGGCAGACCCCACTTTTCACGATATTGTTCCGGGGTCATGTTGTATTGTGTGCGCAGGTGGCGCTTGAGCGACTTGAACTTTTTGCCGTCCTCCAGACACACGATATATTCCGCGGTGACGGAGCGCTTGACGGAGACCGCCGGCTTCACCGGCTGCGCTTGAATCTCCACGGCCCCGCCCGAGACCCGCACCAGAGCCAGATGCACCTGGTTGATCAGGTCCGGTATGTCGCTCGCCGCCACGGTGTTGTTGCTGACGTATGCCGAGACGATGTCGGCGGTCAGCTCGATGAAGGGGCTCGAGGTCGGATTGTCGGCCATTACGCCAGCTTCCCGATTGCGGTTGCAATTCTTTGCACTTTCGACCCATGCAGCGCAAGATCTCGTTCCCGCCGGATATTGGGCCGTCGCCGTTGGGAGCGGGGCTAAAACGGGTCTTTACTGCAAAAATACATAACTTTTACAGGCACAACCTGCAAGACAAAGTCGTTCGGGGTCGGAATTTCAGAATTTTACGTCGGAATTCTGTATGGGGCGGACCCCCACTGCAATTCGAGCCCGACTCGAGGGCGGGCAAGCCCTGGCTCGGCTGCGTTCCCCGGCAGCCGATCAGGTGTTGCCGAGATAGTCCCGCAGCTCGTCGAGCGAGCCAAATCGCAAGGTCCCTTGCGGCAGTTCCGCCTCGATCGACCCGTCGGTATAGAGCGTGTAGGCCATGCCGTTGATGACCCCGGATTTCAGGATCGTTGCCGGTTGCGATCCGGCGGCCGACACCGGGCCTTGGTCGGGAATGCGCTCCTCGCCCCGATCGCCGGGCTGCGCCGCTTCTCGCCCTTCCCGGGCGGGGCGCTCGGAGGGCCAGATCGCGTCGAAACTGCGCTCGCGGGCGGGACTAGAAGGCCGCGACGGCGCGAACAGCTCCCATGAAGATCCTTCTTCGCGGGTCCCAAGCCGCTCATCGCCGGACCCGCGCTCGCGAACCGTGGGTTCGGACTCTCTTTCCGCCGGCAGCCAACCAGAGCCCTCAGCCGGTTGTTCCGATTCCGAGGCCGACGTCGGCTCGCGATCGGGTGCTTGCTCGGGCGCAAGCAGGGGTTCCCGGAACGGCGCAAGCCCGGCGCTTTCCGCCTGAGCCTGACGGCGGGCGCGTTCCGAATCCAGCGCCGCGGCCGCGCCGCGCCCCGGCGCAGTCCTGGTCGTACGCGGCTCCAGCACCCCAAGCAGGCGCTGCAGCTGCAGCACCGCGACCCACAGCCCCAGGAGAATGAAGCCTCCGACGACCGCGGTCGTGCCGGCGGCAATCAGCGTATTGCCGGTGCCGAACTCATTGATCGGGATGCCGAAAGCGATCATGGCGATGCCGATCAAGATCGCCAGAACGCCGAGCGCCAATGGAACGAGGTGCATGCCTACCGCGGCCCTTTGCCGAAAGGTTGGAGGACACTCTTTCCGTGAACCTCGCGAAACCCAGGAAAATCAAGGCATTCTACCAGATCGCTGCGTTCGGCGGCGAGATCTCCGCCATAACTCCAGGCCACCATGCGGCCCCTGCCGCTGCGATGGGAGCATCGCCAGGAGACCGCCGTACACTCCGCGGCCGGGGTTCTGCCACAGAACCAAGTTCGCGGCGAGGGAACCATCGAGGCAAATCGGGATTCGCGCAACATGCAAATGGCACACCGGCGCGCGCCCGGCGTTGGGTCGGGGTAGGCCGACCGTTGCCCGTAGCGGCATACCGGCCTATGTAGCCTGCATCCTGCCGGCCGGCCCCATCGGCGGGTCGCGTTCTGGCTCTGCACATCCATCGAGGAGGAAGCCCCATGTCCTTCACTCTGCCCGATCTCCCTTATTCCTACGACGCGCTCGCCCCCAACATGTCCCGCGAGACGCTCGAATACCATCACGACAAGCATCATCTCGCGTACGTGAACACCGCAAACAATCTGATGAAGGGCGCGGAGTGGGAGGGCAAGTCGGTCGAGGAAGTGGTCAAGGGTGTTTACGGGAAAAACCCGGCGCTGTTCAACAATGCCGGCCAGCACTTCAACCACACGCATTTCTGGAAGTGGATGAAGCCGGGTGGCGGCGGCGACAAGATCCCGGGCCCGCTGGAGAAGAAAATCACCTCCGACCTCGGATCAGTCGCGAAGATGAAGGAGGAATTCATCCAGGCCGGGGTCACCCAGTTCGGATCGGGCTGGTGCTGGCTGGCGCTCAAGGACGGAAAGATCGCCGTCATGAAGACGCCGAACGGCGAGAACCCGCTGGTGCACGGCGGCAAGCCGATTCTCGGCTGCGACGTCTGGGAGCACTCGTATTACATCGACTACCGCAACCGCCGCCCGGACTATCTCAAGGCGTTCGTCGATCACTTGGTGAACTGGGACTACGTCGCCGAGCTGTTCCAGGCCGCAAGCAAATAGGCCTTGCCGCTTCGCATCCGCGCGGGCGCGGGGGGTGCCCGCCTGCGCGCGCGGCGGATCGCTACATTAACCGCCGTTCATGATTGCACTGCGGTAGACCCGCCCGCGGCAACGAAAGTTCTTGCGCAAAGCAAGCAGGCGGGGCAGAAATTGCGCCACAATAATCAATAAATACCCCAGGGGAAACGGAACGCTCCGCATCCACTCAGCGCGAATCGCGAAATCCATGTCCGCCTGTCCCGACGAGCGATCGTTCGCTCGCATGATCGATGGCGCCGCCATCGCGTTGCTCGGTGCGATCGCCGTGATCGCCGCGCTTACGTTTCGGGATTACGGGCTCGGATGGGACGATTACGCCCACTCGGAATACGGCACTCTGCTGCTGTCGCTGTACGGGTCGGGCTTCAAGGACTTGAGAGCATTCTCGTTCGTCAATCTGTACATGTACGGCGGCGGCTTCGATATGGCGGCCGCGCTGATGGCGAAGATTCTTCCCTTCGATCTGTTCGATACGAGACGACTGGTCGGTGCCGCAATCGGGCTCGTGGGTCTGTTCATCACCTGGCGGATCGGCAGGCGGATCGCCGGACCTTTCGCCGGGCTTTGTGCCCTCGTGCTGCTCGCCATCAGCCCGCTCTACTACGGGCACATGTTCATGAACCCGAAGGACGCGCCGTTCGCGGTCGCCATGGCGCTGCTGTTGCTGAGCCTGGTTCGCGCGTTCCAGGAATACCCGCGGCCGATGCCCACGACCATCGCGCTGTGCGGGATCGGGATCGGGCTGTGCATCGGGACGCGGGTGATCGGAGTCATCGCCGGCGCGCATGCGCTCGCCGCGCTGGCCTTGTTGTATGCGGCGGAGCTGCGCGCGTCGGGGCCGCGCGACGCGACGCGGCATGTCGGCCAATTCCTGCTGACATTCGTGCCCGCGCTCGTGCTCGCCTACCTGGTCATGGGGCTGGTGTGGCCATGGTCGGTGATCAAGCCGCTCAATCCGCTCGGCGCGATGGAATATTTCTCGCATTTCTTCGAGCGGCCCTGGAAAGAGCGCTTCGATGGCCTGCTGCTGGCGGTTCCGGACATGCCGCGTTCGTACGTGCCGACCCTGTTCGCGCTCAAGGAGCCGGAGGTGCTGCTGCTGCTCGGAATCGGCGGCATTGCCGGCGCTTTCGTCGCGGCAACCCGGCGCGAGATCGCCGCGTCGCGACGGGCGGCACTGCTGCTGCTCGCGCTCGCGGCAACGCTGCCGGTCGCTCTCGCCGTGGTGCTACGACCGGCGATGTACAACGGCATCCGCCACTTCGTGTTCGTGACGCCGCCGCTTGCCGCGCTCGGCGGGTTCGCCGCCGCGTTTCTGTTCGAGCGCCTGCAGCGATACGGACGGGCCGCGGTGCTCGCCGGCGCCGGCCTGCTGCTGGCGGCGGTAGCGGCGCCGGCGATCGAAATGGTGCGCCTGCATCCGTATCAATACACCCAATTCAACCATCTCGCCGGCGGCATTCGCGCGGCGGACGAGCGCTACATGCTGGATTATTGGGGACTGGCGTTCAAACAGGCCGCCGAGGAGCTTCGCGCGAAGCTGAAGCCGGGGCGCCAGGCCGCGGCCGGGCGCCGGCCGTGGCGGGTCGCCGTATGCGGTCCCAACGTGCCGGCTGCCGTCGAACTCGGACCCGACTTCGTGACCAACTGGCAGACCAAGGGCGCGGATTTCGCCCTGGTGCTCGGCGAGTTTTATTGCGCCGATCTCAAAGCACCGATCCTGGTCGAGATCGAGCGCGAGGGCGTCGTTTACGCGCGCGTCTACGACATCCGCGAGCGGGCCGTTTCGAGCATCTTCACCCTGCCCCCGCCTTGACCGCGCATCGCCAACCTCGGCGCAACGCTTTCGGAGCGCATTCGCGATGCCCGCAACTGCATTCGTGTTCGACGCGTACGGCACGCTGTTCGACGTGCACGCCGCCATCGCGCGCCACCGCAACGAGATCGGGCCCGATGCCGATCGTCTGTCGGAGCTTTGGCGCGCCAAGCAGCTCGAATACAGCTGGACGCTGACGCTGGCGGATCGTTACCTCGACTTCTGGTCGCTGACCCAGCAGGCGCTGGATCACGCATTCGCCCGCGTGCCGTCGGCGGATCGTCGGCTCAGGGGCAAGCTGCTCGAGGCCTATCGCCAGCTCGATGCATTCGCGGATGCGCGCGCGACGCTCAAGGAACTCAAGCGCCGCGGCCATCGGACCGCCATTCTCTCCAACGGCTCGCCGGACATGCTCGAGGCCGCCGTGGCCGCCGCCGGTCTCGGCACTGATCTCGACTTCGTGCTCTCGGTCGACAGCATTCGTAAGTACAAGCCGCGCCCCGAGGTCTATGCGCTGGTTCCCGCGGCGATGCGGGTCGAACCCGCGGACGTCGTGTTCGTGTCCTCGAACCGGTGGGACGCGATGGGCGCGGCTTCGTTCGGCTTCCGGGCGGCCTGGATCAATCGCGCCAACCTGCCGGACGAATATGCTGACCGGCCGCCCGCAGTGGTGCTGAAAGATCTCACCGCGTTGCTGACGATCGACCGAGGTCCATGACCGCGCGCGCCAGCCCTACCCTCCCGCCAGCTCCGCAAGGATGCGCGCCCAGCTCCGCGTGCCCTTGTGGAACGACGTGAGATCGTACTTCTCGTTGGGCGAGTGCACCCGGTCGTCATCGAGCGCGAAGCCGACGAGCAGCGAATCCATGCCGAGCACGTCGCGGAACTCGCCGACGATCGGAATCGAGCCGCCCGAGCCGATGGTCACCGCCTTCTTGCCCCATTCGGCCGCGAGCGCGGCCCGCGCCCTGGCGAGCGCCGGATTGTCGTAGGCGAGCTGGATCGCCGCCGCGCTGGTAAAGTTCGAGAATTCGACGGCGCAATCCGCCGGCAGGCGCTCGCGCACGAACGCACGGAAGG
>WNGN01000575.1_pt1 | contig 37313 bp, 45 predicted proteins | sample 5400561 | NCBI WGS metagenome assembly WNGN01 (sample SAMN13153379, study PRJNA577476) | soil metagenome | isolation source: 115 cm soil or saprolite under Garry oak tree replicate 2 | place: USA:California | collected 2016-06-15 | reverse complement strand
CAGCTGCGCCACTGCCTGCAGCCGGACGAGGTCCTCAAGGACGCCAACGATCAGCACGAGCGCCGCTACCTCTATCTGAGCCAGACCTTCGATGGCATGTTTCGTATCGACGGCCAGCTCGATGCCGAGGGCGGCGCTGTGCTGGAGACGGCGATCAACTCTGTGATGGGTCCGCCCACCGCCGACGACAACCGCACCGCCGCCCAGCGCCGGGCGGATGCATGGGTCGACATCGCGCGCCGTCAGCTCGACATCGGTCAGCTGCCGCAGGTGGGAGGGCAGAAGCCGCACCTTATGGTCACTGTCGACATGGCAACGTTGACCAAGACGCCGGGTTCGCAGGCTGCGGAGCTGGAGTGGGCGCAGCCGATCCCGGCCGAGACCGCTCGCCGCCTCGCCTGCGACTGCACGATCACGCCGGTGTTCACGGGCGCGGAGTCACACCAGGTCGACGCCGGCCGCACGAGCCGGGTGATCCCGCCATCGATGCGGAGAGCGCTGATCGCGCGCGACAGGCACTGCCGCTTCCCCGGCTGCGATCGTCCGGTGGCCTGGACGCAAGGCCACCACCTCGAGCACTGGGCGGATGGCGGACCCACGCTGCCGTTCAACCTCGCTCTCCTTTGCGGGAGACATCACCACCTCACCCACGAAGGAGGAATCAGGCTCGAATGGGGCGCGGATGGCGAGCTCCACGCAATCCCCCCGTAGCCAGCTTCGATGCCATCAGCTGACCCAACTCGGCAGGCAGACGTCGGTACGGAGCCAGCCGCCCCCAGGTGTGCGGACCATCGGGGTTGTACGGAAATCTCAGGTGTCCGCGATACGGTGGCACGAACCGACCCACCTCTAGCGAGGGGATGACGAGACATTCATTTCGAAAGGTCTTCGTGTCGCGATCCCATGCGACTCCGACCACCCATGTGGTCGGGCTGGGACGAAAGCTGGCCAGGTCGATGTCGATCGTGTCGGACGGATGCCGGTGATCGATACCGATGGTCTTGACCTGGATCCCGAGCACTTGCCTCGACTTCTCGTGAAGCACGACGATCTCGGCCGTCTCCAGGTCTGGAAAGGGCCGATATATGTTGAGGTCATCGACGTCGGCGAGCCGGCGGGTGACCTCGATCTCTCCTCTGAAACCGGTTGACCGCGCCGCCGCGCCGCGAGCTCGCGGCGGCATCGACACGCTGACGACGGGCTTCACGCCCGCGAGCAACGCCTGTGATACCTCCTGTCGCCGATACACGTGAGTGGACCACCGGCTCTTGCGGCCGGGCACCAAGGACACCTGTGCCGCGTAAACCGGCCGGCCCTTGACCTGGCTCCGAACCGCCAGTCGCTTGAACTCGCGCTCGGTGACCACCAGCAGGTACGCGCCCAGGTGGTCTTCTTCGAGCGCGACGCCGACTATCACGGCATCGGGATCGACCAACGATGAATCGTGAACAGTGATTTGGAGGGATCCGTTTCGTAGGGCTGACCGGCCCTTGACCTGGACTGGAATCCACCGGCCGTCGTCAAGCCGGTGGATCAGGGCGTCGATGCCGCGATCGAGCATCGGCAGGAAAACATGCAGCCGCCCTTGCGACTGGACGACCAGCTCCGCCCACACCTCCCATTCCGCCAGCTGGCCGACGACGCTGTTCTGGTCGCGATGCCAGGAGGCTCGAATCACCTCGCCGCCGCGGCTATCTCACCGAGCTGAAGTCCACGGGCGACCGCGCCTCCCGGTTCACCTCCAGTCTGAAGATGTCCGGGCGCCCGTAATGCCCGGCGACGTCAAGAGTTCGCTTCGCCTTCGACGCCCGCTCCGGGTCGCAGTCGGCAAACAGGATCCCGTGCTCTTCGTGCAGTGGTCCGGCGACGAGCTTTCCGTCCGGGGCGACGATCACCGAGTCGCCGGGGTTGAACCATTCGTCGAGATCCGGAAACAGTTTTGCTCTTTGCGGAAAATCGGCGGGGATGTCCCGCCCCCTCATCGACGTGCCGTTGCCCAGGACCCAGCATCGGCCCTCGGCTGCGATGTGCCTCATCGTCGACACCCACGTGCTGCCCGCGTCCCACGTCGGTGCGACATACACCTCGCAGCCCTGCGCAAACAGCGTGAAGCGCGCCAGCGGCATGTAGTTCTCCCAACAGATCAGCGACCCGATGCGCCCCGCCGGCGTCGCGGTCACGTTCAGGCCGACGGCGTCGCCTATCCCCCACACCATCCGCTCCGGGTTCGTGGGCATCAGCTTGCGGTGACGGTTGAGCAGCTCGCCGTCCGGGCCGATCAGGACCACGGTGTTGTAGAGCGTGCCGCGGCTGAACTCCAAGTCACGCTCGTGGATTCCGATCGACACGGTCTGCTGCAGGCGCCGCGCCGCGGCCTGGATCGGCTTCAGGTGTCCGGCCTTCAGGTCGACGGCGTTCTCGAGCAGCCGCCCGTAGAGCTCGCTCGTGATCTCGAAGTCATCTCCCGGCCGCAGCCGCCACAGCCACTCGGGGTAGCCGGGCAGCCAGGTCTCCGGAAACGAGACCAGCCGCGCACCGCCGGCTGCCGCCTCCTCCATCAGCTGCACGCCCCGCTTGACGGTCTTGTCGCGATTCAGCAGCACCGGCGGGTGCTGCACGACCGCGAGCCGGTGCGGGCTGGTGGATTTCTTCTTCGTCATGGCGCCATGTTGCGCGCCACTTGCAGCGCTGTCTATCCGGTGGTTGGAAAATCTCCCGCGCGCGAGACCATGCCGGGCAGCTCCTTGCCCAGCTGCCCCCGCAGGATGTAGACCAGGTCTTCCGTGGCGATGTTGCCGGTTGCCTTGGGCGCGAACGGGCAGCCGCCCGCGCCTCCGACAGATGCGTCGAGCGACACGACGCCCCGCTCGAGTGCCGCCACAGCGTTCGCGTAGCCGGTGTTGCGCGTGTTGTGGAAGTGGGCGCCCACGTTCGCGCCGAGGTCCCGGGCGCCGCGTACGAGCTGCTTGACCTGCGACGGAACCCCGACGCCAATGGTGTCGGCCAGGCAGATCTCGTCCGGCGGAATGTCCATCAAGCGCTCGACCAGACGGAGCACCCGCTCGGGTGGGACAACGCCTTCGAACGGGCATCCGAAAGCGACGCTGATCGTCACGGTGATCGGGACCCGATCGGAGCGCCCCCGCGCCACCAGTGCCAGCGCCGTTTGCAAGCCCTGCTCGGTGGTCGCGTTCTGGTTGCGGCGGCCGAACTCGTCCGTGGCGGCGAACGCGTAGTGGACCTCGTCCACCCCCGCCGCCACCGCCCGCTCGTAACCAATGTCGTTGAGGGCAAGCCCCGCATACGAGGTGCCACCTCGGCGGTGCAGCGCCGTCATCACGTCCTCGGCGCCGCCCATCTGCGGCACGAGCTTCGGGTTGACGAAGCTCGCCGCTTCGATGCGTTTCAGGCCCGCTGCCGCCAGCCGGTCGCACAGCTCCGCACGCACCGACGGCTCGAGCAGGCGGTCTTCGTTCTGCAAGCCGTCGCGCGGCCCGACATCGCAGACGATAAACGACACATAGATAAAGGTAGGGCGGCGAGCTCTCTGCCCGCCGCCCCCCCAGCCGCAGCTAGATCGCCTTAGCTCGTTCTTCCGAAGTACGCGTCCTCGCCTTTGCGGGTGACCCCGGCAAAGCTCGAGTCGTTCCGCATGTCGGTCCAGTAGGCCACCACGTGGCCGTCAGAGGTGACCGCGATGTTGCTGTAGTCGCCAAGGAATGCAGTGGCGTGAAGGAAGTTCGCGTTGACGTTGCGCGCGAACCAGCGGTCGTTGGTCGTCGGGTCGGAAAGCACTGTCGTGACCTGGGCGGTCCCGAACGCGAGCGATCCGCTCGACGTCTCCGTCGCCACCGTGTAGCCGTACTTGTGGTTGGCCGAGTCGTAGGAGCGGTCGAAGAAGCCGATCCTGAGGATGCCGTTCTTGTCGTACGCGCTCCACGGCATGAACTGATCGCCGGCCAGCGCAAGCGCCACCGGCTTTGCAGACCATGTCTGGCCGCGGTCGAACGACTGGCTCACGACCACGTCGGAGTTGGTCTTCGCGACATATGGGTTGCTGGGAGCAGGCGTGGTGCTGTTGCGCATGTCCGACCACACGACGGCCAGGTGCTTCGCGTTGGTGGGGTCGGCGGCGATGTTGCCGGCCGCCCAGCTGCGGAACACGCTGTCCTGGTATGTCTGCCGCCCGAATGCGATCGGGTAGTCGGTGGCGCCGTCGATGGTCGTGGCCACCTTGACCGGCGCGCCGAGGGCTGCGCCAGTCGCCGGGCTGACCTCGACCACCTCGTAGTCATCGCGACCGGTGGTCAGGTCGGTGGTGTTGAGGAACGAGACGAAGATGCGGCCGTCCGCAGCTACCACCGGGGTGGACACGAACGCCTCGTCGAGGCTGCCGGAGATGGTGTTGAGGGCCGACCACGTCTGGCCGCCGTCATGCGTGACGGAGCTGTGGATGGTGGCCGAGATGAAGCCACCCTTCTGGCCCAACCGGAAGTCGCCGTAGGTGACGATTGCGTTCCCGTTGCCCCATGCCGCGACGTACTCCTTGTCGAGCAGGTCGCCCACGCTGGTCTCGAGGCCGCTGCCCGAGGCCACGCGGATCACGCTCCAGGTCTTGCCGCCGTCGGTCGAGTTGGACACGAGGACGTCAGGGTTCGTCGCGGTGCGCGGGCCCACGAATCGGAACCCGAGCGTCGCGTAGTAGGCGTTCCCCGCGGCGTCGAACGCCAGGGCGGGGTCGCCGGTCGCCTGGTACGAGGAGTTGGAGAACACCGGGTACATCGACCACGTCTGACCGCCATCGAAGGTCACATGCGCGCGCGAGAGGATGGTCTCGCTCACGTGCCCGTCCGGGTTGAGCCCGAGCTGGTAGTCGTTGGCGCCGCCGATCATGTTCAGCCCGTTGGTCGGATTGATCGCAATCGACGTCTCGTTGTGCGGTCCTACCGATGCCTCTGTGCAGTCGGTGTTGGCGTTGGCCGTGGTCTGCGTACCAGTCGTGCAGATCGCCGTCCCGGTCTTGACCGCCGGGGCGGTGCCGAACACCGCACCGTCGACCGGAGCCGGGGCGCCGGTGACGTTGTGCGCGAAGTCGATGGGCTGCGGGTTGTCGTCCGCGGCGACAGCCAGCGATTGGCCGACCGCGATGACCCCGATCGCAGCCAAGAGCAAAAGCCTGAGTCTCACCACAACCTCCTTGAAAGAACCCGCCGGCTCCCAAAACGGGAGCCCCCCACTGAACCTGCGCTTAAGAACTTGCCATAAGACGGCCCGTCCGCGCCAGTACCGAGTTGGCTAGCCCACCAGATCGGTCATCGGCTGGGCCTGGGCGGCACGGCCGAGCCGGCCGACCCCGAGCATGTCTTCGATCGTGGCCAGGAGGGAGTAGTGGTCGTACGCCTTGGTGCTCTCCCTGTGCACAGCGCCAGGCGCCACCGCCAGCGTCAGCACCCGGTTGGAGGCGCTGCCGTCGTCCTCATCCCAGGTGATGAACAGGACGCCGTCGTTCTTCCACGCCGCCGAAGCGGTGATCGCGCCCACAGTCTCCTGCAGCCACTGGTCGCCTACCGCGACCGGGCAGTCGTGGGTGTCGTGGCATCTGTCGGGCGTGATCCACGTGAACCGCGGCGTGTCGCCGGCGAGGTCGCCGGCGAAGTCGGTGAACGGCACCACGTTGGCGGGGCACGCGCCTCCGTAGTAGGCAAAGGGGTTGTGGCCGGGGTCGTAAGGCACCGGGCTGTTCAGGCAGCCGGCGTCGCCGAGGCCCTCCATGTACGCGCGCCACGAGACGCCGGCGTTCGTCAGCTGCGTGCCCAGGTCCTGCTTCGGCAGCGCGTAGTAGCCGTCGTCCCGCACCCCCCACGTGGAGCCCGACGTCAGGGCCAGGTAGTTCGGAACGCTGGGGTGGGTGATCGCGTGGTAGTTGCTCGCTAGCCCGTACTTAGCCGCCAGCGAGGCTGTGAACTGGCCAGAGATCGCGGCGTCGTAGGACTGGTTCTCCATGACGATCAGGAACACGTGGCGTGGGCTCGCGACGCCGCCATCGACATGGCCGCCGGTCCCCCCGCCGCAGGCAGCTAGCAGCCCAAGCACCAGCCAGGCCAGCACGGTATTGTGCAGTCGCTTGATTTTTAGAGTGACTGTATTTATCATGTGACTATCAACATCCAAGGAGGACTGCCATGAACGTCACAGTAGGTGCTACACCCCGGCTGAATGGCCGGTGGCTCGGCCTGGCAGCCCTCACCGTCAGCGGCCTCGTGCTCGGGCTCGACATCACCATCCTGGTCACGGCCCTACCCACCCTGTCGGCCAAGCTCAACGCCACCACCGACCAGCTGCAGTGGATGTCGGCCGCTTACACGCTCGCGCTGGCGGGCTTCATGCTCCCGGCCGGCGTGCTGGGCGACAGGCTGGGCCGCAAGCGGATGCTGCTGATCGGCCTGGCGACATTTGGCATCTCGTCGGTGATCGCCAGCCAGATGACCAGCGCCAACGGCCTGATCCTCATGCGCGTGGTCATGGGCTTCAGCGGCGCCATCGTCCTGCCGCTCATGCAGTCGATGCTGCCGTCGATGTTCGACGAGGACGAGCGCCAGCGCGCGATCGGGATTTCCGGCGCGGGGGCATTCATCGGCCTGCCGCTCGGACCGGTGCTGGCGGGCTGGCTCCTGACGCACTACGACTGGGGTTCCATCTTCTTGATCAACGCACCCGTGGTCGTGATTGCGGTGATCGGTGTGTGGTTCTTCGTGCCCGAAAGCAAGGACCCACACGCGAGGAAGCTCGACTGGATCGGCGCCATCCTCGAGGTTCTCGGGGTCACCGGCATCGTTTACGGGATCATCGAGCAGCCGATTCGCGGCTGGACCGACACGCACGTGTGGGGCCCTATCGCAGGTGGCGCGGTGCTCGTCGCCGCATTCGCGATGTGGCAGCTGCGGACGCGGTTCCCACTGATCGACCTGAAGCTGTTCAGGAGCGCGCGATTCTCGTGGGCGACGGTCGCCTTCACGATCGTGGGCTTCGCGATGACCGGCGTGCTTTTCATCCTGTCCCCATTCCTTCAGATCGTCCAGGGCAATGACGCCCAGGGCACGGGCGTCCGGCTGCTGCCGTTGATCGCGGCGATGATGGTCGGCGCGATCAGCACCGACGTCCTGGTCAAGCGCTTCGGGGCCAAGGTCATGGTCGCAAGCGGCATGCTCGGCAACGCGGCAGGCATGTTCATGCTTTCGCGCGTCGGCGTCGACACCGGATATGGATTGGTGGCGGCCGCCCTGGCTGTGATCGGGATCAGCATCGCGTTCACCATGGTCCCGGCCCTCGACGCGATCCTGGGTTCGCTGCCCGCGGGCGAGACGGGCGCCGGGAGTGCGCTCACGCGCACGCTGCAGAACATCGGCTCCTCGTTCGGCGTCGCCATCATGGGCAGCATCCTCAACGGCGCCTACCAGGCCGGGCTGAGCGGCCACCTTGGAGGCCTGCCCGCGCAGGTGCAATCCGCGGCGCAGAGCAGCGTCGCCGTCGCAGCCGCAATCGCCCGCCATCTGCCGTCACCGCTCGGTGCGCGCCTGCTGCGAGCGGCCCAGGACGCTTACTCTCAGGGCATGTCGGAGGTGATGCTGGTGAGTGCCGCGATGATGGTGGTGGGCGCCGTGCTCATGGCGCTCTTCTTGCCTGCACGTGCGCGTCGAAGCGAGACACCGGTCGAGACGCTAGAGAGGGAGCCGGCCGTCGTCTGATGCCGAATACCATCACGCCCGCTGCACGTGGACTGCGCGAGCGCAAGAAGCTGAAGACCAAAGAGGCGATCCAACGTGAGGCCCTGCGCCTGTTCAAGGAGCGGGGCTACGCCGAAACCACCATCGAGCAGATCGCCGCGGCCGCGGAGATCTCACCGAGCACGTTCTTCAACTACTTCCCCACCAAGGAGGACGTGGTTCTCTTCGATCGCTACGACCCGATGATCTTCTCGATGATGTCGTCGATACCGGCGAGTGAGCCCCTGAGCGCTGTGGTGTACGGCCTGCTCGAGGGACTTGCGGGCGTGATGGAGCGCGACCACGACGTCATCCTCGCCCGATCGAAGCTCTCGCTCACCGTGCCTGAGTTGAGGGCGCGTTTCTGGGAGGAGATCGAGAAAGCGCGAGATCTCATTGCGAGCGTACTTGCCTCCCGGACGGGTCGCGACGCCGCCGACTTCGAGCTGAGGGTACTGGCCATGGTCTTCTTGACCGCAACCTTTGAAGCCATTCTGGAGTGGATACGGCAAGACGGCCGCGGCGACATGATCAGACTCGTCACACAGGCTCTTGACCTGGCTCAGATCGGCCCGCGACTAGACGAGCTCGAGTCCGCGTCGCGCAAGACCACTAACCCCGGGTAAGTCCCGCCTCGTAGGCGAGGATGACGGCCTGGACCCGATCCCTCAGCTCGAGCTTGTCGAGCACGTGCGCGACGTGAGTCTTGACGGTGGTCTCGGCGACGTGAAGTCGCGCAGCGATCTCGGCGTTGCTGAGCCCGCGGGCCACCTCTCGCAGCACGTCGCGCTCGCGATCCGTCAGCCCTTCGAGCTGCTTCGCCTTCCGCGCCTGCGGCTCGGGGCGCCTGGCGAACTCCTGGATCAATCTACGGGTCACTGACGGCGCCAGCAGCGCATCGCCTGCAGCCACCACCCGAATTGCCTTGATCAGGTCCTCCGGAGGCGCGGCCTTCAGCAGGAAGGCAGATGCGCCCGCCGCCAGCGCGTCGAACACATACTCGTCGAGCTCGTACGTGGTGAGGATGACGACCCGTGTCATGCTCGCGACCTGCCGGGCCGCCGCGATGCCGTCGAGCCTCGGCATGCGGATGTCCATCAGAATCACGTCGGGGCGTTCGCGCCTGACGAGGTCGATCGCCTCCTGACCATCGCCGGCTTCGCCCGCTACCTCCATGTCCGGCTGCGAGCCCACGATCATCCGAAAGCCCGCGCGAACGAGCGCCTGGTCGTCGGCAATCGCGACCCGGATCAACTGAATGGAAGGGTGGCGCGGACTGTGAATCCGCCCAGCGACGATGAGCCCGCGCCCAGCTCGCCGCCGAAGAGCTCGATTCGCTCGCGCATGCCGATGAGGCCGTGCCCGGTGGAGGCGCCCACTTTTCCCGTCGCGCCGGTGCCGTTGTCGCTGATCGTGATGGCAAGCGCTTCGGCCCGGTAGTCGAGGGTCACCTCTAAGCGGCTCGCGCTGGCGTGCTTGAGCACGTTGGTGATGGCCTCCTGAACGATGCGGTAGGCGGAGAGATCGAGCGCGGCGGGCACCGGCCGCTGCTCGCCGGTGATTCTGAGCGTCGCCTCGAGCCCGGCGTCGCGAGCCGCCTTGAGGAGCGCATCGACCTGGTCGAGGCCTGGCTGCGGCGCCAGCGGCGCGTCGGGCTGCTTACGAAGAACGCCGAGGAGCCGGTTCAGCTCAGCCAGCGTGTCGCGGGCCGTGGTCTCGATCGAAAAAAGTGCATTCTGGCTCGAGTTTCCTGACACCCGGGCGGCTCCCGCCTGTATCGCGATCACGCTGACGTTGTGCGCGACCACGTCGTGCAGCTCGCGCGCGATGCGCAGCCTTTCCTCATCCGCGGCCTGGTCGCGCTCCTGCTTGTGCCTGCTCACCATCTCGATGAAGAACTGTCGTCGCGACCGCATGTAGTCGCCGATCACCCACGCAACCAGCGAAAGCGCGCCGGCAGGAATCAGGTTGCGCGAGATCGGAAAGTCGCCGACCAGCAGAAAACCGACCGCAAGCGCGATCAAAGAGATGGCGGCGCCCGCGACGACCAGCCGCGTGAGTGATTTGTCGTAGACCGAGACCGCGTATACGGCGAATACGATGGCGGGTCCGGAAGGCTCGCCGGAGAACCCCTGGGCCCACTTGACGATCTCGGCGACTATGACCACGACCAGCACCGCAATGGGATACCTTCGCCTCCACCACAGGGGCAGAGCCTCGGCCAGGACGATGAGGATGGCCACCGCCGCGAACGACCCGGATCGAAAGTAGGAACCGAAGAGCGGGATGACTCCTACCGCCAGGTTGAAGCCGACGACCAGCCCGTCGGTAAGGCGAGGCCGGCCTGTGATCCAAGACCACGGCCGGCCTCCAAGGGGTTGTCGCGGAAAAACGCGGTCTATGTGACGTCCCTCAGCCGGAGCAAGCCGGCGGCCACCACCACCAGGCCGATGCCGTACGCCACCAGCACCAGCACCGCGTGCTCAGCGCTTACCGCCGGCGCAATCGCCCTTCCGAACACAGGAGAGGTGAAGCTCCGCGTCAGCGCGGTCGCGTTCTGATTGACGAAGAGTTCGGTGACCCACTTGTACGCGCCGTTGTTGATCAGGTCGATGAACCTCACCGCGATGATCTCGACCGCGAGGACGTAGATGAGGCCGATGCCAAGGGCTGCCGCCGACTGTCGAATGAGGGTGCCCAGCGCGAGGCCGATCGCGCCATTCACCGCAAAGACGAGCCAGATCGCGCCCATGCCCTTAGCGACGTCGATCGCGGCAGGCCACGCGATCGCGTGTCCCTGGAACAGGGCAACCACAATGCTGCTGCCCACGCCGACCGCAAAGAGCACGACAGTCATGATGAGCATCCACGCCCCGAAGACCACCGAGCGTCCTGCCCACACGGTGAGGCGTCCTGGACCTTGCGTGAACATGGTCTTGAGCGTGCTCCAACCGAACTCGGATCCGGCGAATATCGCGCCGACGACGATGGCCATGGCGGCGCCGACCGGGAAGGCCGCGCCCATGACGTTGTTGACGAACTGGTCGGGATAAAGGGTCGCGATGTTCACGGCACGCTCCCCTGCCGCGTTCGGGTGAAGCGCCAGGTACCAGTTGAGGCCGTATACGAGCGCTGTGATTCCCGCCATCACGCCGCCGGCGACGAGGAACGCCGGCCGAAATCGACTCTTACGCCATTCCGCTCTGATGGTTGCGATCATGATCCTTGCTTCTCTCCTGTGAGCTGGAAGAAGACTTCCTCCAGCGATCTTTCAAACGGGCGCAGCTCGCTGACGCCGATACCCACGTCAGTGAGCCTGCGGTTGATCTCGATGCTGTTCTCGGGCTTGACCTTCACGTAGATCGCACCGTCCCGACGGCTTATCACCTCGGGTCCGAAGATCTTCGTCAGCAGCTCCTGGGCCTGGTCGGCCGGCTGCGCGCGGACGAGCACGCCTTCCTCGCCAAGCAGCTCCTGGACGGTCGACTGCGTGACGAGCCGGCCGTTGCTGATGACGCCGACGCGGTCGCAGATCTGCTCCACCTCGCCGAGGAGGTGGCTCGAAAGGAGCACGGTGCGGTCGCCCTGTCCGATGTCTTTGATGAGCTTGCGCATCTCCGCCATCCCCTGCGGGTCGAGGCCGTTGGTGGGCTCGTCGAGGATGAGCAGCTCGGGGTCTTTGAGCAGTGCAGCCGCGACGCCGAGGCGCTGCTTCATCCCCGTCGAGTACGTTCCGAACTTGCGACCGGCGCGCGAGGTGAGCTCGACCATGTCGAGAACCTCGTCTACGCGCTTCTGGCTCACGCCGGCCAGGTCCGCCACCACCCTGAGGTTCTCGCGGCCTGACAGGTAGGGGTAGAAGCCCGGCGACTCGATGAGGGCGCCGATCCTCTTCAGCCCGGCGGGGCTGCCCGGCGCATGGCCGACGACGGTGGCGGTGCCGGAGGTCGGCCGGATGAGGCCGACGAGCATGCGCAAGGTCGTGGTCTTCCCAGCTCCGTTGGGACCGAGGAATCCATAGACCTCGCCACGTCGCACGCTCATGTCAACGGAGCTCACGGCAAGGACTCTGCTGCCATATCGCTTTGTGAGACCGTGGGTCTCGACGATCGTCGTGTTTTCCATGGCCACCACGCTAGGTTTTCGCGGTGCGCCCCGTCGTCAGCCGCAAGATCGATCTTTGAGGTCATCCTTGAGGAGGATCAGCGCCGCGGTGCGCTTAGTTTCTCTTCAGCCCAAGAAATCCCTCGAGCTGGCCCAGCGCCTTGTCGACCCGGTCCGACGCGGTGTTGGCGACCGGGACCATGAAGAGCCCGTTGAGCGTCGCTATGACCACCGATGCCACCGCATCGGCATCGAGCTTGCGGTCCACGAAGCCGTCCTTCTGCGCGTGACGGACGAGCGTGACGAGTGTCTCGTGCCAGGCCTGGATGGTCTCCTGAAATATGCCGGCGATCGATGGGTCGCGGCCTGACCGCAGCGCCAGCTCGCCCATGACCATGAACAGCTCCGGTTCTTCGGCGGCAAGGCGGCGGATCCCTTTGAACTGAGCGGCGAGCTGCTCACCCGGACGGGAGCCGGGGACGAGCACCGTGCGAAAGCGCCCCATGGCATGGCCCACGACCCCGCGGATCAGCGCCTCTTTGGACGGGAAGTAGTAGTGAAGGGTGGCGATGTTGACCCCCACCTCGTCGGCCACGTCCCTGGTTCGTAGGCCTTCGAACCCCGCCTCCGCCAGGCGCCGGTAGGCGGCCAGCACCAGCGCCTCCCGCCGGGGCTCGGCCTCGGGTGTGGCCCTGGGCCGCCCTCTATTAGCTGGAGATCTAGCGCTCAATCAATCACTTGCTGGAATATACTCCCGGAAGAGATCTGTTGTGGCACGTGGAGGTTGATGACTATGACAAACGTATCCAGCAAACCGAAGGCGACCGACGTACCGGGTTTCGTCGACCGGATCATCCGGCCGCTCACCCACCTGTTCAACCCGCTCATCCTGCGGGTGGCCGGCGGCCGATGGTTCCCGATGTTCTCGCTCCTGCACCATCGCGGCCACAAGTCTGGCCGGATCTATGCCACTCCCGTTACTGCCTTCCCGCGCGGAGGCTATTTCTGGTTCGGCCTTGCGTTCGGGCAGGACTCCGGCTGGGCGCGCAACGTGCGAGCGGCCGGCGAGGCGGTGCTCCGCTATCGCGGTGTCGAGTACCACCTGGTCGAGCCGTCGGTTGTCGAGATCGCAGACGTCAAGTCAGAGGTCCCGCCCATGGTGTGGATCGGGAGTGCGGTGATGGGAATGCACAAGACGCTGCGAATGCGCCTTGTCACCAAGAATCAGCCCTCGTCTCTGTACTGCCGCTTTCCGGTGGACGGATCTTCGTAAACTCGAGTCAGCTTTCCAGTGGTCGGGTCTTTGAAGATCTCGTTCGTAGGCTTGAAATCACCCTGGTTTTCTCCGCGGTAGCGGCGGTCCCAGATGAAGTAGCCGACGACTGCGAAGACGATCACCAGCGCCAGGATGACGAGCTGCGGCGGAATGCTCATGACGAAGCCTTTTGGATGACAGCCGCGGTTCCGTAGGCGACGACCTCCGTCATGGTCTGACCAATCTCGGATGAGTCGAAGCGCATCATCACCACGGCGTTCGCACCCATAGCGCGAGCGTTCTCGATCATGCGGTCGACGGCATGACGACGGGTGTCTTCGACGAGCCTCGTGTACTCGACGATCTCACCACCACCCAGCGACCGCAGGCCGGCCATGATGTTGCCGCCCAGCCCGCGACTGCGCACGACCACCCCGAACACCTGGCCCAGAGCCTGCTTGACGTCATACCCCGCCGGGCGTTCGGTCGTCGTCACAAGAACAGGAACCGCAGATTGTTGCGACATCGGCATCCTCCGACTCGATTTCCTTGACTCGACGGAGATGGTAGTTGTAAGCCTCTGTGAGCGGCACCACCACCAGGCGAAACCGACCCGCACCGCGTTTACAGTGGAAGCCGTGCGCAGCCTGATCGGCAACGTCGCCGAGGCGGTGATCCTGTTCCTGTGCTTCCTGTTCGGCCGCCGCATGGACCCCGGCCTGGTCCCCTGGCTGGACGGACCGACCGGCCCGCCGCGCATCGGCACCGGATTCCACCGCTCGGTGGCCGCCAGGGCCGGGCTCGAGGTGAAGACAGGCATCGACCTCGGCCTTCTCCCCGACTGCGCACTACTCGACGGGGATGGATTCGACGCGCGCCTCCTCCACCCCTCCGTCCGTGATCTCTACGAGCACACGGGTCGGTATCACCTCGACGTCTGGTCGGAGTGGTCGCCGCTGTTCTGGCCGTTCGGCTGGGCGCTGATCAACTTCGTCAGCCGCCGGATGGAGCAGCTCAACTTCCCGATGTACCCGCTCGAGACCGCCCGCGGCATGACCAGCGAGGTGGAGCAGATCGTCGATACGTCCGGACGCGTGGTCTTCACCAGCTGGCTGCGCCGCAACCAGGGCACCGGAATGGTCATCTACTCGGGCCTGTACTCGACCGCGTCACCTCCCGGCCACAGGCCATGTGTCAAGACGGTATTCCCTGTGGTCCGCGGCAACGCCACCGTTTTGCTTCGGCCGGAAAACCAGGCCGACGGCTCGCTCAAGCTCATCTCGTCAGGCCGCCGGTTCGGCGACCCCGGCTTCTATCGCATCACAGAGGCATCGCGAGGTCGCCTGCGCATCTGGTACGTGCGGCCTATCAGTGAGACCTTCCATGTCTATCCCGACGTGGACGGCCACCGACCATTTCCTGCGCTGGTGGGGCCTGTCGGTGCTGCACCTGCATTACCACATCACGCCGGCCAAGGCTGCCGCGCGAACCGCAACCACGGTTGCCGCCGAGACCAAGAACAACGAATAGGCTGCCGGCATGAGCGCGACGCCGGCGCAGCACTATGCGGAGGTCGTCAAGGCCTTTGCCGGCAAGCGCGGCGTGACCTATGCGGAGGAAGGCAGAGGGTTTGGGGCGTCGTCGCTGAAAGTCGGCGGCCGGATCTTCGCCATGCTCGCATCAGGCGATCGGTTCGTAGTCAAGCTTCCGCGGCAGCGTGTGGACGCACTGGTTGCCGATGGCCAAGGGGAACGGTTCGACCCCCGGCGCAACGGAAAGGTCATGAAGGAGTGGTTCGTCGTCGGGTCCGAGAACCGATGGCTGCCTCTCGCCCAGGAAGCGCTGGAGTTCGTGGCCTCCAAGCGCTAACGTCGCATCGATGGGCGAGTCGCGCGGGATACGGCAGCGGTTGCTTGCCGCGGTGGCGGCCACGCGCGAGCGCGAGCACGAGCTGCTGGCGCTCAGCGACGACACACCGCCTCCGGAGCCGGGGCTGTGGACGGTCAAAGATCACCTCGCGCATCTGAACGAGTGGCGCAGATACGCGGCGCGTGTCCTCGATTCCGGACGCACCGGGTCCAGGGCGCCCGACCTCGGCGACGACATCGACGCCACCAATGCCCGCTTCTACGAAGCCAACCAAGACAAGACCTCGGAGGAGATCAAATCTGAGGTCCAGGCTTCGTACGACGAGCTGGGTGCGGCCATCGCCGCGTGCACCGACGATGACCTCGCGAAGCCACGGCCGTCGGGCGGGCTGCTGTGGCACGTCGTCCCCGCCAACTGTCATGGCCACCTCGCGGAACACCTCATGTTCTGGCACCTGGAGCAGGGCGACGAAGAGGGAGCCGAAGCCGGGCAGCAATGGGTGTACGACCTCGTTCGCGAGCATTTTCCGGAGCCGAAGGCGGTCGCGGCCGCCACATACAACCTCGGCTGCTTCTACATCCGCGTCGGCCGTGATGACGAGGCCCTGTTTCGGCTCCGGCATGCATTCGAGCTGGATCCTTCGCTGAAGGAGAACGCGCGGAACGATCCCGACCTCGATCGCATCCGCAATCACCCGGAGCTGGGGGAGCTTCTCGCTTAGGTCTAGATCGGCTCCAGGACGACGATCGGGATCTCCCTCTTGGTCAGCTGCTGCTGGCTTTCGAGATAGGGCACCACCTTGGCAAGCTCTTCACGCTCCTCCGGCCGGGCCGTGCGCGCGCGCACCTCGAATCTGTCGGAAGCGAGCTCCACGGTCGCGCTCGGTTGCGCGAGCAGGTTGAGATACCAAGCGGGATCCGTCGGCGCGCCGTTGTTGGATGCGATGGCGACGACATTGTCGCCGTGGCGCCCGAAGCCGAGCACGACTGTCCTGGGCTCGCCAGACCGGACGCCGGTGGTGGTCAGCAGGATGAGATTCCGTCCCGCCATCCGCCCGCTGAGCGCACCATTGTTCGCCCTCCATTCCTGGATGAGGGCGCGGTTGAAGGCCTTCATGTCTTGCGGAATCGCCGGCCTCTGCGGCCTTCCAGCGTCATCACTCAAAATGCAGAACTCCGCAAACCAGCATATGAGGGGCGCCGCCGCAGCAGCAGCCTAGGAGTAGAGGCCGAGCTTGAAGCCCCACGAACCGACGTGGTACACGAGCGAGAGGCCCCAGTAGAAAACGAAGTAGCTGCCGCCGGCCATGAGCGCGATCGCCGTGATCAAAGTGGGCTGGTTTGGCTTCTGTGCGACCCAGCGGGCGAGGCGCGCGCCGAACAACCAGATGACCAGAAGGAATATGCCCGCCATGACGGCGATCTGGCCGAGGCCCTGGATGCCCATCACCAACGCCCCGTAGAACGGGTTGTGCGCGGCGGCGGCGTAGGTCAGCAGGTCGCGAAACACCGGGTACGGCCGGCCCACCGCGAACGACCCGACCATCAGGCCCATCACTGTCGCTCGCGTCATCGGCGACGAGGCCCACGCTCGGAACCGCGCCGGCACGCGGTCTGTGATTCGGTGCAGGAACCCGAACTCGATCACCGACCAGGTGATCATCAGCGCGCCGAGCGTCGTGAAGACGATTTCCGCCTGCGGCAGTCGCTGAGCGTTGAACGCCTTGATCCCGGCGCCAAGCGTTCCGACATACAGCCCGTACAGAACGCCCACGGCCAGCACGCCGATGGCGAAACGGCCGAGGGCGCTCAAGGCCGCGCGGCGAGAAGCGGACCGGTCCGTGCTGCACGCGAGACCCGGCAGCATTGCGAATACCACGCAGTTGCAAGCCGTGAATGTCGCAGCGAGACCGGCGACTGCGGCGAAGATCAAACCAAACAGCATGCCGTTGCTGGTGAACGAGGTCGAAAGCTGGTCCGGGTTGCCGATCGTGTTCGTCGCGACCACGCCCCGACCAAAACCATCGACCAGCTTGTAGTTCCAGAAGCCCGCGATCATCACGCCGCCCGCCGCAGCGGTGAGCGCGTACAGGCCTCTGACCACCACGGTGTGGGCGGCCCACACAGTTGTCGAGCGCGCCGTGAGCTGCGGCTCGACCAGAGGGCGAGCGCCGATTGCAACCTGCTGCATCACGCTCGACCTGGGTTGTCCGGCACGGCGGTCACGTTGGCGGCGTTGGGCGGCCGGCTGGCGAGGTTGATGGTGCATCCAACTGTGGTCGTGGCGTTGAAACCAACGTCGGGGACCACCTGGGCCTGGCAGGTGCCGAGCACTGCTCCGGATATCGCGCCGGTCATCGTGAACGTGATGATGGACGCCGCCTTGGCGCCGGTCATGCCGCCAAGGTTCTTGAGCAGGGCCGAGACGGCGCACGGCGAGCCGCAGCGCGAGGTGTCGACCGAGACCACGGTGTAGATCGGCGGCAGCGTGGAGAGGTTGGAGAAATCGATCACGTCCGTTGGCGCCGCAATCCCGAAGTCTTTGGTGAAGTTGCTGTACTTGAATTCGGCGTCGCTGACGCCGTCGATGACGACTCCTTTCTTCAACTGCAGGACCAGCAGCCGATTTGGAGATGCGGACGCGATGTAAACATCCGCCCTGGGGCCCGACAGCTTCACCGCGCCGATGCCGTCAACCGAAAAGTTGTCTGCCCTACCGGTCACCGCCGAGCCCAAGAAGGTCGCCTTGAAAGACGCTGCGTTCGTGAAGTCGGGCAGCTGCGGCACAAGGCCGGCTGCACCCTTCCACCATGAGTTGCCCGCCGCATTGACCAGGCCCCGCGAAAGGGCATCGTCGCCCATGTGGTCGGAGAGAAACTGGTTTCCGCGGAAGTAGGCATCGCTGCCGAGGATGATCGCCTCGACCTTCATGTTGGTCCCACCAATGACGACATGCTGCTTGGCCGGCCCCGCTGTCTGAAGGTCGATCGACCAGGTCGTCGACGACGGCGCGGGGTTGGCGCGGGCGCCGCTCACATGCGACGGCACGGCGACTCCAGGTCCCGCGTACGTTCCTGTGAGCTCGAAGCTGGAGGAGCCGAGGCTGGCCTCGGCGCCGCCCTCCAGGGCCCGCTCGGTCGCAGTGCCCAGTCCGAACGGCAGATCGCAGGCCGCGAGCCCTGCGACGAGGGCCGCCCCGAGCATCAGGCGCAGACCGCCTCGCGCCGCCGCTGAAAAGCCAGTGCTTGCCAAGGTGTTGAGTGCTGTAACGGGTTGCATACTATGACCGTTACCCGACTGTGGCGACCACCGACGCCCCTCCGCAGGGCCTGAGTCTTCCCGGCGATTCCAGGCGCCCGGCCAACGGTCGCAAGGCGAAACCGAGGACCGCCCGCCTGTTCGGCCGCGACTATCGCGTCGTCCTGCCGAGCATCCGCGACCCCCGCCTACACGTCGCAGCCGTCCTGCTCACGCTGCAGGCGCTCGGCCAGACCGTGCTGGGGTTCCGGCTGTCGATCGCGCAGATCCTGGCCTGCCTGGCGGCCGGCGCGCTCATCGAGTTCGTGGTCAGCTTCTTGAAGGACAAGACCATCCTCTGGCCGGCCAGCGGTTTGCTGACCGGCAACAGCACCGCCTTCATCCTTCGCGTCCCCGGCACGCTCCATGGACAGTGGTGGAGCACCAACGGACTCTGGATCTTCATCGGCGTGGTCGCGCTCGGGATGGCATCCAAGTACCTGATCCGCTGGCGCGGACGGCATATCTTCAACCCGTCCAACGTGGCCCTCGTCATCGCCTTCGTCGCCCTCGGTCCGACCCGCACGGAGCCCCTCGACCTGTGGTGGATTCCCATGGGCACATGGATGCTTGTGACCTACGCGATCCTCATCGGAGGCGGGGTGCTGATCGCGCTGGAGCTGCGTTTGCTGGGCCTGGTGATCGGCTTCATGGCCGGCTTTGCCCTGTTCGTCGCCGTCGCCCTCGCCCCGGTGCCTGATCACTGTATGGTCGCCAGCTGGCATGTGACTCCGATGTGCGGCCGGGATCTCTGGCAGATCCTCGTGACGTCGCCGGAGATCTTGATCTTCGCCTTCTTCATGGTCCCCGATCCCCGCACCGTTCCGGACGGCCAGGTCGCTCGCGTCGTGTTCGGAGTCCTGGTCGCCCTGCTGTCGGTGCTGCTCCTCGGCCCCACCACGCTGGAGTTCTGGACCAAGACGGCGATCCTCGCCAGCCTGGTCATCGCATGCGCGCTGCGCTTCGCGCTGGTACGGTTCCTGGCCCCCTTCGACGCCGCCGGGGCGCTCAGGGTTGGACGTCGCGCGTGGCGAGTGCCGGTCGCGCTTGCGGCCGCCCTCGTGCTGACGGGAGTGCTCCCGGTCGCGGCCGATATCGCCACCCACAGCCCCGTGCCGGTGGCCGGCCTTTCGGACGGAACCAAGCCGGTGATTGTGCTCACAGTGGGATCGGGACCAGGTCTCGCGGACTGGGCCTCCGCCACCGGGGCCTCAGCCCTGCCTCCGATGACAAACGCGGGACCCGTGGCCGCCACGGCCCGTGTCTGGACATTGCCGGCGTTTCCCAGCGCAAGCGTCGCCTCCAACGTGAGCTCCTTCGACCCCAACCTCACCCAGCAGATCGCGAACACGATGGCGCATGACGCTGTGCTTGATCTCATCATCGAGTCCGAAGCGCGCCGCACCCACGACCTGAAGCTGGCCGAGCTCGGCGCCGAGGGCGATGGCCTCAAGGAGTTTGTCGACGTCATCAATGCGGACGTCGCCTCCGGCAAGTCTGTCGAGAAGACCTACAAGTTCGACTCGATCAGCATCCAGCTGTTCCTGCCCAAGTTCGCCACCCAGGCATCACGGCTGATCGGAGTCACCCTGCACGGGACCGCCACCCTCACTACCAGAGACGCCTCCGGCAAGGTACTGTCACAGGCCAGCTCGGCCTATGACAAGTCCTGGGGGCTCACCGGCACGCAAGACAGCGCCGGCTACCAGATCATCTTTGTCGACTACACGGGACTCGCTCCCGCGCCTTAAGCGGCGCGGTTCAGGTTTCGCGGGCGGCGGCGGCGGGAATCCCGTCTGGCTCGTACACCGCGGGCGGAACGATGTCGAACGTGTCCGCCAGGCGCACGAACAAGCTGAAAAGCGCGGCCACGTAAGCAGCCTCGGCTATCTGCTCGTCGGTCCAGCCGACCTCGCGCAGCCGCTGTACCTGCTCGTCGGTGACTCGATAGGCCGCGCGCGCGATGGTGCCGGCGAAATCCAGGAGGCGGCGCTCTGGCTCGGCGAGACCGGCGGCGTCGAGGTCACCGTTGCGCAGCGCCTCCGCCGCCTGCCCGAACGCTTCGCCCTGCAACTGCAGGAACCACGTGTGCGCGCTGAGTCAATACCTGCAGCGGTTGATGGCTGAAACGTAGGAGGCGATCATCTCGTGCTGGGCCCGGGTGAGCGCGCCGTCGGTGAAGTGCATTCGTGACGCGGCCTGGATGGCGGCCAGGAAGTCGGGCCTGAGGCTCATCGTCTTGAGGATCTCGGCCACCACGCCAATCGGGCTCTGCGCCTTCGCGGTCGTGTAAAGCTCGGCCAGCTGGCCTTCGGCTTCCGATTCCTGGACCACCTTGATCCGCGGCATGTGACTGGTTAACGAAGCATGCGCCGAAAAGGTGTCAGGCGGAGGGCGATTCGAGCCCGTCCCACGACCAGCGTGGCATCGGCCTGTCAGGCGGCACCACCGACTCTGCGGGCAGGTACGAGACCACGTCTTTCGTCGCCCACTCGATATAGGCGCGCATGCCGGCCCGGAATTCGGGATCGTCCGGCAGTTGCGCGTCGTCGATGGCCCGCATGAAGCAGGCGACGAAACGGGGTTCGAGGGATTCGCCTCCCTGACGGGCGTGGATCTCGAGCATGGCCGAATGGCCGCCATGCAGACGCGAGTACGATGGCGGGCCTCCGAAGACCTCAGCCCAGTAGGCGGCCAGATTTTCGATGTGCCCGGGGCTGACGTGATGCGAGAACGGGTGATTGAGCTCGGGGTCTTCGAGGCACCGCTCATGAAAAGCCGCCGTCATCGCCAGGAACGCCGGGGCGCCACCGGCGAAATCGTAGATCGATGGTCGAGGCATGGCCTTCAGCTTGGGGCTGCTCTCGCCGGCGCCGATGAGGCGATCAGCGACCCGCCTGCTGACCGGGCTGCCAGGCCTCGGGAAAGAGGGGCTCGATCTCGGCAGGGACCCGGAGCCCGAGCTCATGCAGCCGATCGAGAAGGCGGGGCCGGATGCCGCTGGGCGCGAATCGGCCGATGACGTGGCCTTGAGGGTCGAAGCCCGTCCGCGTGAAGCGGAAGACGTCCTGCATCGTGATCACGTCCTCCTCCATGCCGATGATCTCGCTGATCTGCACGACTTTGCGAGTCCCGTCGCGCAAGCGCTCGAGGTGCACGACCACGTTCAAGGCGCTCGCGATCTGGGCGCGAATCGCGCGCAGGGGAAGGTCGTAGCCCGCCATCAGCACGAGCGTCTCGATACGTGCGAGGGCGTCGCGCGGCTTGTTCGCATGCAGCGTGGTCATCGACCCGTCGTGGCCGGTGTTCATCGCCTGCAGCATGTCGAGCGCCTCTGGCCCCCTGACCTCGCCGACGATCAGGCGGTCCGGCCTCATGCGAAGCGAGCTGATCACGAGGTCGCGCATCGTGATGCCGTTGCCGCCTGTCGTGGCGGGACGGCTCTCGAGCCTGGCCACGTGGCGTTGACGCAGCTGGAGCTCGGCGGCGTCCTCGATCGTCACTATCCGCTCGTCATTTGGGATGTAGCCGGAGAGGACGTTCAGCAGCGTCGTCTTGCCGCTGCTGGTGCCGCCGCTGACCAGCACGTTCGAGCGAGCCTCGACGCAAGCCTTCAAGAATCCGAAGGCGCTCGGGCTGCAGCTGCCAAGACGGACGAGGTCGCCCATGTCGAGCGGCCCGCGGACGAACTTGCGAATGTTGAGCAGGGGTCCATCGACCGCGACCGGGGGGATCGCCACGTGCACCCTCGATCCGTCGGCGAGCCTGGCGTCGCATAGAGGGTTGTCCTCGTCCACCCGCCTGCCGACCGATTCAACGATCGACCTTATGACGCGCATCAGGTCCTCATCGCTCGCGAAGAACACCGGGGTCAGCAGGATCTTGCCGGCGACCTCGACATAAATGTCATGCGCGCCCATGACCATGACCTCGGTGACGGACGGATCCGCCAGCAAAGGCCCGATCGGGCCAAGCAAGTCGTTCTGCACAGAAGGCAGCGGAAGCGGGGCTGAGTCGCTCATTGCGTCAAACGCACCGTGGACGGCCACTTCCGCAGGGTTGGGTCGGCGAGGATCGCGACGTTCCCGGTGCCGATGATGCTGGCGGTCCAGGCAATCACACCGCCGGCGATCGTCGCCTGGTAGGCGCTGTTGCCGTTGATCGTGACGCCGGCGGCCGGCATGTAGAAGATGCCGATGAGGCTTGTGTAGCCGTTGCCGTTGACGTTGTTGCCGGTGCATGTGTTCGGCTGCGACGACTGCAAAGGTCCTGGCTCGAACAACATGACCCGGTTGTACTGAAAGCCGCTGAAGACATAGATGTCTCCCTTGCCATGCAGGTCGATGCAGCCGCCGCTGGGAATGAACAGGACGATAGCACCAGGGGTCCACGTCCCAGGGCAGGAGGCGTTGGCGCCGGTGGTCGGGTCGGCGCAGTGCCCTTCGTTGGCCAGGTCACCCCGCGGCGGCGCGCCGGCGGGAGGGCTGGCGTTGGGCAGGCCGCTGGCGAGCGGCAGGCCCTCTGGGTCTGGCGGGGATGGTTGGCCGGTGGGCCAGCCCGCTGGAAACGTGCTGCTGTTGATGGTGACGCTCGAGCTGCCGGTGTTGGCAAAACTGGTCACGTAGGCGAGCCCTGTGCAGGAAGCGTTCTGCGCGAGGTAGACACCGTAGTACTGCGCTCCAGGGTCAGCTGTCACCGACACCTTGATCACGCCGCTGGCGCCGAGGGCCACCGTCTTGCACATCGAGGGTGCGGTTTCCCTCAGGTAACAGGTCGGCGTCGCCGGCCCGGTGCAGCTCGGGACGCCGTTCGGCTCCCAACGCATGGCGGTCAGCTGGACCGACCACGTTCCCGAGAGGTTGTTCGAGCTCGATCCGTTGGCTGCAACGGTGAAGGTGCTGCCGCAGCCGACCCCGTTCGAATCCCAGAACTGCTTGGGCGACCTGGCCATCGTCACCACGGTCGAGCCGGTCGCGATCGTGCCGGTCACGCTGCTCGCAGTGATCGGGATCGAGGTTGCTCCGGATGCCGCGCCGGCGGCCGTGACCGTAAACGCCTGGTTTCCGATCGAAACCGTCGACCCGCCCGGCACGGCCGCCGCCAGCGCGGTGACCGGAATCGCGCTGATGCTTCCGCTCAGCGCCGCGGTGGTCCCTGCCAGCGCCGGCTCGTCAGGCGGGCGCAGCTCGTTGCTGACGAAGCCGCCGTTCTGCGTGAAGCCGCCGTTGAAGTCATAGACGCCGCCGGCCAGGAAGTAGCACCCCGCGCTGGCCGTCAGCTTCGGATCCGCGTTGTAGGTCCCAGGCTGTTCCACGCTGCCGCTGGCGGAATTCCACGTCTGTGAGTCCGTGTTCAGTGCCGGCATGGGGTAACCGGGGTCGGGCATGGTCCAGCCGTTGGCCTGGGTTCCGCTGACGGTCCAGGGGCTCGGCGTGTTCAGCGCCGGCGGCGTCCCGCAGATGTCGATGACGTTGCCGTTCACCGAGCCACCGGCGACCGCGCTGTTGTCAAAGATGCTGCCGTTCGACCAGATGTCCCCGGTCACGTACGTCTGCGAGCTGCCCTGGAAGGTCAGGGACTGGCCGCCATTGCCGCCGCAGCCCGCGGGGGCCAGAGTCTGGATGGCGGCGCCGTTGGTGCCTGCCCTGCGAGCCAGCGCGGTGGCAGTCGCAGCGATCGGCATCGAGGTGGATCCCAGCACCTGCATGATCGAGGCGGTGATCGTATGGCGGCCCGTGACAGTGAAGGTCACGCCGGCGATCGATTTGTTGACGACGGCGATGCTCATGACGTGGCTGGTCGGGTCATCGAAGGTGCAGGTGACCGAAACCGTTCCATAACCGGCGCAAGTCGGCGACATGTACAGACCTTCGTTGTTCGCATACAGCCCAGTCGCCGCCTGCTCCGCTGCTGTGTAGTCCGCGTTGTTCATGTAGTTGAATGCGGCGCCAAGGGCGGCTGAGTCGACCGCGGCCTGCAGCCCGCGACGGTCGAGGTACGCACGACCGCCATCGACGGCGAGGCCCAGAAAGCCGAACATGACGACGATGACCAGGGCCACGATCACGATGGCCTGCCCACTGGACGATCGGTGACGTCGGGCGGCCATCTCAGTACTCCGTCGAGTAGATCGATGCCGCGGTGATGATGATGTTCCCAGTCAGGCGCTGGATCAGCGGCGTGAGGGGAACGAAGTTGTAGTGAATCGTGATCTGCAGCGGAGCGTGGTCGTGGGCCGGGTTGGTCGCGCTGCAGGTGCCGTTGCTATTCCCCCACATCTGGCCGCCAGGCGCGTCTTGAAGGGATGGCGACAGAGTCTCCACGGTGGCAGGCGGGTTGGGCTCGGTGATGTAGACCCAGCCCTGGTTGGCGGGTGGCGTTGCGGCTGTGACAGGGCCGTTGGGGCACGGATTGGCGAGCGTCACATCGACCGCATGCACCTTCACCGAAGACTCCACATCGGCGTTCGTGGGCAGCAGCGGAGAGCTCCGAATCGCCGTGCGCGCGCCTTCGTTGACCGCCTGGTTCAGCGTCACGTATATGTAGACGACGCGGCCGAAATCGACGACCCCGAATATGAAGAGCAGCAGCAGTGGGGCGACGATCGCGAATTCGACCATCGACTGCGAGCGTTGGCCAGCACGGCCCGTCATGTCAGTAGCCACCGACCGTCATGTGCGTGTTCGCAACCATGTGGACGGGTCCGCCGAGAGCGCTGCCGAGGAATTCGGATACGAACCCGAAGTTCATGACCAGGATCACGTTCACGTCCTGACCCTTGTAGCTGTTGTCGGTGGGCGCCGTGTTCAGGTCCAGCCCGGGCGTGTTCGAGTAACAGATGTAGAGCATCGGCTGGTTGAGGCTCGAGGTCGTGTAGGCCGAATCGGCGTACGGCGGGTTGTACGCGGCGTTGCCGTCGGTGACGTCCGGACAGGTGGCGGCAGGGTTCTGAAGCTGCGAGGCGGGCAACCCCGACTCCTGAAGGATGGCGTCGACCGCGCCCTTGATCGAATCGTCGTACAGGTGTGGATTCGTCCCGGTCGAGGCGTCGAACCAGATTGCCTGGCGCGCGCCTTCGCGCGTCGCACCGCGAAGGCCGACCCCGAAATAGAAGGCCCGACCGAAGTCGAGCAGACCCAGCAGGATGAGCATGAGGACGATCGCGGACGCCCCGAACTCGACTGTCGACTGGCCACGCTGACGCGTTCCTGCCGGCACCGGGCTACCCGCCCCTCAACGCTTTGGCCGCCAGCAGCGCCGCCGGGCCCATGAGGATGACCCACAGGGTCGGGAAGATGCACCCGATCATCGGTATCAACATCTTCAGAGACGCCCTCGCGCCACGCTCTTGCGCGAGGAGCAATCGCTTCTGACGGATCTCGTCCGACTGGATTCGCAGTATCCGAGCGATGCCGGAACCGAGCTGCTCCGATTGGATGACGGCCTGGATGAAATTGTTCAGCTCCTCTACGGCGGTGCGCTGGCCCATCTCGTACAGGGCCTCCAGTCGATGCCGGCCCATCCGCGCCTCCTGGAGGACGCGCCCAAACTCTTCGGCCAGCGCGTGGTCGTACTTTTCGACGACCTTTTCGACCGCCGACTCGAAGGTGAGCCCGGCCTCGACGCACACGATCAAGACGTCGATCACATCCGGCAGGTCCGCCTGGATGTCGGACTTTCGGCGCTTGACCTGCCGGCTGAGCCAGAACATCGGGATGTAGAGACCTGCCACCCCGCCAACGGCTGCGCCCAGCGCAAGCAGGATCCGGTCTTGCGCCAGCAAACCGATGATGATGCCGAACGAGCACAGGACCCCTGCCATCACGTATCGCACCGCGATGAAGTCGCTGGCGCTGAGGCCGTTGGGGCGGCCGGCGAGCTGCAGCTTGAGGCGGATCTCGTTGCGCGCTTTCTCCGGCATCGTCTGTTCGAGCAGACGGCCGAGGCGGCGGAGAATCGGCTGCACGACCCGCTGCCGGAACGGAACCTGCAGCTCGAGCTCGGTCAGCGAAGGAACGTTGCCGGCGTCGTACACGCGCAGCCGGCCCTCCACGATGTCGGCGTTGCTCGGAGGCGCAGGTGCGAGGCTCCACACGGCGGCGAACACGCCGGCGGCGGCGAAAACCCCGAGCAGCGTCGCAACGTAAAGGGCGGCCATGCTCAAACCCTGAAGTTGACGATTCGCCTGACGATGGCGTTGCCGGCAATAATCGAAAGGCCGGCAACCGCCAGGAGCTCCTGTCCTGCGCGATCAGTGACCATGATGCGGAAATATCCCGGCGTGAGGAAGTAGAGGATCCCGGCCACGACGAATGGCAGAAGGGTGATCACCCAACCAGAGGCGCGCGCTTGCGCCGTGAGCGCCGAGATCTGCGACTTGATGTGGATGCGCTGGCGGATCGTGTGCGAGATGCTCTCGAGAATGCCGGCGAGGTTCCCGCCCACCGAGGAATGGATGTTGATCGCGGTCACGATGAGATCGAAGTCCTCGCTGCCGACGCGACGGACCATCGTGGTCAGCGCCTGCTCGGTGGTGGCGCCCAGGTTCATCTCTCGGATCGACCGCCCAAGCTCTTCTCCAATCGGCGCGGCCGTGTTCCGTGAAACCGACTCGAGCGCCTGGGGCAGCGAGTAGCCGGCCTTCAGGCCGTTCGAGAGCAAGCTCAACGTGTCGGGGAGCTGCCGGTTGAAAGCCTTGAGGCGCCGGCGCTGGCGGAACTTGACGTAGCGCATCGGCATCAGATAGGCGGCGACGCCCGCAATCACGAACTGCGGTCCGAATCCAAACCGCCACAGTGAGATCGCGGCTCCCCCGATCAGGAACGCGACCTGGATCATCACGAACTCGGAGGTCCGGAACTTGAGGTCGGCGCGCACGAGCTGCTCGCCAAGAGTCAGGCCACCGGTCAGCCGCTTTCGCCGGCCGCCACGATTCGCGATCGCCTCGAATGGAGAGTAGATCCGGCCGCGCAACGACCCGGACTGCCAGCGACCCTTCAGGTTGCTGTCTCCTGGCGGATCGGCGGCGGGCATTGCGGCAGCGATGCCCGCCACAAGCACACCGAGGCCCGCGATCGTGGCAAGCATCACGGTCAACCACATCTCAGTCGATCTCCCAATCGGTGCCCTGAACGGCCTCGAATATCGCCGCCGGCAGAGCCTCGCCGCGCTCGACGAAGCGGCCGACATGGGAGGTGCTCTTACCCGTCGCGGTGTGAAAGCCGGTCGCATTGCCCTCGCCGTCGATTCCCGTCTGCTGGAACTGGAAGAGCTCGACGCACTGGGTTTCGCCGTTCACGACCCCGGTCGTCTCGGCGATGCTGACGATCTTGCGCGCACCCCCGCGCAGCCGCTCCGCCTGGACGATGATGTCGATGGCCGACGCGATCTGCTTGTGGATCGCCCGTGCGGGCAGGTCTGTGCCCGCCATCAGCACCATCGTCTCGAGCCGGCTCATCGCGTCGTTGGCGGAGTTGGCGTGCACCGTGCTCATCGAGCCCTCGTGGCCCGTGTTCATCGCCTGCAGCATGTCGAGAGTCTCCCCGCCGCGACACTCGCCGACGATGATCCGGTCGGGTCGCATTCGCAAGGCGTTGCGCACGAGGTCCCTGATCTCGATCGCGCCCTTGCCCTCGACGTTGGGCGGCCGCGACTCCAGTCGGATCACATGCTCCTGCCGCAGCTGCAGCTCCGCCGCGTCCTCCACCGTGACGATGCGCTCGTCGGTCGGGATGAAGCTCGAGAGGATGTTAAGCAGCGTGGTCTTGCCGGAGGACGTTCCCCCCGAGACGAGGATGCTGAGCCGGCTCTTCACGGCGGCCTCGAGAAACTTCAGCATGTCGGCGGAGGCGCTTCCCAACGCGATCAGGTCATTGGGGCGCAGCTTGTCGCGCGAGAACTTACGGATCGTCATACACGGACCGCCCAGGGCCAGCGGCGGCAGCACGACGTTGACACGCGAGCCGTCGCGCAAGCGGGCGTCGCACATCGGGGAGCTCTCATCGACGCGACGGCCGACCGTGCTCACGATGCGATCGATGACCTGACGGAGCTGGCCCGCGCTCTCGAAGACAACCGGGCTCAACGACACGCGGCCGCGCCGCTCGACATAGACCTGCCGCGGGTGGTTGATCATGATCTCCGAGATCGCGGGATCCTCGAGCAGCGGCTGCAGCGGGCCCAGGCCGAGCACCTCGTCGAGCAGCGCGTCGACCACGCGTCCATAGTCGAGCCGGCTGATGGTGATTCCCGAGGATTTGATGTACTCCTCGGTCAGGCTCACGATCCTCGACCGGACTCCCTCGCGGTCGCCAAGGTCGATCTCGTCGGCATGCCTCTCCACCAACATGCCGTGGATGGCCGCCTTCGACGCCGCCAGCGACGCCGGCACGCGGTCTTGCGCCGGGCTGGAGATGCTTGCGCCCTGGCCATCGGCCGGCGGGGGAGTAGGTTCGGACGCTTCGCTGATGACCTCCATTACGCCCAACCGGCTGTCGCCATCAGGCAGCCCGGAGCTGTCTGGTTGCTTCCGCGCTGCCAGCCTTTCCCTCAGAGCCACTGCCACCCCCAGGCGCGTCGGGACGTCGAGGTGAACAATTGGCGGTAAACGTCAAGAGCGACCCTGCGAACCCGTGGATCCATATCAAAGGCAAGGGCCTCAATCTCGGCCATGTAAGAGTCTTGGCCCAGCCTCGCCAGGGACTTGGCGGCTGAGATGCGCACCCTCCAATCGGGATCCCGAAGCGAGTCCGCGAGCGCAGGCGCCGAGCTCCGAGCACCGATCCAGCCCAGCGCCCTGCAGCAGGCGGCGCGCTCCCGGCGGCTGCCTTCGCTGAGCAGAGCCAGCAGGGGCGTGACGGCTGCATTGCGACGGCGCAGCCCGGCCGCGGCCGCAATCGCGGGCTTGACACCAAACCGCTGCGGAGCGCACAGCTCCACTTCGAGGAAAAGGTCAGGCGCCGCGCGGGCAAGCTCGACGATCAGAGTCCGGCTGGCTCCCCGGCGGCGTAGAGCACGCAGCAGCGCCTCAGCGGACCGCGTGCCGCCGATCTTGCCCAAGGCACGTGCCGCAGCCTGGCGCAGCTCAGGCTCCCTGGCCGAGAGCAGCGGTGCGAGCAAAGTCACTGTCTGCTCCATCGCGAGCGCCCCCGCGATGCGGGCGCTCTGCAATCGTTTGTCCGCAGATGTCGCCGCGAACTGGTCGACCACCTTGTTGGCAGCCCCGGATCGCTCGAAGGCCGTCAGCAGACGCCAGCGGGAAAGACTTGCCTGCCGCGGCCCCGCGATGAGTTTCTTGATGAGCGTGGCAAGATCCAGGCTGGTGTCGGCCACATCGACCTCGACGGTTCCGCTCCGTCCTTCCACCACCGCTTGCAGCTGCCGGCGCGCGGCCGCCCGGCGAACCCCGATGCGGGTCCGCTCGATCACCCCCGGCGCAGATGCGACCATCGTCACACTCCGAGTCCGCGGTTGCCGTTCGCAGGACCTTTGGTTGTGGCCACCTTCTGCTTCGACGGGTCGCGGCCGTGTTGCAAATCAAGCAGCTCGGCCAGGGCCTCAGCGCCCTTGGCGATCTCGCTGCGCGGGTTGGTGAGGCTCAAAATCTCGCCGCTGACGGCCGCCTGGTCGGGGCGCGAGTAATCGAACCCAACCTCGATGTTCACCTGGCGCTTGAGCATTCGCTCGATCGCCGGCCGCGTCACCGCGGGCTTGATGGAGCGACTGTTCATCACGACCGTCAAACGGTCGTGGGGCGTCCCCAGCTGCAACAGGATGTCGACGGCATCGGCGGCGCTCTTGACCGCCGAGAGCTCGGGCGCCACGACGAGGACGACGTGCTGCGTCAGGTCGAGGAGGGCGAGCGTCGAGTCGCTGATGGTTACGCCAAGATCGACAACGATGTACCGGAACGTCTTGCGAAGCACACCGATCGCGCGGGTGACGAGCTCGGGCGTAACCTCGTCGGCCTCTTCGGGCCGCAGCGAGCCGGCCAGGATCATGGGCCCGCCTGAGTGATACATGACACCGCTCAGAACAGCCTCCTCAAATGAATCTGGGGGAACGGCCGCCAGACGTGCGAGGCAGGTTGTCGGCACCAGGCCGGCCAGCAGGGCCGCGTGTGTATAGGGGAAGTCCAGGTCCAGGAGCAGCACCTCACCGGGGTGGCGGCGTGACAGGGAGCCCACGACGTTGAGAGACAGGCAGGTCCCACCCGAACCTCCCTTCGGCGAGTAGACGCCCACGACCGTGGCTTCCTTGAACATGGTTCCCCAGCTCGCCTGAACGGTGGTGTCCGCGTACACCTTGAAGCGGTGCTCGGCCACCTGGACGAAGGTGTCGAAAGTCGTGCGATCGCGGCGAAGCAGCGCCCGAAGACTCTGGCGGTCGACGGCGAGTATCGTGCAGTCGGTCTGGGCAAAAACCGAAGCCTGCTGGGGCCTGTTCAGCAAGCACGCGCCCTCACCGAAGAAATCGCCGTCGGTGAGCAATGCGACCGTGACCACGCTCGGGGGTCTTTCGACCACCACCCGGCACCGTCCCTGCTCGATGAAGAAGATGGTGTCCCCGGGCTCGCCCTGGCAGACGATCATCTCGCCGCTCGGCACGGCGATGCGCCGCAGCCGCCTCGCGAGCGCTCGCAACGTTCCTTCTGGAAGAGCGAACAGGACGGCGGCCCGAGACAGGACCGCAACCCTTGCGAGCATGTCGTGGTACGCAGGCCGGCCAGCCTCTGGGTGCTGTCGCAGCTTCGGCGTTAGGGATCGGCGCTCGGCTTCCAGCAGCACCGGACGCGGACCCTCGTTGGTCCCCGGCATTGCGTCGACTTCGATACTCGGCCTCATCCTCGTCTGGCGCGCATCGCCTATCCCGAGGTGAAGGCCCACCGCGCATCCACCTGGCGCGGTCCCACGATCGGAGGCACCTGGGTGGAAAGACATGCGGGGGGCGTTGCCGCTGCAGTGGTCTTCGCGTAGTCCGGATACGCCAGGAGGGCGTACTTCAGCGTCGCGTTGAGCAGGAGCCAGCTCATGTACTGCGCATCGCACAGGGTCATCACCACCGTCAGGCTCGACGCGACTCCCTGCGGCTGGCCTTGCTTGGGAGCGGTTGACGGCGGACCGACCCGGATCACGTGCAGGCTGGGAAACACGGTTCGAATTACCGTTCGCGGGTTGGCGGGGTTGAAAATCCCGCTGTTGATGCTTGCGATCACGTCGATGTAGTCGCCTTGCGCGATGTAACCGGCGACGCCTTGCTGCTCGCTGGTCGGCAAGGTCATCGCGATGTAACCCTGTGGGATCGGAAGATAAGCGGACGCATTGGTCAGCTCGTCAGGGTTGTTGGCGACCACGTTGGCCGTGATCACCTGGCCCTTGTAGATCGGCACCGCCGCGGAGTAACCCGTCAGATCGGCCACGGTAAGGAACGCTTTCGGTGGCAAGGCCGACGCCGGCACCTGCGAGATGGAGAGCATGTCCGCCGTGATCGGTTGTCGGGCCTGGATGTCCTGCGCGGCAATCACCACGGCGGTCTGCCGCCCGCCCGAAGATCGGTTCACGAATATCACGCCTAGGGCGAGCATGGCGATGAACGCCACCAACGCCAGCGCGACGCCGACCAGGAACACCGGCGTGCGCATACGCGACTGACGCGCCTGTGCACTTACGGGCGCTGCTATCACGTCGTCACCCGTCGACCCGGGTCGCGCCCGTGACCCAGCGAATGCCGTCCCAGTATTCGCCTGGGGCTTCGGCTGCCGGCGATGGGCTGCCTGCCAGCGTCCGCACCTTGCGCAGCACGAGAGTCCCGGCCATCACGTCGTGCAGCGCTTGCTTCCGAGGCGTGAAGGCCGCCATGAGCCAGCCCACCATCAGCGTCAGCGTCGAAAGCAGCTTCAGCCAGTACCGCCAGCTCGCCCGCCCGAAAGAGATGGGATCGCCGTGAGCGTCGGTCACATAGAGGTCGAGGGCGATCTTGCCTACCGTGCCCCCGATCGGCGAGCTCTCCATGAGCGCGAAGTACGCCCACGAGATGAGTGCCGACACGGGCGTCAGATTCGCGATTGCGCGGAGGTCGCCGGGTGCCGCAAGCACCACCGCGGCCGCGAGGGCGCCCTGCACCGCAACCAGCAAGACGAAATCGATCAGGTACGCAAGCAACCGCCGCCAGAAGCCCGCGAACGTAGAGCGGCCGGCCTGAGGTTCCACGCGCCCGATCTGGGCCGCGCGCATCATCGACATGACAGCCTGATATAGGTCAACACTCCCTTGCTTCCCATCCCTTCTGACGGCTCCGGCCCACCGTAGTCGGCATCTGCCACGCGCACAACACGACAAGTGACCCAGCGCCGAGCGCGCGCGGACCCCGGGCGCTTGTTCAGACCCGACCGTTCGTGGGTCTTATGACCCAGCCCGAGCGGGCCGCTGTCCCGAGCCCGAAGGCAAACCAAGAGCCGGCCGCCCAGGTGGCTTAGGCCGTGGCCTTGGCCGGCGCTGGGCGCGGTCTAAGATTGCCGGCCGCGAGGCGACCTGCGAGCAACAGCCAGATCACCAGCAGGGTGGGCAGCAAGGCGGTCACCACCCACAGGTCGTGATCGATTGCCGCCACATTCCCGGGCCTCGTGGCTTGCAGGGCCGGGGCGATGGCCCCCGTGAACGAAGGCGTCACCGCGGCGGGGACGACGGCCGCCGGCGTGGATGCGGGCGGCGTCGCGACAGAGACGTGACCAGGCGGCGTGAGCGCGCTGGCTGGCAGCTTCGGCGCGGGTACAGGCAAAGGCACGGGCGCCGGCGCCGAGGCCGGCCAGCAGCCGTTCTTGATCAGGCCGTAGTGATGTCCAGGATTGTTCGCGTTCGCATGCCCGCACGCCGGGCCCGACGACGAAGCGAACGCGGCCGTCGGAGCGGCGGCGATGAAGAGCAGCGCAAGGCTCGACGACGCCAGCAGGCGCGCACGACCGACCGCCAACCCTCCTCTCATAGGTGCCGAGCACGCTACAGAGTGCCGATGCGGCTGTCGATGGACCAAGTGCGCTCCAGGCCGGGACAATGGCCTAGAAGTGGTGAGGGCTCCAGCAGTGGGCCGGGCTTACCGCGGAGACGCAATCGCGAGGGCCGGCACCTGGCCGCCCAGGCCCGGCACTTGCCTCTCGGCAAAAACCGCCAGGCCGGCTTTGTCGAGCATCGTCTCGAGCTCGCGGCGCTCACGAAACCGACGCATGCGCAACAGACGGCGCACATATCGCATTGCCCCTGTCGCAACTAAATCGGCGAGAAGCCAACTCCCGCCCGGAGCCAGCACGCGAGCTATTTCGGCGATCCCCTTCTCCTGGTCGCGCCAGTGATGGAACGTCAGCGTGCTGAACACAAGGTCGAAACGATCCTTATCGAAGGGCAGGTTCTCCGCCGATGCGACTTCAAAACGGGTGGCGCTCCCCACGGGGTTGGACGCCCGCGCCTGCTCCACCATGCCCGCCGCGGGGTCGACGCCGAAGAGCGTGGCATCGGGGAAACGCAAACCTGCGGCGCGCAGCAGGCGTCCAGTGCCGCAGCCCACGTCGAGAACGGTGGCCGGTGACGGGGATTCGGCCGCAGCCAGCTCGAGGACGGTGCGCTGGACCGGGTCGATGATCCGCATCTGCATCCAGTGACGGTCGTAGGTCTTGGCCCACCGGTCGAAGCGCTCCACGTCGCCGCGGTGCGACATCGAGCGGATGCTATCGCTTTGGACGAGCTACCCCACGACCGCGAGCCGTAGGTTGGTCACCTGCCCGGCTCGAGATACCCGACTCAGCTCGAGGTGGACCGCGTCCCCACCTGACCGGCTGAAGAGACGAACGCCGTCTCCGAGCAAAACAGGGACCACGTGGATGGCCACGTCATCCAGCAGGTGCGCCTCGATGCACTGGCGCGCCACGTCGGCTCCGAAGACGACCACGTACTTGTCGCCCGCTGCGCGGCTCGCCGTCTCGACCGCTGCGCGGATGTCGCCGGAAAGGAAGGTGACGCTCGGGTCCTTTGGCGCGTTGTGCGTCAATACGAACAACGGCCCGGACCACGCGCCGCCATATGGCTTGCGGAACTCAGGTCGTTCCTGGACCGCGCCCACCTCATAGGTGTGCCGGCCGGCGAGGACTGCCCCGATCCGCTTCAGGAGCTCATCGACCTCGGAGTTTTCCTCCCCGTAGCCGAGCATCCAGTCCATGGAATTCTCGGGCCCCGCGATGAAGCCGTCGAGCGATATCGTCACATGCCATAGAACCTTTGCCATCGCAACCCCCAACGCCTATGCGTGATTTTCATGCCGACTTGCGCGCCATCCGGTACCACGTCTGCCGGCGGAACGGAGCGCCTGCGCGAACTTCGACCACATCGAAGTCGTCGGCGAACCGCTGCCGGATCTCCGAGGGGGTCGCAACGGGCGTCCCGCGTCCCTTCTCACCGAAGGCGAACATGAGGAGCGTCCCGCCCTGACGAGCAACCCGCGCCGCTTCTCTCACGTAAGCCTGGCGGCGATCGTCGGTGATCGAGTGGAAACAACCTAGATCGAGCAACAGGTCGAAGGGTCCATCGACTCCTAGTTCGGCGAGCCTGGTCACGTCGCCGACCAACAGCCTTGCTTGGGGTGCCTTACGTTTGGCCGCATTCAGGGCCCGCGCCACGTAGTCGACTCCCGTTACCTCCCAGCCGTGGTCGACCATGTACCTGCAGTTGGTGCCGGTTCCGCAGCCGAGGTCGATGGCCCGCCGGGGCTTCAGCGCATTGGGCCCCTCGATCAGCTCGACGAGCTCGGGAGGTGGGACGCCCGAGTCCCAGGGTTTCCAGCCGAACAAGTACGCGGCCTCAAAGAACAACCGTCTCGCGGCCATGGCGATCCAATCGTAAGCAGGCATGCCCGCGTTGGGCTAGAAGCCCAGAACTTCGTCGACGAAGACGACGGTGATGCGGCCGGGGGCGGCCTCACGGTTGATGATCAGCACCTTGTTCACGGCACTGTGAATGCCGTACGCGAGCTGGGCCCGGGCGTCTTCGAGCCGGAACGCGTACTCGTTGATCCGGCGAAGGCCCTCGTCCAGGTCACGCACGATCTTCTGCGTCCCGACGACCAGGATCACCTTCCCGGCCCCGCTGACGTATGGACCGAGCTGGCTGCCGCCAAACGAGGCCGTGATCAGCGCTCCGGTCTCGGTGACGGCATGGACGCTGCCCAGCATCACGTCCGGCGATGCGATCAGCCGGCGGATGTCGTCGCCCTGAGTCTTGCGGTCCATGCTCAACACCTTCGGACGCAAGTGCTCGAACCGACCCGACTTTTCGATCGCCGCGATGATGCCCGACGCCTCGAGCGACTGCGAAGCTCCGTGATGCACCTGTGCCCCATCTGGGATCAGGGACAGGACGATCCGCCTTGCCTCGGCGGCATCGGCCGCTCGGAACACCTTGATTCCATTCGCCTCGAGCGCGGCCATGGTTCGCTTCACGCGCGCGTCGTCCGCCAGCATCCCGAACTGGCTGTTGATAGAAGGGTCGAGTTCCGGCTTGAGCTCGCTGACCACATTTCCTCCTGGGGTTCGCCCGTATACTTGCAACTGCAAATACCTGGTTGCTGCCGGGTTTATTGCATATGCAAGTACTTTCTGAACCCGATGTTGCCGGCCTCCTCGACCGGCTCGTCGCCCAGGAGCTCCCGGGCGGACGAGGCTTGGGCGCGTGGCGGGCACTGCTCAAGGCGCGCGCCACGCTATTGCGCCGGCTCGCGACGGATCTGGAAAGGAAGACGGGTACGACCCTGGGCGATTTCGATGTGCTCGGTCAGCTGGCGGAGGCGGGTGGCGCGCTTCGCATCACGGAGCTCGCGGACCGGACGCTCAGCTCACGTTCGAGCATGACCCGCCGGATCGACCGGATGGTCGACGACGGCGTCGTGCGCCGAGCCGGCGCCGACGGCGACGCCCGCGGCGTGGTGGTCGCGCTGACAGATGCGGGCGTGACCCGGCTGGCCGAAACCGCACCTGTTCACCTGCGCGGGGTCTCGGAACTGTTCGTCGAACGACTCGACGACCAGGAGCTCGCCGCCCTGGAGGGCGCCCTGAACAAGGTCACCCTCGACTGCGGATTCGGCTAGCCCCCTGGACCGGTTGGGGTCTGACTGCCAAGGACATTCTCGCTTCTCACCCTTCAGTCGCGCACCGGGATATCGCAGGTCTGGACGTCGGGTAGGAAGCCTGAGCACAACAGGTCCAGGCGATGGATGCCGTCCGGCCCCACGTCCGCGAATGCAACCTGCTCGATCACCTCGGTCGACCGACCGTCTCGACTGAGACGGAACCGCCAGTGCAGGAGTGACCTCCCACCCACCGGCTCGCTGACCGTGGAGAGCACGGTGAAGCCGGTGGCGGCGCCGAACCAGCCCTCGAAACGATGTGCGATCGCGTCCGCACCGGCCGTCTCCTGCGGGCCGCGTGGAAGGAGAAACCGGGCTACCGCGTCCGCCGCCAGAGTGCCGGCCAGCTGCTGGAAATTCCGGGCTGCGAGATGATCGAGGAACGCTTGGGATGAAGTTGTGTTTGCCATAGGCGCACCGTAAGAGCGGGCGCGCCTACGGGTTCAAGTACCTCAAGTACTGGGTCGACGAGAAGGAGCGGAAGGCGTTCTGCCTGGTCGACGCGCCAGACGCGGATGCGGCGATGCGCGTCCACCGCGAGGCACATGGCCTGGTCGCCGACCGCATCTTCGAAGTCGTCGAGGGGTCGTAGATGCGTGAGCTCTTCCCACCGGCCGCCTTCGGGATTGGAGGACCCTAGAGGTTCGGTCCGACCGTTCGGGCACAAATGGTCGCGTTCCGAGCCATTGGCAGCGCCCTTAGTGCCCATTTGGTCGTATCCCTGAAACTGGGGTGCTAGTCGCGCGTCTGGGCGATCGCGCGCCGCAAGATGATCGAGAACGCTCTGTCGAAGTCGGGCCGCGCCTCGGCTGTGAGTGCATCCCGCTGGCGGGTCCAGGCGATCGCATGCGCAAACGAGCCGAC
>WNGN01000883.1_pt1 | contig 37338 bp, 29 predicted proteins | sample 5400561 | NCBI WGS metagenome assembly WNGN01 (sample SAMN13153379, study PRJNA577476) | soil metagenome | isolation source: 115 cm soil or saprolite under Garry oak tree replicate 2 | place: USA:California | collected 2016-06-15 | reverse complement strand
GGACGAGTACCGGGGCGGCCAGGGACCGCTGGTGCTCGAGCGCGGCCCGGCGGCCAGCCCGCTGTTCGCCGCGTTCTTCGAGGCGGTGCAGCAGGCCGGCTACCCGCTGACCACCGACGTCAACGGGTACCGGCAGGAGGGCTTCGCCGCCTTCGACCGCAACATCCACCGGGGCCGGCGGCTCAGCGCGGCACGGGCCTACCTGCACCCGGTCACCGGCCGCCCCAACCTGGAGGTGGTCTGCCGTGCCCTGGTGACCCGGATCCTGTTCGAGGGGACCCGGGCGGCCGGCGTGGAGTACACCCAGGGATCCGGGGCCGCGCGGCAGGTGCGGGCCGGTGAGGTGATCGTCTGCGGCGGCGCGATCAACACGCCGCAGCTGCTCCAGCTCTCCGGGGTCGGCAACCCGGCCGACCTCGCCCCGTTCGGCATCGATGTGGTCGCCGACCTGCCAGGGGTGGGCGAGAACCTGCAGGATCACCTGGAGGTGTACGTCCAGTACGGGTCCAAGCTGCCGGTGTCGGTAGCCCCGGCGCTGAAGTGGCGCAACCGCCCGATGGTCGGCGCACGCTGGCTCTTCGCGCGCAGCGGGCCGGGGGCGACGAACCACTTCGAGGCCGGAGGATTCCTCCGGAGCAACGACGAGGTGGCCTACCCCAACCTCATGTTCCACTTCCTGCCCATCGCGATCCGCTACGACGGCTCGGCCCCGGCCGGCGGGCACGGCTACCAGGTGCACATCGGCCCGATGTACTCGGACTCGCGCGGCACCGTCAAGATCATCTCGCGGGATCCGGCGGTCCACCCGGCGCTGCGGTTCAACTACCTGTCCACCCCCACCGACCGGCGCGAGTGGGTGGAGGCCATCCAGATCGCCAGGCACATTCTCGGCCAGCCCGCGTTCGCGCCCTACAACGCCGGCGAGCTGTCGCCGGGGCCGGAGGTGCACACCGAGGAGCAGATCCTTGACTGGGTGCGCCGCGACGCGGAAACCGCACTGCACCCGTCCTGCACGGCGAAGATGGGCACCGGTCCCGGCGCGGTCGTGGATCCCGCGAGCATGCGTGTGCATGGCCTGACCGGGCTGCGGGTGGTGGACGCCTCGGTGATGCCCTACGTCACCAACGGCAACATCTACGCCCCGGTGATGATGATCGCGGAGAAGGCCGCGGACCTGATCCTGGGCCGGACGCCGCTGCCGGCGGAACCGGTCGAGTTCTACCGGCACGGCGTCAGCCCGGCTCCCGCGCCGCCGGGCGCGGGCACATGAGAGTTCTCTTAACGTCCGGTAGTCCCTGCGGGCACTGGTAAGGAATCACCGTGGGGACCCGGCGCGGGCGGCCGGGTTACCGGACAGCGCGTCGGGGCCATCCGGGAGGGCGCGCGGCGACCGCAAGGACGGGGCGGGCCCGGAAGGCCCAGCGGGGGGCCGGGTCTGCCCCTTTGCGGCGCTCCCACCAGGGCATAGTGGCCGGAACCCGGACACATCAACGTGGTTTATGACTAGCCGGTAACTTTACGGGGACCATAACTCCTGCAGCAGGTGAGACGCACCCGGTGGGAGCCGCCCGTGGCCACGCGCATATCTGAGCACGCTGCTGAGAAACCCGACCGCCCGGGAATCCGCGCCGGGCCGGCCGGGGGTGCGCGGGACCGGCGGCGGCACTGGGCCGTGCCCGGCCTGGTGCCCGGCCAGGCGGGCGCCGCGTCGCTGGCCGAGGAGCGCAGCCGCCGCCGGGCGCTGCTCGGGCGGCTCGCGGCGGTCTTCTACCTGGGGTCCGGGCTGCTCGGCCTGGTCACGCTGCCGCTGCCCGCACCGGGCTCGAACCGGCTCGCCACGACGCTGATCTCCGCGGTCGCGCTGGCCATCGGCACCGCCGCCTGGCTCGCGCCGTGGGGGCGGTGGCCCCGGCGGGCCACGCTCTGGGTCGTCCCGCCCGCCTTCGCGCTGATCGCCCTCGCGAACGTCTTCGGCGGATCCGACCTGCGCGGCTACGGCGTCTTCTTCGTGGTCGCCTTCGTGTGGATCGGGTTCGCCCAGCCGCCGCGCACGTCCCTGCTGGTGGCCCCGCTGGCCGCCGCGGCCTACATCGTGCCGTTGCTGTGGCTGCCTGGCCACGTCGGCGCGGGCCTGCCCTCGGCGGCGACCACGCTGCCGCTCTGCGTGCTGGTGGGCGAGGGCATCGCCTGGGGGATGGTCCGGCTGGACCAGATCGAGCGGGCGCTGCACGCCGAGCGGGACCGGTCCGGCGAACTGCGCGAGCTGGACCGGCTGAAGGACGCGTTCCTGTCCGCCGTGTCGCATGAGCTGCGCACCCCGCTCACTATCTGCCGCGGCCACCTGGACGTGCTGAGGGAGCGGCCCGCGCAGGACGAGGTGCGCGCGGTCAGGCAGACCCTCGTGGACGAACTCGACCTGATGGGCCGGCTGGTTGAGGACCTGACCACGCTCGCCCGGGGCGGTGACGGGATGCCACTCAAGGTGGAACCGCTGCCGCTGCGCGACTTCCTCGCCAGCTTCACCGCCATGGCGGAGCCCATCCTCGGCGGCCGTCTCGAGGTGGCCGGCGTCCCGGCCGGTGCCACCCTGCGGGCCGACCCGCAGCGGCTGACCCAGGCCCTGCTGAACATGCTGCAGAACGTGGCCGGCCACGCCGGGGGCCAGGGGCCGGTGCGCCTCCGGGTCCGCGCCGAGCCGGCCGGCTGGCGGTTCGAGGTGGCCGACGAGGGCGGCGGGCTGCCCCCGGGCGAGGAACGGTTCGTCTTCGAGCCGTTCCGCACCGGGTCCTCGGCCACCGGCCGGACCGGGCTGGGCCTGGCCATCGTCCGGGGGATCGCCAGGGCCCACGGCGGGGACTGCGGCGTGGTGAACCGCCCGGGGCAGGGCGCCACCTTCTGGATCTGGATCCCCCGGTGAAGCTGCTGGTCGTCGAGGACGAAGCGCGCATCGCCGCGTTCCTGGAGAAGGGGCTGACCGCGCACGGCTACGCCGTCGAGTGGGCCGCGACCGGCGCCGAAGCCCTCCGGCTTGGCGTGGCTCCGGACGTCGCCCTGGTGATCCTGGACCTGAAGCTGCCCGATCTCGACGGCCTCGACGTGCTGGCGGGCCTGCGCGAGCGGGGCGCCATGATGCCGGTGCTCATCCTGAGCGCCCGGGCCCAGCTGGACGACCGGGTCCGCGGCCTGGACCTCGGTGCCGACGACTACCTGGCCAAGCCGTTCGCGTTCGAGGAACTACTGGCCAAGGTCCGGGCCCGGCTGCGGCCCTGGCCCGCCGGGGCCGGGGTGCTCCGCGCGGGCGGCGTCTACCTCGACGTGCTGACCCGCGAGGTGACCGCCGCCGGGCGCACGGTGAGCCTGTCAGACCGGGAGTTCTCCCTGCTGCGGGCGTTCGTCACCCACCCCCGCCGGGTCCTTTCCCGGCAGGAGCTGCTCGCCATGGCCTGGGACATGGACTTCGACCCGCGGACGAACCTCGTCGACGTGTACGTGGGCTACCTTCGCCGCAAGCTCGGCGAGACGTTCATCGAGACGGTCCGCGGCACCGGCTACCGGCTGCGTACCGACGAGTGGTTAAGCGCCATCCCGGCACATCCCTAGCCCGGCAACCAGCCACGTCCTGGTGTCGGGCACACTAACCTCGTGCCTCCACCCGCCCGGCCGGTGACCGACCCCCGCGACCCGCTCGGCCTGCGCGCCGACGCCCCGCTGCTCGACGGGTGGCTGGCCTCGACCGCCGCCGCCGAGCGCGGTGCGCTCACGCCCATGTGCACGCCCGGGCACAAGCAGCGGCAGGACCTGACCGGGGCGGTGGTGGCCGGGGACACCCCGCTCTACGGCGGCGTGGACACCATCAAGCACGCCGACACGCTGCTCGCCGATGCCGAGTCCCGGGCCGCGCGGCTCTGGGGCGCGGACTGGTGCCGGTTCTCCGTGGCCGGCTCCACGCATGGCAACCAGGCGCTCGCCCTCGCCGTCGGCTCCCCCGGGCAGGAGGCGATCGTCACCAGGTGCCTGCACAGGTCCCTGCTGCTCGGGCTGGTGCTGGCCGGGCTGCGCCCGGTGTGGGTGCTGCCGGAGCGGGACCCGGGCACCGGCCTGCCCGGCGCGGTCGCGGTGCGGACGGTGCGCGACGCGCTCGCCGCCCACCCCGGGGCCTGCGCGGTGTTCCTCGGCGACCCCTCCTATGTGGGCACCACGGGAGACCTGGCCGGGCACGCCGACGCCGCGCACGAGGCGGGCGTCCCGCTCATCGTGGACGCCGCCTGGGCCGCTTACCTGGGGTTCCACCCGGACCTGCCGCCGCACGCGATCGCCGCCGGTGCGGACGGGATGGTGACGAGCGCGCACAAGGCGCTGCCCGCCAGCACCCAGGGCGCGCTCGTGCTGGCCCGCACCCGGTTCCTCGACCGGGCCAGGCTGGACCGCGCCTTCGAGGCAACCCACACGACCAGCCCGGCGGGGGCGATCACCGCGAGCATCGACGCGTCGCGGGCGCTGCTGGCCCGCGACGGCAAGCAGCTGTGCGCCCGGCTGCTGCGGCTGGTGGCCACCGCCCGGCGGCGGCTGGCCGAGGTGCCGGGCGTGGCCGTGCTCGAGGGTCCCGGCGTGGACCCGGCCAAGCTGGTCGTGCTGCTGGCCGGCGCCGGTGCCGACGGCTACGCGGTGGAGGCCGACCTGATCGCCGCCGGGATGCCGGTGGAACTGGGCGACCGGGACATGATCATCCCGATCATCACGCTCGCCGACACCGAAGACACGGTGGCCCGGTTCACGCAGACGCTGGCCGCCGCGGTCGAGCGGCACCGCGGCCCGCCGCGGCGTCCCGAGCCGTCCCCCGCCTGGTCGGTGTCGCCGGAGATGGCCATCCCGCCGCGCGAGGCATTCTTCTCGCCAAACGAAACCGTCGGGGCCGATGTGGCGGCCGGCCGGATCAGCGCCGAGCTTGTCGCGCCCTATCCGCCCGGTATCCCGGTGCTCGCTCCCGGCGAGATGATCACCGCCGATGCCCTGGCAGCGCTGCGCACGGCCAGGGCGCAGGGCGGCCGGATCGCCTATGCCGCCGACCCCACGCTGGCCACCTTCCAGGTGATCACCGGGAACTGACCACCCACGGGCCGATTTCCCTTAGAGTGACCGTCCCGGGCGGTTTACCGGGTAGTGTCCGCCTCGGGCGAGAGAAGTTCGTATTCTACGATTTGTTAGAACTTTTTTCGCAAAAGGTAACCCCTGCTGGCCGGCCGCGCGTCATGTGAGGGAGCACCGACGAGGGGGCCCATGACATACCCGCGCTGGGTTACGGCTGCCGTCGCGAGCGTCACGGCGTTGTTGGCGAGCGGGGGGCTGCTCGTCGCGAGCGCGCCGGCCGCCGTAGCGAGCGCGCCGGCCGCCGTAGCGAGCGCGCCGGCCGCCGCCGCGGGCCCCGCCGCTGCCACAGCGCGGGCGCTGCCCGCGTCGAGCGTCGACTTTCCCGGACCGGTCTCGCAGACCGCGGTCAAGTGGACGCCCAACGTGTTCGCGGGCAGCCTGTCCTGCAACCCGCAGTGGTTCGGCCCGGGTAACCGGCTCTGCAAGCACCACACGGTGTACAGCCAGGCCGTGGTGAACGGCGAGGTCGTGGTCGTCGGCGCGTTCACCCAGGCATGCCAGGCGGGCCCCGCCTCGACCGGGCATTGCACCCCTGGCACGCTCGTGACCAGGAACGACATCTTCGCCTACCAGCTCGGCACCGGCATCATCGACCCGGACTTCGCGCCGGTGATGGACCAGGGCCCGGTGTACACGGTGATCGCCGGGCCGGACAACACCGTGTACGTGGGCGGCAGCTTCACCACGGTGAACGGCGTGAGCGAGCCGGGGCTGGCCCAGCTCTCGGTGACCCCCGGCCAGCCCGGCGACGGCCAGGTGGTGCCCGGCTTCGCCGCGCCGCTGTCCGGCACGGTGCACGCCCTCGCGCTGGACGGGAATTCGCTCTACATCGGGGGCAACTTCCGGACGCTGATCAAGAAGGGCATCGCGACGGAGAAGGGCATCGCCCGGCTGGACGCCACCACCGGAGCCCCGGACGGGTCTTTCACGTTCACCCTCGGGGACCCGATCCCCAAGGACGCGCTCCAGGTCGAGTACATGTCACTGACCCCCGACGGCGCCACGCTGATCATCGGCGGGACGTTCCTGCAGGTGAACGGCCTGTCCATCCCCCGGGTCGCGCTGCTGGCCACCGGCGGCGGCCTCGGCGCGACCGGGACGCTGGACAACTGGTCGGCGCCCGTCCTGGCCAACAACTGCTCAAGCGAGCACGACGAGATCCGGGCGATCGACTCCTCCCCGGACGGCTCCTACTTCGTCGTCGCGACCACCGGGTACCGGTCGGCGGGCGGCCCGAGCATCTGTGACGCGAGCGCCCGGTTCGAGACCGGGGCCACCGGCACCGACGTCCAGCCGGTCTGGGTCAACTACGCCGGGGGTGACTCGCTCTACGGCGTCGCGGTGTCCAGCTCCGCGGTGTACATCGGCGGGCACAACAGGTTCATCAACAACGAGTGCGGCAACAACTTCGTGTGCGAGGCGAACGCGGTCCTGGTCAATGGCCTCGCCGCGCTGGATCCGAACACCGGCCTGGCGCTGCCCTGGTGGCACCCGCAGACGTCGCGCGGGTACGGGGTGGACTCGCTGGTGCTGTTCCCGGCCGGCAGCTACGCCGGCTCGAACGGCGGGCTGCTGGTCGGCACGAACGTCAACAGCATCGGCGGCGTCTATCACTCGTACAACGCGATTTTCCCGCTGACCGCCACGGCCGCCCAGGTGCCCGGCGGGCCGATCATGTCCGGAATCTTCAGCCAGGGCAGGCTCGGCGGGACCGACGAGAGCACCGCCGGCGTGGCGGCCATGTGCGTGGACGACGCGGGCAACGGCTCCGCTCCCGGCACCACCGTCCAGCTCACCACCTGCCAGAACGACGCCGAGCAGAACTGGGTCGTCGAGCCGGACGGCACCATCCAGATCAACGGCATGTGCCTGGACACCCAGAACGGCGCCACCGCGCCCGGGACCGCGGTCGTCCTGGGCACCTGCAACGGGAGCGGCACCCAGGTGTGGGCCCAGCCGGCGGACGGCAGCCTGGTCAACCAGGCCGCCGCCCTGTGCCTGAGCGACCCGGGCGCCAGCACCACGAACAACACCCCGCTCCAGATCGCGGCCTGCGACGGCAGCGTCGCGCAGGCCTGGCCGCTGCCGGCCGCCCCGGCGCCGCCAGCGCCGCCGCCGACCGGCTCGGTCTTCCCGACCGAGGAGCAGCACAACGGCAACGTCCCGTGCCTGGATAACGCCGGCGGCGCGGCCATCGCCGGCAGCAAGATCGTGCTCCAGGCCTGCGTGGGCTCCAAGCCGGAGCAATGGACCATGGCGGCGAACGGGACCTTCCAGAACTTCGGCATGTGCCTGGACACCTCGGGCGGCGGCACCACCCAGGGGACGCTGACCGTGCTGAACACCTGCAACGGCAGCGCTACCCAGGTCTGGACCCCGGGCCCGAACGGCGGCCTGGTCAACCAGGCCTCGGGGCTGTGCCTGGACGACCCGGGATTCCAGACCGCCAACGGGACCCAGCAGCAGATCTACACCTGCAACGGCGGATCCAACCAGCACTGGTGGCTGCCGGAGCTGTAGGGCGGGCGATCCGGGACACCGGGCGCGGCTGTCCGCCCGCGCCCGATCATCGCCGCCGCGCCGGTTAGCCCGCGCGATGGGGCCTGTCGGCTTGCCGGCCAGGCGCCATCGGCGCCCCGGGGGGTCCGGGGGGTCGCTCCCCCGGGCTAGCAGCGGTACCTGGGCGCCGGGTAGACGACGGTCTTCGGCTCGGTGAAGGTTTCCATGGCGAACCGGCCGCCGACCCGGCCGCGCCCGCTCACCGACCCGGACCGCCCGCCGAACGGCAGGTGGGACTCCCACAAGTTGGTCGAGGCGTTGACGTTCACCCAGCCGGCCCGGGCCCGCTCGGCGAACGCCAGCCCGCGCTCCAGGTCCTCGGTGAACACGGCGGCGGTGAGCCCGAACGGGGAGGAGTTGGTCAGCTCGAGCGCCTGCTCCGCGGAGCCGATCTCGATGACCGGGATCACCGGGCCGAACGTCTCCTCCCTGGCGATCTCCATGTCCGGGGTGACCTCGTCAAGCACGGTCGGCTCGGCGAACAGCGCGGTGGGAAACCCGGCGGCCCGGCCGCCGCCACAGCGGACCCGCGCCCCCTGGGCCAGCGCGCCGGCGATGTGCCGGTCGAACTTGGCCGCCGTCGGCTCGTTGTTCAGCGGCCCCATGGTGGTCGCGGGGTCGAACGGGTCCCCGAGCCTGATGTGATCCTTGGTGGCCGCCACCACCCGCTCCACGAACTCCGCCCGGACGCGCCGGTGCACCAGGAAGCGCTCACCGGCCGTGCAGCTCTGGCCCGCGCACAGGTACGCGGCCTCCAGCGCCGCCTCGGCGGCCAGGCCCAGGTCGGCGTCCTCCAGGATCACCATGGGCCCGTTGCCGCCCAGCTCCAGGAGCTGCGTCTTGCCCGCCGCCCGGGCGGCCACGCTCGCGCCGGTGGCCACGGAACCGATGAAGCCCACCGCGTGCACGCCGGGGTGACCGGCCACCGCGTCGCCGACCACGGGCCCAGGGCCGGGCAGGAAGCTGAACACCCCGGGCGGGACACCGGCCCCGGTGATGATCTCCGCGAGCAGCGCGCAGCACGCCGAGGTGGTCGGCGCGGGCACCCAGAGCACGGTGTTGCCCGCCGCCATGGCGGGCGCGAACAGCTCAGCCCCCATCGTGTACGGCCAGTTCCACGGGCTGATGACCCCGACGACGCCGAGCGGCACCGACATCGTCAGCACCCGCCGCGATGCGGAGGTGGACGGCGGTGCGCCACCCGGCAGGCGTATTGCGTCCTCCGCGGCCATCCGAAGTACTCGGCCAGCTCGGTGACCTCGTCGCGGGCCTCGGCGGCCAGCGGCTTGCCCTGGTCCTCGGCCAGCTCGCGGGCCAGATCCTCGGCGCGGTCGTCGATCACGGCCGCGACCACGCGGCAGCAGGCGGCCCGGTCGAAGGCGGACAGCGCGGCCCAGGACGGCCCGGCGGCACCGGCCGCCGCGACCGCGTCGTCCACGTCGGCCGGGCTGGCCACGGCCACCGAGGCGAACGTCGCACCGGACGCCGGGCCGACCGCCGGCATCGTGCCCGCGCGCCCCTCCCGCCAGGTGCCGCCCACGCAGATCGAGTACTCACGCATGGGTTGCCTCCCGCCGTGGGGACGGCCTCAGGCGCCGGCGCATAGCCGGCCCAGGGCGCCGAGGGTGTCTGGCCGCATCCGGAACTCCGGGCCGGAGATGGACAGCGCCGCGACGCAGGCCCCGGCCGGGTCGAAGACCGGCGCGGCGACCGCGACCAGCCCCTCTTCCAGTTCCGCGATCGCCGTGGCGTAGCCGTCCCGCCGCACCGCGGCCAGTTCCGCGTCGAGCGCGCCGAAGCCGGTGATCGTCCGCGCGGTGTAGCGCACCAGCTCCCCGGGCCGTGGCAGCACGCCGTAGGCCAGCAGCACCTTGCCGTTGGCCACCGCGTGCGGTTTGGTGCGGCGGCCGATCCAGCCGCCCGAGCAGCTCAGGATGTAGGTGCTGGGCACCTCGGCGACGTTGAGCACGTCGGCACCGTCGGGCACGGCGAGGTTGACCGTCTCCCCGGTCCGCTGGGAGAGCTTCTCCATCGCGGGCTGCATGGTGGCCACCAGGTCGAAGCTGCGCAGCGCCAGGCTGCCCAGCCGGATGATCTCCACGCCGAGGCGGTAGCGCTTCCCGCTGCGGGCCAGGAAACCGGCCCGCTCCAGGGCCGCGGCCAGCCGCGATGCGGTGGATTTGTGCACGCCGAGCGCGCGGGCGATCTCGGCGACGCCCTGTTCCACCTGGCTGTCATCGAAGCTCTTGAGCAGTGCCAGCACCCGCTCGGCCGATTGGTAGGTTGCGTTAGGCGCAACCTGGGCCTCGATCATGCAACCAGGATGGCGAGGCCGCCCGGGGCCGTCAACCGGTGTGCCGTGGCCGGGGATCTCCGCTATGCCCGGCTTGGCGGCCATCGTGGCATACTCGCTGAGCAGTACAGAGCCGGGTGGTGCCGCCGCGGGTACCGCCGCGATGTGAGAGCAGGCTGGCATGACGACACCCGATGCGGCTGGCGCCCCTTCACCCGCTGACGACCCGCTGCCCGAGGCCCTCGCGCTCGCCCGCGGCGCGGCGGATGCCTCGCTGGGCCTCAAGCTCCTCGGCGGCCTCGCGGTGCGGGTGCTCTGCCCCGAGTTCCCGCCGCGGCTGCGCCGCGACCAGGACATCGACTTCGCCTGCGTGAGCAAGCAACGCAAGAAGGTGGCGGACCACCTGGCCGCGGCGGGCTGCGAGCCGGACCGCAGGTTCAACAACCTGAACGGCGACCGCCAGATGTACTTCACCGCCCCGTCCGGGCGGCCCATCGACGTCATGGTGGACCGGCTGAGCATGTGCCACGTGCTCGACTTCCGGCCGTCCTTCGACCGTCAGCCGCTGACGATCGATGCGGTGGACGTGCTGCTGTCCAAGCTGCAGATCGTCGAGCTGAACGAGAAGGACTTGCGGGACATTGTCCACCTGCTCGCCGCGCTCCCGCTTGGCGGTGGCGCACGGGAGTCCATCGACACGGACCGCTTCGGCAAGCTGCTCGGCGCGGACTGGGGATGGTGGCGGACCGTCACGGCCCTGATCCCGGACAACCGCCGCTACGAGCCCGTCGCCCAGGCGGGGCGGCTGCTGGAATTCGCCGTCGAGGCGCCCAAGTCGATGAAGTGGAAGCTGCGGGCGAACGTGGGCGACCGGGTCCGCTGGTACGAGCTGCCGGAGGAAGTCGCACATTGAAGCATCTGTCCTGCTTGACGCCGCTTTCCCGCTAGTGCTACACGTTGCACAGAGCGCACGTTAGTTGCGCAGGGTGCGCGGGAAGGCATAGGTGGTCCCCGGTGCGAGTCTTCTTCGCCACCGACATTCACGGTTCGGAAATCTGCTGGCGCAAGTTCCTCAACGCGGCCGCCTTCTACAAGGCTGACCTGGTCGTCCTCGGCGGTGACGTGACCGGCAAGGTGATGGTGCCGATCACTGCCCACAACGGGTACTGGGAAGTGGTGTTCGGGGGCGAGCGGCGCCGCATCGAGTCCAAGGAGGAACTGGAGAAGATCCAGACCCAGATCCGCAACCGCGGCTCCTACCCGGCGCTGATGAGCCCGGACGAGCTGGACCACCTCAGCAAGGAGGAGGGCGCGGTCGACGAGCGGTTCGGCACCGAGATGCTGTCCTCCCTGGACCGCTGGCTGGACATGGCCGACACCAAGCTCGGCGGCGGCCAGGTGCCGTGCATCCTGAATGGCGGCAACGACGACTTCTTCGAAATCGACCCGGTGATCGAGTCGTCGCCTTGCGTGACATTCGCCGAAGGTAAGCTGCTCGACCTCGACGGGTTCCACCTGGTGTCGATGGGCTGGACCAACCCGACCCCGTGGGACACCTTCCGTGAGGCGCCGGAAGAGGAATTGGCGCCGAGGATCGAGGCGGTCGCCAGCCTGGTGCCGGACATGGAGCGCGCCATCTTCAATTTCCACGCCCCGCCCTATGGCACCGGCCTGGACGAGGCGCCGGCCTTGGACGACACACTCCGCCCGATCCACGGCGGAGCGGTGATGAAACCGGTCGGATCCAAGGCCGTTCGGGACGCAATCGTTCGCCACCAGCCGATGCTTTCCGTGCACGGTCATATCCACGAGAGCCGTGGCATCAAGAAAATGGGCAGAACCCTCGCCATTAATCCAGGCAGCGTCTATGGTGATGGCGTTCTGCAGGGAGCGCTGCTGGAACTGAACGCGAAGAAGGGCAAGGTCACCAAATATCTTCTCGTGAACGGTTGAGCGCTGCCCGCCCCGGGCTCACCCCGTGAGCCGGTCATAGCACGCACGCCCCGGATCAGCCACATGGGAGGCAAGTTATGGCGACTGAGGCACTCGGCGAGGAGAGGCCTGCCCTCTTCCTGCGCAAGGCCACCGGTCTTGTCCGAGGCTGGTCGGTCAGGGACTCGATGATCTATGCATGCCTGGCCACCAACTTCGTCACTCTGGGAATCTACGAATTCACCTTCGCCGGGCCGGCGTTTCCCACCGGCCAGCTCATCACCGCGGTGGTGATCTCCGGAATCTGGGTCTCCTTCCTCGTCATCGCCTACAGCGGGCTCATCGTCACGATCCCGCGGGCCGGCGGCGACTACGTCTGGCAGACCCGCATCCTCGGCAGTGGCCTGGGATTCGTCATGGCGGCCACGGGCTGGTGGTTCATCCTGTGGCTCTGGGCGCCGATCTACGGCAACATCTTGTCGGTCCAGTTGTTCGAGCCGCTGTGGGCGACACTGAAGTGGACCTGGCCCGCCGGCGGCGCGGCGTGGTTCGGCACGAACAACGGGATCTTCGTGGTGACGCTGATCACGATCGCGCTGGCCGGTGTCCTCGTGTCGATCGGGATGGGCGGGTACGCCAAGATCCAGCGGTGGTGCTTCATCGGCGGCATGATCGGTTTCCTGGTCGTCGTCATGCTCCTGCTGTTCAACTCGCACGCGAGCTTCGTCAGCTCGTTCAACCTCGAGGCGCATAAGCTCTTCGGCGTCAACAACGCCTACGCCGCCACCAACGCGGCGGCCGCGAAGGCTGGCTACAGCACCTCCGCGCTGGGCTTCGGCCCGCTGGGGCCGACGATGCTGCTCGTGCCGGCGATGATGTTCTTCATCCTGTGGCCGAACTGGGGCGCCACGCTTTACGGCGAGATCCGCGGCGCCAGTGACTTCCGGCGGGTCTTCACCGGCATGTTCGCGGGCCTGTGGATCACGGTGATCTTGACGGTCATCTTCCTGCTGCTGATGGCCAAGACGGTCGGCTGGGGCTTCTACCAGAACCTCAACTCGCTGGACTACAACCTCACGCCGCAGTTCGGCATCTGGCCGTATCCGTTCATGTTCGCCGGCTGGCTGGTGCACAACACCGCCTTCCAGGTCGCCCTGATCCTGGTGCTGAGCCTGTGGTTCTTCGGCTGGGTGGGCACCCTGTTCCTGTCCTCGACCCGGGTCATCTTCGCGGCCGCGTTCGACCGGGTGCTCCCCGACCGGGCGGCCGAGGTGTCGGAGAAGCGGAAGGTGCCGTTCTACTCGCTGGTGCTGATGCTGCTGCCCGCGGTGGGGCTGGCCGCCATCTATGCCTACTCGACGACGTTCAGGTCCTACACCCTGGACGCGACGCTGGTCATCGCGGTGACCTACCTGTTCAGCGCGATCGCGGTGGTCATCCTGCCCTGGCGCAAGCGCGAGCTGTGGCAGGCGTCGCCCGCGAGCAAGATCAAGGTGCTCGGGGTGCCGATTGTCCCGGTATCGGGCGTGATCACGATCGGGCTGCTCGGTTTCAACCTCTACGAGTGGTTCAGCAACGACCTCTACTTCGTGAACAACCGTGACTCGCTGTACTACATGGCCGCCATGTATGTACTGGCGATCGTGCTGTACATCGCGGCGCGGCTGATTCGCAGAAGGCAGGGCATCGACCTCGGCCTGATCAACAAGGAGATCCCGGTCGAGTAAGGAACGGCATCGTCCCGCCCTTCGCGGGTTCCGGGGGTCGCCCCCCGGGCCAGCGCAGCGTGGCACCGGCCCCGTCGCCGTAGTGCAGGCGGCGGGGCCGTGTCCATGCCGGGCGGCGTGGGGAGATAGAGCGGTGACACCAGAGATAGGCGGGAAGCGGCGGCATGACTGAGACTCCGGCCCGGGCCAGCGCCGTGATCGTGGGCGCGGGCATCGTCGGCAACAGCCTCGTCCACCACCTGGCGCTGCTGGGGTGGCGCGACCTCGTGCTGGTGGACAAGGGCCCGATGCCCAACCCGGGCGGGTCCACCGGGCACGCCTCCAACTTCATCTTCCCGATCGAGTACTCGAAGATGATGATGGAGCTGACCAGGTACAGCACCGAGCAGTACCAGGAGCTGGGGGTCTTCACCCAGAGCGGCGGGATCGAGGTGGCGCGCACCGCCGAGCGGATGGCCGAACTGCGCCGCCGCTGCTCCGCGGCCAAGGCGTGGGGGATACCCGCCGCGATGCTTACCCCCGCCGAGATACGCAAACTGGTGCCGTACCTCGACGAGACCGTGGTTCTGGGCGGGGGGCACTTCCCGACCGTGGGCGTGGTCGACTCGCTCCGGGCCGGCACCCTGATGCGGGAGCGGGCGCAGGCCGCCGGCGCGCTGACCGTGCTGGCCGGCACCGAGGTGCTCGGCATCGACACCGGCGACACCGGGAGCAGGCCCCAGGTGCGGGCCGTGCGGACCACCGCGGGCGACATCGAGACCGGCATCTGCGTGATCTGCTGCGGGGTGTGGAGCCCGCGCATCGCCCGGATGGCCGGGGCGCGGCTGGCGCTGACCCCGATCGTGCACCAGATGATCAGTGTGGGGCCCATCGCGCTGTTCGCGGGCACCGCCGGGGAGATCTCCTACCCGATCGTGCGGGACGTGGACACCAACATGTACGAGCGGCAGCACGGCGGCGACATGGAGGTCGGCTCCTACGCGCACCGCCCGATGATCGTCAGCCCCGACGACATCCCCGCCAACGAGGAAGCGGCGCTGTCCCCGACCGAGATGCCGTTCACGGCCGACGACTTCGACCCGCAGCTCGCCGAGGCACTGGAGCTCATGCCGGACCTCCTGGGCGACGAGCGCGCCGGGATCCGGTACGCGATCAACGGCCTGATCTCGATGACCCCGGACGGCCATCCGCTGCTTGGCGAGATGCCAGAGGTCAAGGGGCTGTGGTCGGCCGCGGCGAGCTGGATCAAGGAGGGCCCGGGCTGCGGCCGGGCGGTGGCCGAGCTGATGTCGGGCCGGGTGCCGGCCATCGACGTGCACGAGGCCGACGTGGCCAGGTTCTACCCCTGCCAGCAGACCGTCGCCCATGTGCGGGGGCGGGCCCGTGAGGGCTTCAACAAGATGTATGGCATCGTCCACCCCGCCGAGCAGTGGGAATCGGGCCGCCCGGTCCGGCTCAGCCCCTTCTACCAGCGGGAGGCGGACCTGGGCGCGGTGTTCTTCGAGACCGCCGGCTGGGAGCGCCCGCACTGGTACGGCTGCAACGAGGCGCTGCTGGCGCGCTACTCGGGCCGGCTTGGCGAGCGGTCCGCCGAATGGGACGCGCGATGGTGGTCGCCGGTCATCAACGCCGAGCACCTGGCCATGCGGGACGCCTGCGGCATCGTCGACCTGTCCGCCTTCGCGGTCTTCGACATCACCGGCCCGGCGGCCCTGGAGGCGGTGCAGTCGCTGGTCGTGGCGCAGGCCGACGTCCGCCACGGGCGGGTGATCTACACGTCGCTGCTGGACCCCGAGGGCGGCTTCAAGGCCGACCTGACCGTGATGCGGCTGGGCGCCGACCACTTCCGGGTGGTCACCGGCGGGGCGACCGGCATGGCCGAGAAGAAGTGGTTCACCGATCACCTGCCCTCCGGGGCGCAGCTCACCGACCTCACCTCGGCCTGGGCCACGCTCGGCGTCTGGGGGCCCCGGGCCAGGGACGTGCTCCAGCCGGTGACCCTGGGCGACCTGTCCCACGCCGCGTTCGGGTTCGGCACCTGCCGGGAGGTGGAGATCGGCGGGGTGACCGTGCTCGTGTCGCGCATCTCCTACGTCGGGGAGCTGGGCTGGGAGCTGTACGTGCCGATGGAGCAGGGCGCCCGGGTGTGGGACGCGGTCTGGGACGCGGGCCAGCCGCACGGCGTGGTGCCCGCCGGCATCGGCGTGTACGGCACGACCGGCCGGCTCGAGAAGGGCTACCGCGCCTACGGCATGGAGCTGACCCCGGACTACAACCTGGTCGAGGCCGGGATGACCCGGCCGCGGGTCAAGGAGCAGCCGTTCGTCGGCAAGGAGGCCTACCTCGCGCAGCGGGACCGGCCGCCAGCGGCGGTGCTGTGCACGCTGACCGTGGATGACCACACCTCGGCCGACGGCCAGCTTCGCTACATGCTCGGCGGCGAGCCGATCCTTTCGGTGGCGGGCGAGCGCCTGGTCGACGCGGCGGGCCGGCCCTCCTACGTCACCAGCGCCGGCGCGGGGCCGTCCGTGGGCAAGCACCTGCTGATGGCCTACCTGCCGCCGGAGCAGGCGCGCGAGGGCAACCGCCTGGCCGTCGAGTGCTTCGGCGAGCAGTATCCGGTCACGGTGGCCGTGGCCGGATCCACGCCGCTGTTCGACCCGGAGAACACCCGGGTCCGGAGCTGAGCCGCATGGAGATCGGCGTCTGCGTCAAGCGCGTGCCCATGGTCGGCGGCAAGATCGTGCTGACCCCCGACGAGCAGGAGGTGGACACCCGGCTCTCCGGGTTCACCATCAGCCCGCACGAGGAATGCGCGGTCGAGGAGGCGGTCCAGATCACCGAGCGGCTCGGCGGGACCGTATCGGTGCTCACCCTCGGGCCGCCCGAGGCCGCCGACCAGCTCCGCGACGCGCTGGCGCTCGGCGCGAAGCGGGCGGTGCTGCTGCAGACCGACGGCCGGGAATGGGGCCCGATCGCCACCGCGGCGGCCATCGTGGCCGAGGTGCGCCGCCATGCCGCCGAAGGACCCGGCTACGACCTGCTGCTGTGCGGCAACGAGGCGGCCGACACCGGCGACTACCAGGTGGGGATCCGGGTGGCCTGCGCCCTGGGCTGGCCGTGCGTCACCGGCATCAAGAACCTGGAGATCACCCAGGCGGGGGCCAATGGCCTGGGCCCCGTGACGGAGGAACGGGGCCCAGGGCCATCGGGGGGTTCCGGGGGGTCGCCTCCCCGGGCCAGTAGGGCCAGCGCCCGGGCCCGGCGGGAGTACCGCGGCGGCGAGGAGACGTTCGAGTTCGGCCTGCCCGCGGTGATCTGCGTCAAGGAGGGCATCAACCTGCCCCGCTACCCGTCGCTGCCCGGGCGGCTGCGCGCCAAGCGGGCGGTGATCGAGCAGCAGGAGCCACAGTGGCAGCCCGAGGGGCTTCGCAAGCGATCGCTCCGGGTGCCCGCGACCCAGCGCAGGCAGGCCACCGTGCTCGGCACCGGGGCGGACGCCGTGCCCGCGCTGCTCGGCGTGCTTGACGAATGGGGCCTGCTGCCATGACCGTGCTGTGCCTGGTGGAACAGGATGCCGGCGAGGCCGCCGACGCGTCGCTGCGGGCGCTGACGTTCGCCGCCCGGCTGGCCGGGGCCGGCCCGGTACCCGTCGCTGCCGTGCTGTTCGGGCCCGCGGACCAGGTGCCCGGCAGCGCACTGGCGGCGCACGGCGCGGCCAGCGCCCACGTCGTGGAGCCCGGGCACCTGGACGGCTACGCGCCGCGGGCCTGGGCGCGTGCCCTCGCCGGGCTGGCCGCCCAGACCGGCGCGACCGCCGTGGTCGCCGCGGCCACAGACCGGGGCAACGAGGTCCTGGCCTACCTCGGCGCGCTCACCGGCCTGCCGATGGCGGCGAACTGCGTCGAGGCGGAGCCCGCCGACGACGGCGGGTACCGGCTCGTCCGGCACCGCTGGGCCGGGCTGCTGTTCGAAGAGGCCTCCCTGGACGGTTCACCCGCGCTGCTGACGGTGGCCACGGAAGCGGTCGCTGCCGTGCCGGTGGCGGACCCCGGCGCGCTGGCGGTGCACCCCTGCGCTCCGGACCTGGACGGCGACGACCTGCGGGTGCGGGCCACCGAGACCGCCGGGCACAGTTCCGGCGCGTCGCTCGCCACCGCGCGGGTGGTGGTCGGCGGCGGCCGCGGCGTCGGCGGCCCGGACGGTTTCGCGCCCCTGGAGGAACTGGCCGGCCTGCTCGGCGGCGTCGTCGGGGTCTCCAGGGTGGTGACAAGTGAGGGCTGGCGGCCGCACCGGCAGCAGGTCGGGCAGACCGGCACCAAGATCACGCCGGAGCTCTACCTCGCCTGCGGGATCAGCGGTGCCATCCAGCACATGGCCGGCTGCGCCGGCGCCAAGCACATCGTCGTGATCAACACCGATGCCGGGGCGCCCATCCTGGCGCACGCCGACTATGCGGTCGTGGGGGACCTGGGTGCGGTGGTCCCGGCCCTGGTGGCCGCCCTCCGGGCCCGCGCCACGTCCGGGTGCACTACAGGGATAAGATATATGCCTTGACAGGAATATGCCTGATACGGCATGCTTGCAGGGTGACCACGGTTTTCGAAGTGCTTGCGGAGCCCCGGCGACGGCAGATCCTCGACCTCGTGCGTGGCGGCGAGTGCTCGGTGAACGAGCTGGTCGCCCGGCTGGAGATGAACCAGCCCGCCGTCTCCAAGCACCTGCGGGTGCTCAGGGAAGCCGGCCTGGTCCTGGTGCGGGTGGACGAGCAGCGCCGGCTCTACCGGCTCAGCCCGGCGCCACTGCGCGAACTCGACCAGTGGCTGGCTCCCTACCGCGCGGCCTGGGACGCCAGCCTGGACAAGCTGGCACGGCACCTGGACCAGATGGACCAGGGCGAGACAGGGGAAGGGCGATGACGGCAGGCAAGCTGGAAGACATCGGCGGCGGGCAGTGGCGGCTGCGGTTTACCCGCGACCTGGCGCACCCGCAGGACAAGGTATGGCGGGCGATCACCGAGCCGGACCACATGCAGGCGTGGTTCCCGCAGCACGTCAGCGGTGATTGGGTGGTGGGCGGCCCGCTCACGTTCTCCAGCCCGGAGCAGCGCGGCCCGGACTTCACCGGCGAGGTGCTCGCCTACCACCCGCAGTCGCTGGTGGAGTTCCGCTGGGGCACCGACGTGATCCGCCTCGAACTGGCGGGCCGCCCCGGCGGCTGCACGCTCACGCTGCTGGACACCTTCAGCGAGCTGGGCAAGGCGGCGCGGGACGCGGCCGGCTGGCACGAATGCCTCGACCGGCTCACCGACGACCTGGACAAGGGCGAGATGTCGTTCACCCCTGGCCAGCGATGGGCCGAGGTGCATCCGCGCTACGTCGAGGAGTTCGGGCCCGAGGCCGCCGCGATCGGCCCGCCGGCCGGCTACTGACCAGGTTCCGGTGGCAGTTCGCGGCCGCGACCGCAGCCGCGAACGCCTCCGTCATCTGCATGGCAGCACTCTTCTGTGCGCCGGTGAAGCCGGTCGATCCCGCCCGGTCTCAGACCTTGGTTGCCGCTTCCAGGTTCTCCCGGGCGGTCTGGGTGAGCGGGTGGTCCGGCCCGAGCGCGCGCTCGCTGTCGGCGAGCGTGCGCTCGAACAGCCCCTGGGCCTCGGTGTACCGGCCCACCGTGTGGTAGGCGTGGGCGAGGTTGCTGCGGGAGGTCAGCGTGTCTGGGTGGTCCGGCCCGAACACCCGGTCGCAGTCGGCCAGGTTCTGCTCGTACAGGGGGATGGCCTGGGCCAGCTTGCGCGCGGAATGGTAGGCGGACGCCAGGTTGCCGCGAGCTGTGATGGTGTCGGGGTGGTCGTGGCCCTGGGCGCGCTCCCGGTCGGCCAGCGTGCGCTCGTACAGCGGCACGGCCTCCTTGTACTTGCCGGCCAGGAAGCACGCGTCGGCGAGGTTGCCGCGTGCGGTGATGGTGTCGGGGTGGTTGAGGCCCTGTGCCCGTTCCCGGTCGGCCAGGGTGCGCCGGTAGACCGGCAGCGCGTCCTTCAGCCGGCCGGCGGCGCGGTAGGCGTAGGCCAGGTTGCCGCGCGCCGTCAGGGTCTCGGGGTGGTCGGCGCCCAGCGTGCGCTCCCGGTCGGCCACGATGCGCTCGTGCAGCGGCAGGGCCTTGGCAGGCTGCCCGGCCGCGCGATAGGCGTGGGCGAGATCGGCCCGGGCGGTGATGGTGTCCTGGTGCCCGGGGCCGAGCACCCGCTCGCGGTCCGCGAGCATGCGCTGGAACGTGGCGATGGCCCGATCGCCCAGGCCGGCGCCGAGATAGGCCTCGCCCAGCTCTTCGCGGGCGGTCAGCGTGTCCGGATGGCGGGCTCCCCGGCCCTGCTCGGACTCGGCGACAACGCGCTCGGCGAGGCGGACCGCCTCCTCGGCGCGGCCGGCCGTGCGGTAGGCGCGGGCAAGGCTGGCCCGGGCGGCCACCGTGTCGGGGTGGCTGGCCCCGAGTATCCGCCGCCGCTCGTTCACCGACTCCTGGTACACCGCCACGGCGTCGTCCGAGCGCCCCGCCGCCTCATATGCCGCGCCGAGCCGGTCCCTGGCCAGGATGGTATGAGCGTGACCGGGTCCCAGCTCGGCCTGGCTGGTTCCCAGCATCGACTGCCAGCAGCGAATGGCGGGCTCGGCCAGGCCCGCCGTTTCCATGCTCCGGCCCGCGCGCAACAGCACCGGGTGGCACTCCGGAGACCACAGCACCCGGCCCGTGACCTGGTGCAGCCGGGCGGTGCAGTCTCGCAGTGCCTGCTCGAACGACGCAGGCACGTCGCCGCGGGGCCAGGCCTGGAGCAGCGCCTCGGCGGCGGCGCGGGCCACCTCATCACATTCGGCGGCGGTGAGGTTCTGCTGCACCGTGGCCTGGACCAGGCTGTGCACCCGCACCGTGCGGGCGGCGCTGGTGGTGTCGATGCTGACCAGGCCCGCCCGGGCCAGGTTGTACAGCGCGGCGCGGGCCTGCATGTCGTCCACCGGGGCGCCGCGCCGGTAACGGGTGAGGTAGGCGCAGGCGGCCTGGCTGGTGAGTACCGCGCCGGGGATGCCGTTGGGATCCAGCAGGGCGACCAGGGACAGCGCCGGGCGGGCCAGCCCGGCCGGCGGTATCTGCTCGGCGAATTCGGTGGCCAGTGCCCAGGTGGACGCGACGATCGAGGGATAGGCGCCCGCCGGGCCGCCGGCCAGGTGCTGCATGCGCTCGGCGAACCTGGCCCGGTACTGGCGGCAGTCCAGCCCGGTTTCGGCCATCAGCGCGGCCGCCTGCGCCAGCGCGATCGGCAGGTAGCCGAGGTCACCGGCCAGGTCGAGCGCGCCGATCCACTGGTCCGAGTCGTTCTGCAGCTTGCTGGACAGGTAGGCCAGCGCCTCGCGGGGACTGAACGGCCCCACCTCGATCGCGCGCGGGCGGTAGGCGCGCACCCCGGTGTCGGACCGGCGGCTGGTGACCACCACCCGCCCGTGCGGCCCGTGCGGCCAGAGCCCTTCCAGCACCCCCGCCTCGGCGAGGTCGTCCAGGATCACCAGCCACGGTCTGCCGGTCTCGGCGAGCCAGTCGAGGAAGTGCGCGGCGGCTGCCTCGGGCCCGTCCGTGGCGGGGGTCCCGGCCACGTCGTGCATCGCCTGCGCGTACCCGGTCACCACGGCGTCCCGGCTGGTCGGGGTCAGCCAGAGGACCAGGTCAAGCGCGCGGCGGTCCCATAGTGCGTGCGCGATGGCGAGGGCGAGCTGCGTCTTGCCGGTGCCGCCGAGCCCGCCCAGGGTCCGGCCCGCCTCCTCGTCGGGGATCAGCACCGCCGTGTCCCCGGGTGCCAGGCTGGCGGCCAGGCCGAGCCCGGTCTCCTGGCGCGGCACGTGCGAGTCGGCCAACTGCGGTATCAGGCCGGACAGCAGCGGCCAGGTCACCTCATCCGGACGTGCCGTAGCTCCCTCTGGGTGCCTGCCGTTCATTGCTGTCTGGTCACCAACCGCATGGTGTGGCCGGGGCTCCCCGGGTGATGTCAACCAAACCTCACGCCGGTTATACACGTCGGTTTCACATCACGGAACGAAAACGGAAACGGGACTCCGGCCCGGGGACAGTGCAAGCGATTGTATTTCGCTCAATTACTACATGTGATTTCTGGTTCCTTTTACGTAGCGGCATTCCGGCCGCCAGGGAGGGCCAGGCGCGGCCCCGCGGCTCGGCCGGTCAGGGGCTGGCAGCAGCCTGGGCGTCACCCACGCGGGCGAGGAGATCCTTGCGCCACTGCTCGGTCTGCTGGATCTGGTTGAACGTGAACAGGTGCAGCCCCGCGACCCCGGCGCCCGGTGCGGTGACGGTCGGGCCCAGCCTGGCCAGCAGCCGCTCCGGCCGGTAGCCGCCGGGCGTGCCGAACCGCAGGAACCACTCCACATGCCCGGCGAGGAACCGGGCGGACTCGCTGGCACCTGCCTTGGCCGCCATCCGGAGCAGCCGGGCCCGCTCCACCGGCCCGGCCAGCCCGACATATATCGGCAGGGTGACGCCCCGGGCGCGGACCCGCCGGATCCAGCGCCGCACCGTGGCCGGGTCGAAGCACAGGTTGCTCACGATGTAGGCGGCGAGCCGGCGCTTGTCCCACATGGCCTGGATCGTGATGTCGTCATCGATCCTCGGGTGCGTCTCCGGGTACCCGGTGATCCCGGTCCGCGGAAAAGGGTTGCCCATTTCGGCCAGCCGCTCAAGCAATGACAATGCGCTGTCGAAACGCCCCGCCGGGGGGTCCGCGTCACCCGCCGGGATGAAAACGTCGTCCACCCCGCACGCGATCAGCCGGGCGGCGATATCGGCCAGGTGCGCGTCGTCGCGGACCAGCCGGGCGGACAGGTGCGGGACCACCTGGTAGCCGAGCCCCGCCAGCTTCTCGGTCAGGTCCAGGGTGGCGTCCAGGCCCTTGGCGGGGGAGGCGGTCACGGTCACCGTCAGGCCGGCCGGCACCCACTGCGCCACGGCGTCCGCCACGCTGCCCGCCGGGAACACCTCGTACCTGGGGTGTTCCAGCAGCGGGGCGGCGCTGGCCAGGCCGCCGCGCAGCAGCCCGCCCCCGGTCACGGCCCGCCCCCCGGTCACGGCCCGCCCCCCGGTCACGGCCCGCCCCCCGGTGACGGCCAGCCCCGGATCACGGCTCGCTCCTGGCATCCTGCCCGCCCCGGCGGCACCCGCCGGGCCGCATCACGGCGGCCTCTCGGCGCCCGGCGCATCACGGCCGCCTCCCGGCGCCCGGCGCATCACGGCCGCCTCCCGGCGCCCGGCCTCTCGCTGCCGGCATCGTTTGTGGTCGTTGCGCCACCCACCACATTCTTTTGTGGTCGTTGCGCCACCGACGACAAACGATTTCCGGTGACGAGCGCCTCCAGTTCCCGTTCCAGTCCGGCCGTCCCGGTCGGCACGACGGTGAGCGGCAGGCCGAACCGGGCCGCCACCCGCTCCGCCTCCGCGGCCAGCCCCGGCTCGGGGTTCTGGGCGAGCCAGACCACGCGGCGGTAGTGCCCGAAGTAGTCCGGCCACAGTTCCGGGTGCCGGTCGAGCCCCAGTTCCGCGAGCACCGCCCGGTCGAAGCTCCGGACCAGGAAGTCGGTGAGCACGTAGGTGCCCGGCTCGGCCTCGAACAACTCCCGGATCCGCTCCGGCCCGGCCAGCACGTCGTAACAGTGCAGCCCCGGCAGCCGCCGCAGCCCCAGCCGGTGGCACACCTCGTCCAGTGCGCCGTACGTGCCGCAGTCGGCATAGGCCACGGCGACCCGTTGCCCGCGGGCCAGGGCGGCGCGGGCCAATCGTTCGGCATGAATGGTGATGTTTTTCGGGCGGTTGTGCAGCAGGGCGGGCAGGCAGTGCAACTCGGCCGGCCAGCCGCGGCGGGCGATGATCTCCCGCAGTTGCCCGCCCAGGGCACCGCAGGCGATGACCAGGAGCGGCGCCTCAGCCGGGGAACGGCAACTGCGCGACGAAGCGGTCGTTGAAGTCGGCGCGGTCGGACAGCTCGACATACCTCACCTCCTCCAGCAGCGCCAGGCCGCCGGCCCGCTCGCGCAGCGACAGCAGCGCCATCTTCGCCCCCTCGCCGGCCACGTTCCCGGCGCTCACCACGCGCAGCACGCCGATCTCCGGGACCAGGCCGAGCCGGATCGCGTTGGCCGGGGACAGGTAGCTGCCGAACGAGCCGGCCAGCAGCACCTGCTGGATGTCGCGGGGTTCGAGGCCCGCCTCCTCCAGCAGGATCCGCCAGCCGGTGGCGATCGCCGCCTTGGCGAACTGGAGTTCCCGCACGTCCCGCTGGGACAGGTAGATCGAGTGCGCCACGTCGCCCGGCGAGCCGAGCCAGTGCAGCACGAACACCCGCTCCTCGCCGAGCCGGGTCAGCCGCCCGGCCAGCCCGGGGGCCAGCGCGGCGGCCCGCTCCTCGGGCACGAACCGGCCGGACGGGTCGAGCAGGCCCAGCTTGACCAGCCCGGTCACCGCGTCCACCAGGCCGGAGCCGCACAGCCCGGCGGGCTCCGCGTCGCCGATGATGGTCAGCTCGCACTTCTCGGCGGTCATCGTGACCACCTCGATCGCCCCGTCCGCGGCGCGCATCCCGCACCGGATCGCCGCGCCCTCGAACGCGGGCCCGGCCGGCGCGGCGGTGGCCAGCAGCCATTCCCGGTTGCCGAGCACGATCTCGCAGTTCGTGCCGATGTCCACGAACAGCCGGATCCGGGCGTCCCGGTCCATGCCGGAGGCGAGCAGCCCGGCGGTGATGTCGCCGCCGACGTAGGCGCCGAACGCGGGGAACACCACGGCCCGGGCCCGTGGGTGCACCGCGATGCCGAGGTCGGTGGCGAGCACCTCGGGGAACAGCCGGGTGGCCATGATGAACGGGGCCATGCCGAGCGGCTCCGGGTCGATGCCCAGCACCAGGTGGGTCATGGTCGCGTTGCCCGCCAGCGCCACCTCGTACACCTCGGCCGGGTCCGTGCCGCCCTGCGCGCACACCTCGGCGGCCAGCCCGGCCAGGGTCTGCTGAGCCAGCGAACGCAGCCGGTCGAGCGCAGCCGGGTCCAGCATCGTCGCGCTGATCCGGCTGATCACGTCCGCGCCGAACGGCTGCTGCGCGTTGAGCACGGACGCCACCGCGGCCGGGGTCCCGGTGGACAGGTCCAGCAGCGTCGCGACCACGGTCGTGGTGCCCAGGTCGAACGCGATGCCGAACCGGCGGCCGGTGGTGTCGCCGGGCTCCACGCCGATCAGCACATCGTCAACGACCACCGCGGTCACCCGGTAGTCGGCGGCGCGCAGCACCCGGCCGAGCGTGCGCAGCACATCCAGGTCGATCCGCGGCTCCAGGTCGTCGAGCGCCGCGAGCACCCGCTCGGCGTCGGTCACCTGGTCGCTCAGCGACGGCTCGGCCAGTTCCAGGTAGCGCTTCTGCACCGCGGGCCGCAGGATCACCTGCCGGCCGACGCCGACCGTCGCGGCCTTGGGCCTGGTGGCAAGCGGCGGCACGTCGACCCGGGCATCGGTGACGGCCTGCGCCCGGCAGGCGAGCCGCCAGCCCTGCCGCAGCTCGTCCGGGGTGAACGCGCGGGCGTCCAGCTCGGACGGGTCCCCGGGCGCGTCGAGCACCCGGACCTTGCACTTCTTGCAGGTGCCGTGCCCGCCGCAGGTCGAGTCGATCGCGATGCCGTTCCAGCTCGCGGCGTCGAACAGGGTGACCCCGTGCGGCACCCGCACCCGCCGCTCGCCCGGCTCGAAGACCAGGTCGACCCGGGCCGGGCCGCCGGGGTGCCCAGTGCCGCCGGCGTCCGTGGCCACCGCGTCGTCGACGCTGGTCACGGAGCAGCCTGCGCGCCGGCCCCCGCGCCCCCCGCGGCCTGCTGGGCCCGGTGCGCGGCGATCCAGGACGCGCCCCACGGGTCCCGGTCGAGCAGCAGGTCCGCGGCCTTGACCGCGCGGACCACCTGCGGCGAGCGGGCGTCCATGATGGCACTGGTCAGGCCGTGGGAGATGGCCACCGGCAGGAACGCGGCCCCGATCGAGTGCCGGTCCGGCATGCCGAACGACACGTTCGAGGCGCCCAGCGTCATGTTCACGCCGAACTCCTCGCGGAGCAGTGCAATCGTTTCCAGCGTCCGGATCCCGTGGCCGGTGTCCGCGCCGACCGGCATGGCCAGCGGGTCGATCACGATGTCCTCGATGGCGATCCCGTAACGCCCGGTGGCCACGTCGATGAGCTTGCGGGCCAGTTCCACCCGGCGGGCCGGCTCCTCGGGGATCTCCTCCTCGTCGTTGGGCAGGCCGATGACCGCGGCACCGTACTTCTTCACCAGCGGCAGGATCGCTTCCAGCCGGTCGTCCTCGGCCGTGACGGAGTTGACCAGCGCCTTGCCCTCGTAGGCGGCCAGGCCCGCGTCCAGTACCTCGATGATCGAGGAGTCGATGACCAGCGGCAGGTCGGTCAGGCCCTGGATGAGCCGGACCGCCCCGCTCATGAGTTCCGCCTCGTCTGCCAGCGGCGCGCCCATGTTCACGTCGAGCACCATGGCGCCGCCGGCGACCTGCTGTGCCACGTCGGTCTCCACCCGGGACAGGTCGCCGGCCCGCAGTTCCTCCTGGAACGCCTTGCGCCCGGTCGGGTTGATCCGCTCGCCGATGATGCAGAACGGCTGGCCGGGGCCGATCACGGCCTGCCTGGTAGCGGAGGAGAGAACGGTGTCCATCGGCGGCCGCCTACGCGGGCAGCGCGGCGCGGCGCCGCTGCAGCAGTTCCTTGGCCCGGACCACCGCCGCCGAGGCGTCGGCGGCGTACCCGTCGGCGCCCACCACGTCGGCGTACTCCTGGGTGACCGGGGCACCGCCGACCATGACGATCACCTGGTCGCGCAGCCCGGACTTCGCCAGCGCGTTGATGTTCGCCTTGAACATCGGCATGGTCGTGGTGAGGAACGCGGAGAAGCCGAGGATGTCCGGCTGGTGCTCGCGGACCGCGTCGATGAACTTCTCCGGTGACACCTGCACGCCGAGGTCGATCACCTCGAACCCGGCGCCCTCGAACATGATGTTCACCAGGTTCTTGCCGATGTCGTGCACATCGCCCTTGACCGTGCCCATGACCACCTTGCCGATCGTCGTGGCGCCGGTCTCGGCCAGCAGCGGCCGCAGGATCTCCAGCGCCCCGGCCATCGCCTTGCCCGCGATCAGCATCTCCGGCACGAAGAAGTCGCCGCGCTCGAACCGGGCGCCGACCTCCTCGAGCGCCGGGATCAGCGCGTCGTAGAGCAGCCTCTCCGGGCCCAGGCCCATCCCGAGCCCGGTGTTGGTCAGCTCGAGCACGGCGGGGCCGTTGCCCACCAGGGTGTCGTCGTAAAGCTGCTTGAGAAGCTCGTCGGGGGTCACGCGCCACCTTCTCTCCGTGCTTGGGCCGCCTGTGCTTGAGCCGCCGGTCCCTGGGCCGCCGGTTCCTGGGCCGCCGGTCCCTGGGCCGCCGGTTCCTGGGCCGCCGGTCCCTGGGGCGCCGGTCCCTGGGCCGCGTGCGCCAGGCGCGGCGAGCCGTCCCCCCGCGGTGCGGGACGCTCCCCGTGCGGTGCCGGGTACTCCCCGTGCGGTGCCGGGTACTCCCCCCGCGGCGCGGGGCGCTCCGCCCGGTGGCCGAGGACGGCCGACAGGCCGTGGGCCTGGGCCATGCACGCGGCCGCCACGTCGGCGATCCGCGGCGGGGTCAGCCGGGTGCCGGGCCCGGACACCGACAGCGCGGCGACCACCGCGCCGCCGTCGCGGCGGACCGGGGCGGCCACCGCGACAAGCCCCGGCTCGAGTTCGCCGTCGATGACCGCGTAACCGCGTTCCAGGACCGCCGCCAGCTCCGCCTCCAGCGCCGCTCGGCTGGTGATGGTCTGCTCGGTGCGCCGCTCCAGCCGGCCCGGCGGCAGCTTCGCCGCGCCGTGGGCGAGCAATACCTTGCCGGCCGCGCTGCAGTGCAGCGGCACCGCCCGGCCCAGCCAGTTGGTGGCCCCGATCAGGTACTCGCTGTCTACCTGGGCGATCTGCTCGACCATGCCGTCCCGCCCGACGCCCAGGTTCACCGTCTCGCCGGTGTCCGCGCCGAGCCGGTCCAGGTAGGGCTGGGCGACCTCGGTCAGCCCGGCCTCCGCGCCGCCGCGCCAGGCGAACCGGACGAACATCTCCCCGGGACGGAACCGGCCCGCGTCGTCCCGGCGGACCAGCCCGTTGCGCTCCAGCGCCAGCAGCAGCCGCGACGTGGTGCTCTTGGCCAGGCCGGTCGCGGCGGCCAGCTCGGTGAAGGTGACCGAGCCCGGCGCGTGCACCACCTCGGTGAGCAGCCGCGCCGCGCGGTCCACCGCCTGGGTTCCGTTCGGACTGCTCACCACGCGCCTGCCTGTGGGGTTCCTGCGCCGGCCTTGCGGCATAGTTCCACGTTGCGGAACTCTGTTCTACTATGTGATCCTACGATCGGGGTCTTGGCCGGTCAAGGCTGCGCCGGCCGGTCCCGGGCCGCCCCGGGAGAGCCCCGGGACAGCCCGGCCTCGTGGACAGCCAGCCCCGGGGCCCGCCGGAGGAGGCAGGTGGCGATGTTCCGCAACACGATGCCCCGGTACGAGATCCTCTCCGCCGACGCGGTCGGGGTACTGGAACGCGGCTGGCGCCGCATCGTCAGCGAGATCGGCGTCCAGTTCGCCAAGCCGGAGGCGGTCGAGCTGTTCCGCAGGGCCGGCCAGCAGGTGGACGGCGACGTGGTCAAGTTCGACCCGGACTTCGTGCTCGAGCAGGTCGCCAAGGCCCCGCGCGAATTCGACGTGCAGGCCCGCAACCCGGCCAACAGCGTGCACATCGGCGGCGACGACATGGTGTTCGGCGCGGTGTACGGGGCGCCGTTCATCCGCGAGGGCGAGGTCCGCAGGGACGCCACGCTGGCGGACTTCCGCCGCCTGGCGATGCTGTCGCAGTCGTTCCCCGAACTGGATTCCGCGGGCGGGGTGATCTGCGAGCCCAACGACGCGCCGCTGGACTCCCGGCACCTCGACATGATCTACGCGCTGCAGACCCTCACCGACAAGATCTACATGGGCAATGTGGTGTCCGGCCCGAACGCGGCCGACACCATCGCGATGACCTCGATCCTGTTCGGCGGCCTGGACAAGGGCCGCGCCAGCATCGAGCAGACCCCGGCGACGATCTCGCTGATCAACTGCAACTCGCCGCTGCGCTGGGACGACCGGATGCTGGACGCCCAGTTCGAGTACTGCGCCGCGAACCAGCCGGTGGTGCTCACCCCGTTCCTGCTCATGGGCGCGATGTCGCCGGTGGCGATCCCGGCCGCGCTGGCGCAGCAGCTCGCCGAGGCGCTCACCGGCATCGCGCTGGCTCAGCTCATCCGGCCCGGCTGCCCGGTCATCTTCGGCTCGTTCCTGTCCAACATCGACATGCAGTCCGGGTCGCCCAGCTTCGGCACACCCGAGTCGGCCATCGGCCTGCTGTGCACCGGGCAGCTCGCCCGGCACTACGGGCTGCCGTTCCGCACCGGCGGCGGGCTCAACTCCAGCCAGACCCCGGACGCGCAGGCGGCCTACGAGGCGCTGATGACGCTGCTGCCCACGTTCCTGGCGGGCACCAACTTCGTCATGCACGCCGCGGGCTGGCTGGAAGGCGGCCTGGTGAGCTGCTACGAGAAGTTCATCATCGACATCGAGCTGCTGCGGATGCTCCGGGTGCAGTTCACCCCGCTGGAGATCGACGAGGCGTCGCTGGCGTTCGGCGCGCACGAGGAGGTCGGCCACGGCGGCCACTTCCTCGGCGCCGCGCACACCATGGAGCGGTTCCGCACCTGCTTCTACCGGCCGCTGCTGTCCTCCACCGCGAACTACGAGCGGTGGCTGAAGCAGGGCGGCAAGGACGCCATGGTGCGGGCCGGCGATATCTACCACAAGACCCTGGAGGAGTACCAGCCGCCGCCGCTGGACGACGCGATCCGCGCCGAGCTGGCCGACTACGTCGCCCGCCGCCGCGCCGAGCTCGGTGACTAGGTGAGGGGCGACTAGTGGCCGCCGAAGGCCCGGCCGACCTGGTGCTGACCGGGGGGGCCGTCTACACGGTCGACGCCGCGCGGACCTGGGCGCAGGCGGTCGCGATCTCCGGCGGCCGGATCGTGGCGGTGGGCACCGACTCAGGAATGCGGCCCTACGTGGGCCCGGGCACCGAGGTGGTCGGCCTGCGCGGGCGGATGCTGCTGCCCGGGTTCCAGGACGCGCACGTGCACGCGTCCGGCGGCGGCCTGGAGCGCAGCCAGTGCGACCTGACCGGCGAGCACACCAGGCAGGGCTACCTGGCGGCGATCCGCCGCTACGCCGACCGCGGCCCCGGCGCGGCCTGGATCACCGGCGGCGGCTGGGGGATGGACGTGTTCCCCGGCGGCGTGCCCGGCAAGGAGGACCTCGACGAGGTGGTCCCGGACCGGCCGGTGTTCCTGTCCAACCGCGACCACCACGGGGCCTGGGTGAACTCGCGAGCGCTGGCGCTGGCCGGGATTGACGCCGCCACCCCGGATCCCCCGGACGGCCGGATCGAGCGGACCGCGGCCGGCGAGCCCCAGGGCACGCTGCACGAGGGCGCGATGAACCTGGTCCAGCGGGTGGTGCCGGCCGTCACCCTGGACGAGCAGGTGGCCGGCATCCTGGAGGGCCAGCGGTACCTGCACGCGCTCGGCATCACCGCCTGGCAGGAGGCGATCGTCGGTGAGTACGCGGTGGTGCCCGATTGCTTCGAGGCTTACCGCGAGGTCGAGCGCCGGGGCCTGCTGACCGCCCGGGTCACCGGTGCGCTCTGGTGGCGGCGTGCCGCTGGGCTGTCGCAACTCGATTTTCTTGCCGAACGACGGGCCATCGCTGACGGCTCCCGGTTCCGCACCACCAGCGTGAAGATCATGCAAGACGGCGTCTGCGAGAACTTCACCGCCGCCATGCTGGCCCCCTACCTCGATGGGCACGGGCACGAGACCGGGGGCCGCGGGACCAGCTTCTTCGCCGCGGAGGAGCTGAACGAGGCGGTCACGGCCATCGACGCCCGCGGCTTCGGTGTGCACATCCACGCGATCGGGGACCGGGCGGTCCGCGAGGCGCTGGACGCGATCGCCGCGGCCCGGTCGGCCAACGGGGCCGGGCAAGGCCGCCATCACATCGCGCACCTCCAGGTCATCCACCCCGATGACGTGCCCAGGTTCCGTGACCTCGGGGTGCTGGCGAACTGCCAGCCGCTGTGGGCCAGCAACGAGCCGCAGATGACCGAGCTGACCCTGCCGTTCCTCGGCCCGGAGCGGTCCGCGTGGCAGTACCCGTTCGGCAGCCTGGCCGCCTCCGGCGCGCAACTGTGCTTCGGCAGCGACTGGCCGGTGTCCAGCCCGAACCCGATGTGGCAGATGCACACGGCGGTGAACCGGACCACCGCGCCGGGCTACCCGTTCCGCGGCCCGGACACCGACACCCCGTTCCTGCCCGGCGAGCGGATCGGCCTGCCCGCCGCGATCGCGGCGTTCACCATGGGCTCCGCCTACGTCAACCACGACGAGCGGGACGCGGGCTCGATCGAGCCGGGCAAGCGCGCCGACCTCGTGGTGCTCGACCGCGACCTGTTCGCCCAGCCTGCCGCCGAGATCGCGCTGGCCGGGGTGGACCTGACCCTGGTGGACGGCACCGTGGTGCACGCCCGCCCCGGTGCCTGAGCGCCTGAAGCAGATCGCACCCGCCCTGGCGCCTGCCCAAGCCCAGGCCGTCTGCCAGGTCGACGGGGGCATCGTCAGGTCTAGCGTCTAGCGGCGCGGCGGCCGTGGCCAGCCCGGAACCGGGCCGGCCACGGCGCTCGTGGTGACGGACGGCCGCTAGGGCGCGAACGAGGCCCCGTCGAGTGAGGTGAAGCACTGGGCGTTGGAGAACGGGTCGCCGCTCTGCTGCTGCACGGTCACCACCCCGTTGGGCTGGATGAACAGGCGCCCGTTGGTGGCGCCGCACAGGTCCGCCTTGGCGTAAGCGGCCTTGGCGGGGCGGAACCTGGGCGGCAGGGTGAACAGGACCCCGCTGGTGCCGGACGCGACCGCGCCCTTGAAGTGGACGACCCCGCCGACGAGGGCCACCGCGGCCTTGGAGGTACTGAACGGGGCGCCGGTCCACCCGTTCTGCAGGGTGAGCCCGGTGAACGAAGCCGCCGACGGCGCGAAGGAGGCCCCGTCGAGTGAGGTGAAGCACTGCGCGTCGGCGAAGGTTTCAGTGCTCGGGACCTCCACGTCGGTTACGCCACTGGGCTGGATGTGCAGCCGCCCGTTGGTGGCGTTGCACAGGTCCACCGGGACGTAGACGTCGGTGGCCGGGCGGAACCCCGCCGGCAGGGTGAACAGGACCGGGCTCGTGCCGCTCGCGATGGCGCCCTTGAAGTGGACGACCCCGCCGACGAGGGCCACCGCGGCGTTGGAGGTGCCGAAGGGGGCGTTCGTCCACCCGTTCTGCAGGGTGAGCCCGGTGAACGAGGCCGCCGACGTGGCGAACGAGACCCCTTCCAGTGACGTGAAGCACTGGGCGTTGGCGAAGCCCGGGTCCTGCTGCTGCACGGTCACCACCCCGCTGGGCGCGATGTCAAGGCGCCCGTTGGTGGCGTTGCACAGGTCGACAGGGACGAAGACGCTGGTGCCCGGGCGGTCGGCTGCCGGCAGCGTGAACGCGACCGGGTTCGTGCCGGTGGTCGACATGGCGCCGCTGAGCTGAACGATTCCCCCGGTGGCGCTCGCCGCGGGGCCGGACGTGCCGAAGGGGGCGCCGGTCCAGCCATTCACCAGCGTGAGCTTGCCGAACGGGCTGCCCGGGATGAAGGAGACTCCGTCGAGTGAGGTGAAGCACTGGGCGTTGGCGAAGGGGTCACCGATTTTCTGCTGCACGGTCACCGTGCCGTCGGTGTGGATGAACAGGCGCCCGTTGGTGGCGTTGCACAGGTCCACCTTGACGTAGGTGTCCGACGCGGGGGCGAGGGCCGGGGGCAGGGTGAAGGCCACCGGGTTGGTACCGGAGGTCGCTATGGCTCCTTCGAGCTGGACGACCCCGGAGACGTCGCTCACCGCGGGCGCCGACGTGCCGAACGGGCCACCGGTCCACCCGTTCTGCGGGGTGAGCCCGGTGAACGAAGCCGCCGACAGCGCGAAGGTGACCCCGTCGAGTGAGGTGAAGCACTGGGCGTTGGCGAAGGATCGCCGCTTTGCTGCTGTACGCTCACCGCGCCGCTGGGCGCGATGTCGAGGCGCCCGTTCGTGGCGTTGCACAGGTCCACCGGAACGAAGATATTGGTGGACGGGCGGAACGACGCCGGCAGGACGAACGGTTCCGGGTTGGTGCCGGACGTCGCGATGGCGCCCCTGAAGTGGACGATCCCGCCGATGATGGCCACCGAGGGCTGGCCGGTGCTGAACGGGCCGGCCGTCCAGCCATTGAGCAGCGTGAGGTTGGTGAACGTCACCGCCTGCGCCGCGGTGGCGCCAAAGAACTGCACCGGGAGCAGCGCCCCCACGGCGCACAAGGCGCCGACGGCAATATGCCGCAGTTTTCTCATCCGGGTGCCTCCTGAACATTCGCCATATGTGGCGATTCGTTGCCCGCACGGACGGCGCGGGCCTGGATCAAACGAATTGCCCGAGGAGGCTTATTCGCTCATCCTCGGGCTTTCCGCGGCCCATCGCCGACACGGAGCAGCCCGGTTTACCGGACCATGCCTCACCGGCCACACCGTGTCCCCCGTCGAGGTCGCCGCGTTGGCCGCCCTTCCGCCCGACGCGCAGGCCAGGCGCGGCCCCGGGCACGCAGCCAGAGTCCTCGGTCGGAAGTCCCGTTCCCGGCGCCCGCTGGTCAGAGTATTACCATGCCATTACTAGAGCGTCAATGACTGCTTACCTGACTCCTTTCCTAATTCCTGGGAAGCGGGATGCCGGTGTGCGGGAGATGGGGGTCACGGTTAGCAAACGCCACCGGATTACCTGAGTTATCCGGTATTTACGACGTGCCCCGCGTCGCAATGGCGGTAGTGTTTCGGGCGGATCAGCCGGCCAGCAGCACGCCGAGGAACAGCGCGGCCAGCGCGGACAAGCCGGTTAGCGCGCCGAACACGGCGATCCATCGGGGGCTCCGCGCCCGGGCGTGCAGCGCGGCGGTCACCCCGGAGATGGCCACCACGACCAGCTTGACCACCAGCGTGGTCTGGTAGCTGCCCTTGATCTGGGCGTGCACGGCGGCGATGTTCCAGATGCCGGTGATGATCAGAACCCCGAACGCGGGCCAGGCGACCTGGTTGAACCGGCGCGCGGCGGCGCGGGGTATCTCCGCGCCGAGGCGGCGCAGCACCGGGACCAGGGCCGCGAGCGTGATCTGGCCGCCGACCCAGATGGTCGCGGCGAGCACGTGCAGGAACAGCCTGATCGTGTCCCAGCTGACCGAGAGCATTCCCGTCCCCGATGGCTGGCCGCGCCACCGGGGCGCGGCGCGCCTGTGATTCGCCAGGGTAGATGGCGTGCCACCGTGGCACAAGAGTGCGCAGGCAGCAGCCCTAACGCGACAGGTTCGCGCTGGTCAGGAGCGGTGGCAGCCGGGATTTCGTAACCCTGGAGACACCCCGCCGACGTATTAGGGATACCCCGATGGCGAATTTCACCTCGACGCATTGCCACGAGCGGAGTGAACGTAATGTCATGGCTGTGCCCCGACAATGCGTAATGCAAAATAATAGGGGCAGGCGGCGACGGTCATCCTCACGACGGGGTGAGCGCGACCTTGGGCGAGGTGCGTGATGGCAGACCGGCGGGTGTTGGGAATCGTCCTGGCGGGCGGCGCGGGCCGGCGGCTGATGCCGCTGACCGAGGACCGGGCCAAGCCGGCCGTGCCGTTCGGCGGCCTCTACCGGCTGGTGGACTTCGCGTTGTCGAACCTGGTCAACGCCGGGTGCCTGCGGATCTGCGTGCTCACCCAGTACAAGAGCCACAGCCTGGACCGGCACATCACCACCACCTGGCGGATGAGCTCGCTGCTCGGCAACTACGTCACGCCGGTGCCCGCGCAGCAGCGCCTCGGGCCGCAGTGGTACACCGGCTCGGCGGACGCGATCTACCAGTCGCTGAACCTGATCTTCGATGAGCGCCCCGACCTGGTGGTCGTGTTCGGCGCGGACCACGTGTACCGGATGGACCCCCGGCAGATGATCGACCAGCACGTCCAGGGCGGTGCGGGAGTCACCGTCGCGGCGATCCGGGTGCCCCGGCCGGACGCGAGCGAGTTCGGGGTGATCAAGGCCGCCAAGGAGGGCCACCGGATCGAGGAGTTCCTGGAGAAGCCCGCGGATCCGCCCGGCCTGCCGGACAGCCCGGACGAGGCCTACGCGTCCATGGGCAACTACGTGTTCGACGCCGACGTGCTGGTGGACGCGCTGCGCGAGGACGCCGCCAACGCGGCAAGCAAGCACGACATGGGCGGGGACATCATCCCGATGATGGTCGCCAGCGAGAGCGCCCAGGTGTACGACTTCGCCACCAACGAGGTGCCCGGCGCGACCGAGCGGGACAAGGCCTACTGGCGCGACGTCGGGACGCTGGACTCCTACTTCGACGCGCACATGGACCTGTGCCACGTGCATCCGGTGTTCAACCTGTACAACGAGCGCTGGCCGATCCTGACCCTCGTGCCGTCCCAGCCACCGGCCAAGTTCGTGCACGACTCGGGCGACCGGATCGGGCGGGCGCTGGACAGCCTGGTCAGCAACGGGGTCATCGTGTCCGGCGGCACGGTGCGCGAGTCGGTGCTGTCTCCCGGCGTGCGGGTGAACAGCTGGTCCACGGTGGAGCGCTCGGTGATCCTGCACAGCACGGTGATCGGGCGGCACGCGGTGGTACGGGACGCGATCATCGACAAGAACGTCGAGGTCCCCGAGGGAGCCGTGGTGGGCGTGGACAAGGAGCACGACCGCGAGCGCGGTTTCCACGTGTCCGCCGGGGGCATCACCGTCGTCGGCAAGGGCCAGAAGGTCCGCCCGTGACCGCGGCGGTTCCTGGCTCGCGGTTGCGCGTCGCGCTGCTGACCCGCGAGTACCCGCCGGAGGTGTACGGCGGGGCCGGGGTGCACGTGGCCTATCTCGCCCGCGAGCTTTCCGCGCTGGTCGACGTGACCGTGCACTGCCAGGGCGCCGACCGGCCCGGCGCGGTGGCGCACCGGCCCTGGGACCACCTCGCCGGGGCGAACCCGGCGCTCGGGGTGATGTCCGCCGACCTGTCCATGGCGGCGGCGGCCGGGTCGGCCGACGTGGTGCACTCGCACACCTGGTACGCGAACCTGGCCGGGCACCTCGCGGCGCTGCTCTACGGGGTGCCGCACCTGGTCACCGTGCACTCGCTGGAACCGCTGCGGCCGTGGAAGGCCGAGCAGCTCGGCGGCGGTTACGCGCTGTCCTCGTGGTGCGAGCGGGTGGCCGTGGAATCCGCCGCCGCCGTGGTGGCCGTGTCGGCGGGCATGCGGGGCGACGTGCTTGCCGCCTACCCCGCGGTGTCCCCGGACCGGGTCCGGGTGATCCGCAACGGCATCGACACCGCCGAGTACGCCCCGGACCCGGCGACCGATGTGCTGGACAAATACGGGGTGGACCCGGGGCGGCCCGCGGTGATCTTCGTGGGCCGGATCACCCGGCAGAAGGGTGTCCCGGTGCTGCTCCGGGCGGCGGCCGCCCTGGACCCGGCCGCCCAGCTCGTGCTCTGCGCCGGCCAGCCGGACACCCCGGAACTCGCCGCCGAGGTCGAGGGCCTGGTGGCGGACCTGCGCGCGGCGCGGTCCGGGGTGATCTGGATACCGGAGATGCTGCCCAAGCGGGCGGTCATCCAGTTGCTCACGCACGCGACCGTGTTCGCCTGCCCCTCGCTGTACGAGCCGCTCGGCATCGTCAACCTGGAGGCGATGGCCTGCGGCACGGCGGTGGTGGGCTCGGCGGTCGGCGGGATCCCCGAGGTGGTGAGCGACGGCGAGACCGGCCTGCTTGTCCCGCCGGACGACCCGGAAGCGCTGGCCGGTGCCCTCGGCGCGCTGATCGGCGATCCGGCCCGCGCGGACGCGCTCGGCCGGGCCGGGCGCGAGCGGGCGGTCGCCGAGTTCGGCTGGCAGGCGGTGGCCGCGCAGACGGCGGAACTGTACGCCGAACTGGCCCGCTGACCCGGCCGCCGGCCCGCGCCGCACCGGGCCGCGCTGCCCCGGGCCGCGCTGCCCCGGGCCGCGCTGACCCGGGCCGCGCCGGCCTGGGCCGCGGGCCGCGCGGACCGGTCAGGAATGTTCCAGAAAAGTTGTTGGCCGTTGCCCGGGGCGGCCTCCTACCGGTGTCGCACCGATGATCGCTCGCGGGCCGCGGGCCGCGAGCCGGCGCAGCGGAGGAGACCGGACGTGCTTACCTTGCTCAAGGGCTCGACGGTGGCGGCCGGTGTGCTCGCCGCCACGGTGACCGGCATCGTGTTCGCCCAGACCGGGCAGGGATCCGCGGCCGGGACCACGGTGCCGGCCGGGGCGCCGCTCAGCGCCTCTACCGGCAAGCATCACGGCACCATGGCCACCACACCTACCAGCAGGGTTATGTGTGGCGCCAGGT